>ERZ778028.209-NODE-209-length-163178-cov-13.959791_pt1 | contig 163178 bp, 161 predicted proteins | sample MGYA00375758_ERZ778028 | MGnify/ENA primary metagenome ERZ778028 (study PRJEB29350, sample SAMN05389828) | bioreactor metagenome | isolation source: Thiocyanate bioreactor | place: South Africa: University of Cape Town | collected 2014-03-17 ...
AACGCAAAGTCCGTATACATCTAATTGTATGCGGACTTTTGCTATTGATACAAGCATACAAAGGATAAACAGCATAAGAAAGGAGAGCTATAATAGACTCTCCTTTTTTGTTTACAAAAGATAAATAGGCATATTTAATCACCGCTCTTAATATTAGAATATACATAAAAATACCCTTTAGATTTTGAGTATCTAAAGGGTATTTCATTTATATTAGTATGTCTTATCTTATTATAAGAAGGAGATTTTAATCATTCTGATAAGGGATATTTTTGTATTCGCAAATTTCTACTAGTTTGCTTTTTACTGTTTTTACATCATCGTATTTTAAAGTAACGAGATCTATTTTTCTTTGTTTTTGTCCTCCATTCAGAGAGAAAGTAATGTAGCTGATACCAATATTTAAACTACTTACATTTGTCCAATCTATTGCAGATTTACTCTGTCCCGAGATATTCGGTTTAACTGTATTGTTATCGATTGAAAGTATAGCTCCCGAAACCCATAGGGTGTTGCTTAATAATAGTATTGCAGCAAGAATAAAAGTTATAAGCGAACTGAAAAATAATATACCATAACCACCGGAAATCCCTTCTGTAATACAGAAATAAAGAGCAAATCCTGTTAAATAAATACCTGTTATGATATTTATAGTTTTCTTAGTGGAAGAAAGCGTATTGTAATCAATAATTAATTCATTCATTGTAGTTTTATTTAAATTTATTACTACAAATATGAGAAATAATACTGATTTTATAGTGTTCTCTGAAATTATTCTTTGCAGATATCTTGAATAACAAGCCCTGCTAGGGTGAAGCCAAATGTAGCTGTGATATGAACCAGCGTACCATTGGTCTGAGCTTTCACGCTCGGATTGTCTTGTTTTAGTAATTCTGAGCTCTTTGACTCATCATGTTCATACTTCAGGCCTTTGTTCTCTAAAACTTCGTCACTATATACACATTTGAATTTTTTCCACGGTTTTTCTCCTTGTTTCATTTTTCGACGAAGGGCTGCAGCGAGCGGACAGCCTTTTACATTCCAAAACTCAGCAACTTTAATTCGGGTTGGATCCATTTTTAAGGCAGCACCCATCGAAGAAAATAATTTAGCTTTAGTCCGTGTTGCTGTGCGAATTAAATGTACCTTATGTTTCAGACTATCTATCGCATCAATTATATAGTCGTAAGATTGAAGGTTGAAAGAATCAGAAGTTTCTTCGCTATATACCTGAGCAATAATTTCTATTTCTGCATCGGGGTTGATGTCGAGCAATCGAGACTTTAATACTTCTACTTTACGCTGTCCAATAGTTTTTGTTGTAGCCATAAGTTGTCTGTTTATATTTGTCTCGCAAACTTTATCGGAGTCAACGATAGTAAGATGTCTTATTCCTGATCGAATCAGGCTTTCGGCACACCAACTACCAACTCCTCCTACACCGAATAAAATAACTCTTACCGAAGATATCTTGTTCATCAATTTGTCACCCAGTAATAGCTCTGCTCTCTTAAAGATTCCTTTTTCCTCTTGCATTCTTTCTATTTTCATTTTTTTAGGGGTACAAACTTACAATAAATATTTCTGATTTCATGTTAAGAAAATAATCATGTATCTTTGCTGCTCAAATAATTAACGTGTCATGGTACTCTTCTTGTGTTGAGACACCTATTATTAAGTGAATCTAGCTAAGAATACAACAAAATATTATCTTTTTAATTATGAATATATTATTATTAGGAAACGGAGGTCGTGAAAATGCATTGGCATGGAAGATTAAGCAAAGCGATAAGGTTCAGAAGCTTTATGTGGCTCCCGGCAATGCAGGAACTCATGAAATAGCTGTAAACGTAAACTTATTGCCCACTGATTTTCCTGAGATAAAACAATTCGTATTAGAGAATAAGATAGATATGGTTGTTGTAGGTCCTGAAGAGCCACTTGTAAGAGGAATATACGATTTCTTCGTCAATGATGATGATATTAAAGATATTCCGGTTATAGGCCCCTCTAAGATAGGAGCACAACTTGAAGGTAGCAAGGATTTTGCTAAGCAATTTATGATGCGTCATAATATTCCCACAGCCAGATATAAAAGCTTTACATTAGATGAATTGGACGAAGCTTATTTATTTTTAGAAGAGCTAGAGGCTCCGTATGTGTTGAAGGCAGATGGATTAGCCGCCGGAAAAGGTGTACTTATAATAAGAGATATAGAGGAAGCGAAACAAGAGCTAAAAGAAATGCTTTCGGGGATGTTTGGCGATGCTAGTAAAACTGTTGTTATAGAAGAGTTTTTGTCGGGAATAGAATGTTCTGTATTTGTGTTAACGGATGGAGATTCATATAAAATACTACCTGTAGCCAAAGATTATAAACGAATTGGCGAAGGAGATACGGGGCTGAATACCGGAGGAATGGGTGCTGTGTCGCCGGTATCGTTTGCTGACGATGTATTCATGAAAAAAGTAGAAGACCGTATTGTTATTCCAACAATAGAGGGGCTGAAAAAGGATAAAATTGTATATAAAGGATTTATATTCTTAGGCTTAATAGAGGTCAAAGGGGAACCTATGGTAATTGAATATAATGTACGTATGGGTGATCCTGAAACTGAAGTTGTCATGTTGCGGATAAAGTCTGATTTTGTTTCTTTGTTAGAAGGTGTTGCAACAGGTACATTGGAAAGTAAATTGTTGGAAATAGATAGTCGCTATGCTGTTACCGTGATGCTTGTATCGGGTGGTTATCCGGGAGACTATGAGAAAAATAAAGAAATGTCGGGTTTGGATAAGGTAAAAGATAGTATCTTATTTCATGCCGGAACAAAGCTTGAAAATAATAAGGTGTTGACAAACGGAGGACGTGTTATTGCAATAAGCTCATATGGAGAAACCAAGGATGAAGCCTTGTCTCTATCCTTCAAGAATGCAGATGTAATATCTTATGATAAAAAATACTATAGGAAAGATATAGGTTTCGATCTCAAATAAAATGGCAGCTATTCCTAGATTTTATAAAAGTCATATTGCGGAAGGAAAGGGATTTCTTATAATCTCTATTATTTTCGCAGTATGTATGAGGATAGCATTTGTAGTATCATCAAATGCTATGCCTTCAAATATGGAAGGAGGGTATCTTTGGCAACTGCTCGATTTCTTTTCGGGTAATCCATTATATTCATTGGCAGGTAGTAGTATTATTGTATCTGCAATGGCTGTATTGACTGCTCATATCAATACTGATTTTGTACTGATAAGGCGGAGGACTCTGTTGCCTCCCGCCATTATAATTTTATTGTTTAGCTGTCACCCTTCGTTGGTGTGGATATCTCCGGCGTATATTGGGGTATTATTCATGCTTTTTACAGTATCTATATTATTCGCCTCTTATAATCACTCCGAAAGATCTGTCGCTGCATTTAAAATAGCGTTTATGCTTTCTTTAGGAAGTCTGTTTACGCCTTTTTTATTACTCTTTGTTCCATTAACATGGATTGCCCTTGTAATAATGAGGTGTTTTAGTTTTAGATCCTTATTAGCATCCTTTTTGGGAGTCTTTATAGTATATTTCCCTACATTCTCTTTTTATCTTCTTACGGACAATCTAAACGAATTTCTTTCTCCTTTTCTACATTATAGCAGTTCTCAACAGTTAGTTATGTTTCCTTTTCTCCGTTTTGATATTGCTATATGGGCTTCTCTTATTTTTATAATTCTTTTTTTGAGTATTATCATTGGAGATAATTTTCTTAACAGGCATAAGGATAAAATAAAAATAAGGGCATATTTATCGTTATTGATATTTTTCACAGTCTTATCTTTGTTGTTCTCTATCTTTATAAATATAACACCTCAAGTGAGTCTGTATATTTTTATGGGAGTGGGATCATTCCTATTATCTCATTTCTTTGCACTAGGAGAAACAAAGGGGACAGTAGTACTATTTTATATATTTATAGTGGCTTGTTTGTTGTTTAGCGGCTTATCTTTTCTCCGATAGTAAAAAAATTACCAACAAATGTTTTTGTAGTTCAATTTTATCACGTTGATACAAAGTTTCTTAGTTTCTATCATGGTTTGAGTGATAAATCTTCTGGTAGTTTTTTTACTCAAAAACTTGCTAGTCTCGCTAAAAAGCAGTAATATTGCATCCGATTTCGGGATAACCTCCGAAAATCAGGTCCTATAGCTCAGTTGGTTAGAGCATCTGACTCATAATCAGGGGGTCCCTGGTTCAAGCCCAGGTGGGACCACTTAAAAATGAAAGAGTTACAGTTTCTACTGTAGCTCTTTTCTTGTTTTTAGACCTATGGTTTAGAGGGTTTTTGATAAGGTTTGTAAACCAACTGTAAACCAGAAATTGACATGAGTTGTACAGTTAATGTGTTGTGTTACAAATCAAAGACACTTTTAAATGGAGAGCATCCTCTTATGATTTGTATATCCAAAGAGAGTAAAAGAAAATATCTTAGTTTAGGAGTGTCTATACTACCTCAACATTGGGATGCTGAAAAGAATAGACCTAAAAGAAATTGCCCTAACAAAGACCTTATTCAGAAGCTTATTAATGAGAAGACAAGCCTCTATACTGAACATATATTAGACCTTAAAGCGACTAATAGAGAGTTTACAATAGCCAATCTGATAGACAAAGTTAATGGTGTATCAAACAAATGTACAGTTCAACAATTATTCGATATACACATTGCACAATTAAGACAGCAGGGAAGATTAAAATATGCATCGACTTTCAAAGAGCTAAACAGCTCTCTAATAGATTTTAACCATCATTTAGATATACTTTTCTCAGATATTGACACTACTTGGCTAAAGAATTATGAAGTTTGGTTAAGACGTAGAGGTCTAGCAGAAAATTCAATTGGAGTTAGATTTAGAACCCTTAGAGCCATTTATAATAGGGCTATTGAAGATAATATAGTCAAACAAGAACATTATCCTTTCAGGAGCTTTAAGGTGGCGAAATTACATACAGAAACCATAAAGAGAGCCATAACAAAAGGTGAGATAGAAAAGATAATAAGCTACCAAAGTGATAATAAATACACAAGGCTTGCAATAGATCTATTCTATTTTTCTTATCTATGTGCAGGAATAAATTTTAAAGATATTGCTTATCTAACGAGGAATGATATAGTTGACAATAGACTTATTTACACCCGAAAGAAGACTAAAAAACTTATCAAAGTTCCATTGCAAGCAAAGGTTTTGAATATCATACAAAAATATGAGGGAGAAGCTAATATATATTTATTCCCTATCTTATCAAAAATACATGAAACAGATATACAACAGGCTAATAGACTACATAAGGTAATGGCTAAAATCAATAAAAGTCTAAAAATAATAGGAGAAGAATTAAAATTACCGATCAACTTAACAACGTATGTTGCAAGACACACATATGCCACTGTTTTAAAACGGTCTGGAGTAAATACTTCTATTATAAGTGAATCTCTAGGGCATAGCTCTGAGAAGATAACTCAAATTTATCTAGATAGTTTTGAAAATAGTCAGATTGATGAAGCAATGAAGAATTTATTATAATCAGAGATTGCTGTTTCTTATCGGAATGGTCTTACTTAGTTGATTTAAATATTATTATATGAGGAGTGATATTTGCAGCAAAATACGAATATTCACTTCTCATATTTTATTACTTTTGTTAAAATGTCAAATTGTTTTTCCCAGCATAATGGATAAGATTCGTTGGATTAAGAAGTTGTTAGGTTTAGGTAATAATAGTTATAATGAGATTTCTCTAAAGGGTTTAAAGACAAGCAAGATAGTTGTTACTTTTGCCACATCAGGACACTATGCCATGTTAGCAAGTAATTTTGACCTTGATATACATTTACAGCAATACCCACCTTTAGAATATGGCTTTGATGAAACAAAATATAATTTACGTTTTGATCCTGATAAAATAATTTACATATTGGGTTTATTAAGCTCTATTCCTGCCAGAAATAAAGATTTGATAAGAGAGGATGGATTTGTGCCTATCAATGCTAGAAGGCTTAATGAAAAGGTAACAGATTACAGGTTTTATCTTGACTATCTGGAAAGTACAGGCGTGATAGAATGTGACCCTTATTACTTGCCAAAAGTTCATTCAAGGGGCTATAAATGGGCTGAAAAATACAACAACTCAAAACCAAGAATACATTATTACAGAAAAGCATTTGATAAAAAAGGTAATTTAAAAACGGTTAACCCAATATATGTAAAAAAAGATAAAGCAGGAAATGACGAAAATACTATACAAAACTATCCCTACTTGACATATTGGTACGAGCAAAAGAAAATAAATCTTGACTATGCTAAAGCAGAACTGTATGCAGATTTACTTTTGAACAAAAAAAATGAGTTAGGCAAAGAAAGTTGGGATTTAAATAAAGATACAGGTAAAAAGAAAGACCCTAAAGACCAATATAGAGCTATTTTATATAACCTTGAAGCCCTCAAAATCCACAATTTTAAAGCTCAGATTGACAATAATGTGCATCGCCTACATTCTGCATTAACCAATATGCAAAAGGATTACAGAAGCTTCTTAACATACGATAATCAACAGTTAGTTGCCATTGATATTAGTAACAGCCAGCCTTATCTTGCCTGTTTATTATTCAACCCTGAATTTTGGAGCGAAAACTCAAAATTACCAATAAACATCCACACTATACCTAATAATATAAAACAACCTTTTCTATATATAAATCCAACTGGAGAGTCCCTCTCCATTATGGTGGGAAATTTACTTCAAGGATTACAGGTTAATATTTTTGATGAATATAAAGATATTGTTGCATCAGGGCAAATGTATGAAATGATAGTAAAATGGGTTAAAGATGAAAAAAATATTGAAATTAATAGAGGTATAGCCAAAGTCGCAATGTTCCAAATTTTATTTTCAAGTAACTGGAATAATCCCAAAGATGAAAATTACTGGCTAACTAAATATTATAAAGAGAAATTTCCATCAGTAATGAACGTATTCAAAATAATAAAAAAGACTATTCCAGAACTAAACGAAGAAAAACCATACGCACGTTTAGCATGCCTATTACAGGCAATTGAGAGTGAGATTATACTCCACAGATGCTGCAAAAGAATATGGGCTGAAACAGACCGACAAGTCCCTGTTTTTACAATACATGATTCAATTGCAACTACAGTAGGCAATGATGGATATATATTCAATATTATGATGGACGAATTGGCTAAGTGTATTGGTATAGAGCCAAAACTCAAGCCTGAGCCATGGAATTATCAAAGCAAAGATTTAGACCAAGAGATTATGGCAAGAATTACTCCAAACCTCAACTAATCGTACAAAAATCGTAATACTATCCAATAGATTAAATTATATGTTCTATTGGATTTTTTGTATTTGAATACAAGATTATTCATATCCTCATCTTTGTTTAGTAATAGGAGAATACCTTCATGCACTTGTAATCTTATATATTAAACTAAATATACTGTGCGCTTGTGAGCCATGTAGACATAAACACACCCCCGCCATGTTATGACAAGAGGGGTTAGCCCCCATGATGTTTAACTAAAGCTGTGCAATTATGGCAAATAATGCTGTAAACGGGTTTATTTGGATGCTAATTGGCATCGTAGTGATTCTTATAAAGTTTCTTTTAGCTTATATCAAGTCTAGGAATCGAAAGTAATTACTGAATTGAAAGAATTTTATCTTTCATTATGATAGGAAAAAATTAGTCCACGCCAGATGTTAAGATTTTTATTATTCTTTAAATGATTTGATAGTCGCCAAGAATTTATATTTTTGTAAAAACTATAATCGTTGCTTATGGATAAATAACAAATCAAGACATAATTAAATATGAAGCGTTTGCTTCGTTGCTTAGTAATCAGAAAATAGCCAATTTCAAACAACTACAAAAGCAATGTAAGTAGATGTTCACGTTTAGGCGTGGACTTACTTATTTGTAGTTGTGGGTGTTTGGCTATACCTCTGATTCAATAAGGCAAGTACCACGCCTTATTTTGTGGTACAGAGAGATGCTGAAAACTCTGAGAGTAAGCCAAACATAAAATAATTATCCTATGAAGGAGAAAACATTATTAATTACCATCTTTACACTAAATTCAATTCTTGGTTTTTCACAAATCAATAAGTATGATAAACAATCTTATGCGACTTATCAACCGTTAAGTCCCAATGAGATACTTGCCCCTGCAATGATGATGAAAGAACGATATGATAACAATGCCTCAAAAGTTGATGCTTTGATTGAAAGCATCTTTGAATTGAGAAAGCAAACTGATGATGAAGTGTTTTTGAAGGCATTGGATAAACAATATCAAAAGCTTAAAGGGTTTTATAATATGAACTTGGCAGCTATGGATAATCAAATACGAGAAGTTCATTTTGCTATTTTAGAAGAGGTTGATAAATACAATAGGAAAATAAAATCACAGAGTAATACTCCAAAGAAAAAAGACACATCAAACCTTAGAGGTTATCAAAAAGTATATGATTATTCACCAATACTAGAAAAGCCTGAAATGTCCTCAAATCAGGTAGGAAAATCAGTTAATAATATAGTTGAAATCATAGCCCCACATAATAACAATTTTTATCTGGTAAGAAGCGGTAATATTGAAGGATATATATGGATTGGTTGGTTTAAATAAATGAATTAAAGAAAATGTACATCTGGCTTTTATTTAATATTGTGGTTGGATGTACAAAATAAATCAAATAGTATTAATCAAAGTTTGGTATTACAACAATATTGTAAACCTACAGTAAACCATGAGTTACATAAAGATATATAATTTGCTAACAATCAGTTATTTATTATATATTTTAAATCTGACTCATAATCAGGGGGTCCCTGGTTCAAGCCCAGGTGGGACCACTTAAAATGAAAGAGTTACAGTAGAAACTGTAACTCTTTTTTTGTTTTAATGCCCTTGTTTTAGTAGTGTTTCAATGGGTTTTGTAAACCAACAGTAAAACCACAAAACAATTTTGTAGAGAGGAAAATAAATAATTCTAAACTTTCTCTTTATCAGAATATAGAAGTTAAGATTTCAATTTTACAAGCATTTTTGCTTATTTGAATAAGTGCAACTATCCTTATACTTAATGAATACTTTATGATTTTATATTGACCGATTCCACAGGTTGCTTCTTTATGCTATCCAAAGGCATACTGTGATATTTTACATTTTCAAAATCAATGGTCTTTAGGTTGATGCAACGGATATTACTATTATACATAGTTCGATAATAGATGATACAATTTTGTGTATCTGTGGCCACTGTAAACTGAGTAGCACTTGGTACATCAGCTGATGCTTTTCCCCATAGTTGTTCTGTACCTGTTGGAATATCGAAATTATTCAAAATATGAAATGCCTGGAAAACACTTTCCTGTGCAGACTGTTGTTGTGGAGCAGTCAATTGGAAAAACGTAGCACGAACAAATCGAGATGGAGGAGTAAAATCTCCCGGAAGTCCTAACAAACCGGTTCCATGTCCGAGCGACTTCGTTTGCAAAGGGCCAAAATTATGTCCTGGAGGTGTGCCGGGTTGTAAATTTATATAATTATTCAAGTTTGTCCAGTGCCATTCTAAGCCCGGTGAATTGGTCAATACTCCCAAAGGATTATCATAAAAATGCATGATTTCATCTACTATCTCAAATACGATCTGACGCCCCGATGGTTCAGTGAATCGCCAATGTACAGTGGAAGACCGAGGATCAATATTCGTAACACGTATATTTTTTAGTTTTTCTTTAACTTCATCTACAGTTTCACACTCACCTAGTACATAAGATACTAATTGGAAATCCGCTAAGTTTCTTTCTTTTTGGGATGGATCATAAGAGGGGTATTTTCCATAATTAGGGAAATAAAAGAGTCCGGCAGACAGACCTTTTTCATTGACACCTTCCACCATAAATTCCTTTTGCTCTACCGACAAACCTATAAATCCGTATTTGCTAGTAAATTTCATTCCATCCATTCCGGAAGGTGTGAGCGACTGAAGCTGCTGATGGCGAGGAACAACCACATACATCGTATTCATAACACTTTCAGCCCATTCAATAGTACGTGCGGCAACGACACTTCCATCGCTACTTTTTAATGTGATACCTGTACAAGCATTTATTGACGCTTGTAATTGTAAAACAAGTATAGCCAGTAAAATTAATGATTGTTTTGAGTTCATAGTTAACAATTTTAGTGTTTCAATAATAAAACAATTGAAAGACAAAAACTGTTTAATGTGAAATTTTAATTGCCTTGTAATCAAACGCTATAGCATTCGGTCGCCCACGGCTAATATTGATAGAGAATATATTCTTGTTTTATATATCCAATAGAAAAGTTTGTTGTACTTCGTATCAATTACTTTGTTTGATTTACCATTTGTATTGTACCATCAGCATTATAATAAAGCTTATCTACACATACTGATCGTAGCCAATCATTAAATTCTCCATTTTTTTCAGATAAGGAACTATCATGGTAGAAAGAGTACCACTGACCTTTGTATTCTACTATCGATCCATGGTTCGTATAGCTATTTGTTGGTTCCATATAAATGCCCTGAGACTTCCAAGGTCCTAGTGGACTATTGCTCGTTGCATATCGCATGCGATTGTCTCCTTTTACTCCATCATTCCAATTGTTATCATGATTGTCTGAATAAGATAGATAATAAATACCATTACGCTTGTGTACCCATGCCGCTTCATGGAAATCATAAAGACCTTCCATCTTCTGAAGGCTACCATCTACTTCCATCATATTGTCTTTGAGCTTACCTCCGAGGCATATACCACCACCACCTTGATATATGTATGCTTGCCCATCATCATCAATAAATACATTCGGGTCGATATGAGCCTCCATTCCTTTTACGTATCCTTGTACCACAAAGTCTTTTGCAGGAAATTTACTTGTTGCCACTCCAATTTTCCAACTTTTGTCCCAATCCGATTCGCTTGGATGCGGAAAATAAAAATAATACGTGCCGTTTTTATAAACACAATCGAGAGCCCACATAAAACCCCCTTCAGGTCTACCCCAGGATACTTGAGTCGAGCGAAGTATTTCGCCATGATCTACCCAGTTTATCATATCATCTGTAGAGAATACATGATATTGATCCATCAGGTCGCACCCTTGAGGCGGGGCGATATCATGCGATGCATATACATACAGACGTCCATCATTCCATACCCGAGCCGAAGGATCAGCAGTATACATTTGTTTTATAAACGGATTTTTCTGACTATAGCTATTGCAGGATAACAGAGAAAATACAGCGATGTATAGGGTGAAGAGACCTTTTTTCATTTAGGTTAGTGTTATGAATTATTTACGACTTATTTATTTTCTATTTGCTTTTAGTATGAAGTCAACAATGGGTGCAGGATTAGAAAGACTATGTGGGTGATGTTTGAAGCCATCCTTCATCATTACGGTGATATCTCCACCCGCTTCTTTTATTTTTCTTTCAAACTCGATCGTTTGACTTGGAGGTACAGCTTCATCCTGATTGGCACAAAGTATAAGAATAGGGTATCTTCCATTTACTATTTCTTTTATCTTATCTATTGGGCTTCCTTTAAATGTACGTATATCCGCTTTCCTTTTCAGATTGTATGCTTGTATGAAGTTTTCCGTCATTTCATCTAAATCTCCATTTCTATCTGCTAAATAGCGGAAGTCGAGCAAAGGATTATCTACGTATATGCAACTAACTTTATCCGGATTGGCCGCTGCCCAGCAAAATGAATACATTGCACCACGGCTCATACCTTCCATTACACTTTTTTTTGATAAACCTGCATTGCTTGACAGTTTGTAGAATTCACTCCATATAGAAAGTGCTTCCTCATTTCCCATCAGTTCGGCAACATCGCAGTATGCCAGATGATAGCCCCTTTCGAGTAGAGCTATATCCGTTTGTGGCTCGTGTGCCCAGAAGCGGGCGCGCCATATCCACGGTTTTCCCTGAGCTGTAGTTTTAGGTTTAACAACTTTACAATCACGACCTCTTAACTTAAAATCTATCGATACGTATCCTTTGAAATTATTTATAGTATGTGCTGTTTTTAGTTTCGCCAGAACATCAAAAGATTTTTCTGTTTTTAATGTAATTTGCTCATATAACCTGCTAGCAATAATTCTTGAGCCTTCGTCATTCGGATGTATCTTGTCCGGAAATAAATCAGGTCTGTTTATTAATAACGAATGCATATCCAATACTTCTATATCTTCATTGTATGCTACCTGCTGAATAATTGGAATAATATCGTTCACAATAATGGGATCCCATATTTGGTTCGAGTCTGTTTCGAAGGAAACAAAGGGAAGCATCAGGATAATTCGTGGTTTTGATGGCAGACTTTTAAAGGATTTTACCATATCGCTACAATCCTTTGCAAACTCATTCATGTAAACTCGATTAATAGCTTTGGCGTCATTTCCTCCTAGATCAATAAACACGATATCAGGATTGCTATCTAAAGCTTTCTTATAGGCTTGGGTATTCCAATAGGGATGATCTCCATTGCGAAGCATGGTACAACTACTTATTCCACAATTGATCACTTCGTAATTATTACCTAAAAGGTGTGCGAGCTGTGCTGGATACGAATCTCTTTTCGGATCAGTTGTTAACGCCCCCTCCGTAATACTCGCTCCCACGCAGACTACTTTTGTTTGAGCATTAACTATTATCTGAGAGATAAAAAGACAGAGAATAAGTATATATTTCATGCTGTGCATTTATTTCCTTTTATATTAGCATGGAGGAATGAAAATCAAAAGAGTAAGTCAGACCTTCTTAAATCTTTCTTGATACTAAAGCTTAATGTTCATTTCTTCACCTTGATATAGAATTTCTTTATCGGTTTGTGAAGTAATATTTATGCTTTTTCCTTCCTCTATTACTGTAATATTAAAAGATCTGGATTTCAACATGCCTGGAAATTCTCCTGCTCTCTTTCCTATAGTCAATACCCCCGTTCTGTCATTCCATTTGATTGTAATTGTTGAATAGATCCCTTTTTCGTAATTATAGTTGTTGTTCTCATCCTCATATAGTACAAATTCAGCATTTTTTCCGGGATAAACAAATAGCTTAAGATTATCCCATTTTCTTTCCTCTGCATATTGTACTTTCGGGCCCCATGGGAGTATAGTGCCCGCTTTTATATATAGTGGAATAATATCTATTGGTGCTGCTTTGCTGACTTCCTGTCCTCCGTTAAGCTTTTCTCCTGTCCAGAAATCATACCAGTCGGCTCCTTCCGGCAAATATACTTTTCGAGATTTTACTGCATTGAAATCTTCTACAATGCTGCCGTTTATACGGTTTACATACATCGAGTCTGTTACAGGTGCAACTAGTATTGACTTACCAAACATAAACTGATTATCTATATTATGTACTTTTTTGTCTTTAGCAAAATCCATGCTTGAAGCTCTCATCATAGAGCCTGCATTTGCTGTAATGTCATGACCAATAGAATACATATATGGCAAGAGGCTATAACGAAGATTGATATATTTCTCCTGAGCATCATAAGCCCAATCTCCTTTTTTGCCGAACAGATATATCTCTCGGGGAGTATTTGTTCCATGCGAACGCATCATCGGCGTAAATGTAGCGAACTGCATCCAACGCACATATAATTCATGGAATGCTCTATCTTCAACCCCTTTCGGATAGACACGCCCTGCCCAGAAACCTCCTATGTCTGTGTTCCAGTAAGGAATTCCGCAAAGAGAGAAGTTTAGGCTTGCCGAAATTTGATTGCGAAGCACCTGCCAACGAGAATCGATATCTCCCGACCAGGAGTTTGCTCCATAGCGTTGCTGTCCTGCAAAGGCTGAGCGGGTAAGTATATATACGCGCTTTTCTGACATCGTCTTGCGTTGGTTGTCGTACACACCACCAACAGATGCCAGTGGATAAGCATTTGCTACGTCTCTGTATGATCCAAGATGTGTAGTCTCATTAAAAGATTTTTCACTCACATTATATTCTGGCTCTGTGGCATCTAGCCACCAACCGTCCATACCGATAGAGAATATATTTTTATTCATGAAATCCCAATACACTTGGCGACCTTCGGGATTGAATGCATCATATACTTTTACTCCATTGTCTTGAGGAAATGTATCGAAGTTGAATAAGAGTTTCTTGCTTTTCAGTTCTTTATGGATATTTGTATTCGGACCAAAGGATGGCCAAACGGAGATGGCTATATGTGCATTCATTTTGTGCACATCGTCTATCATTTTCTGAGGATTAGGGAAAGTCGGATTTCCAAATTCTACAGCGTTCCACTGCTTGTTGTCAGTGCTCCAGTATTGCCAGTCCTGCACAATGCCGTCAAGAGGGATGTTTAGACTGCGGTATTTTTTTACTACATCCAGTAGTTCATCTTGCGATGTGTATCGTTCGCGGCTTTGCCAAAATCCATATGTCCATAACGGAAACATTGGAGCCTGCCCTGTCAATTCTCTTATCTGTGCAATGACACCATCAGCATTTTGTCCATACATAAAATAATAATCAATACATTTACCCGAAGCTGAAGTAAAAGACAATCCTTCTGCCGAATCTTTATACATTGTAGGGGAGTAATTATCCCAGAAAATAGCATATCCTTTTACCGAATGAATAATTGGTATTGCTATTTCCGTATTTCTCTGGCGAAGCTCTATCTCTTGTCCGCGTTGATTCATATGTCCTTGTTGATGCTGTCCCAGCCCGTAAATGGCCTCTTGTTTATCTAATAGAAATGTTTGTTGTACTTCGTAAGACTTACCGCTCTCGTAGTTTTTTTGCGTAAAGATGGAAGAGCTATTCTTCTCTGCGATAAAAGGTCTCGTGTCAGTACCATTAAATAATACATCTCCGGTCTTGAGGTTTAGGGTAACAATAACCTCTGATGAAGTTAATGTTATCACATTGTTATATTCTTGTATTTGAAAATTTGTGCTTTCAGGTTCTTTAATCACCGAGAGGCTTTTTTTGTTTGGGATTTCTCCCTGTGGATATTTTAAAATCCTTATGATTTTAGAATTAAAAAATTCAATTTCAATGTTTGTTGAATTTACATCAGCCTTGATACCTTGAGATGTACGCTGATAATTTTGTGCAGCAAGCTGACTGCAAAAGGTGAGAATGAAAAGTGTAATGAGTGCTTTTTTCATGATTGTATTGATTTTTATATTCTCCCTGTGATGTTTTATATTATTTAGCATCACAGAGAGAAATGACTTTTTATAGTTTCTCGGCTGAAGGTGGAGCTTGGTTTGCTCCCCATGCTTTATTCGCCTTGTTGCCCATTATTAATACAAGCTTGCCGCCATTTTCTATATCCGAATGATTGAACCAAGGTTTGTTCCACTCTTTTCCGTTGAGCGTGGCCGATTGGATATACTTGTTGTCTTCGGAATAGTTTTGAGCTACTACTTCAAATACTTTACCATTGCTCAATGTCATACTAGCTTGAGAAAACATGGGGCTTCCAATATTATAAACAGGCATACCCGGAGTAACTGGATAGAATCCCATCATAGAGAATACCACAAAAGCAGATGTTCCTCCTCCGTCTTCATCGCCGGGAACGCCCATCAGGTCGTTTCTAAACCACTGCTTCAATAAAGTATGAATACGTTTCTGTGTTTTCCACGGTTGTCCGGCATAGTTGTACAGATAAGGAATATGAAGGCTTGGTTCGTTGGCCATAGAGAATTGTCCTACATTTCCTGTATGATCGGGCAATTGTGCATAAAATTCGTATTTGCCACGTCCAAGAGGTTCGTTAAAAGTTTGATCCAGATTTTTTATGAATTGTTCGTTTCCTCCCATCAGACTTACAAGGTCCCCCACATTATGAGGTACATCCCAACGATAAACCCAGCCGTTATTTTCTCCGTAATAATCTCGTGCACCCATGCCTCCCGAGAAGCGGTAATCGAACGGTTCTATAAATTTCCCTTCTTTATCTTTCGGGTGGAAAAAGCCTGTTTCTGCATTGTAGACATTTCTATAGTTGTAAGAACTCTTCAGATAATACTTTGCTTCATCTTCTTTTCCCAAGGCTTTGGCTATTTGCGACAAGCACCATTGATCGTATGCAGTGCCAAGGGTTACGGCTATCGGTTGTCTTTTTTCGAAAGGGCTAACATTTGCTACCGTTTCTTTTTCGCCCGGATATAACGCCGGAATATATCCTTTTTCTTTATAAAACTCATCTAGCCATCCGGCAGGAGCTCCCGACCATGGAATAAGCGTTTTTTCTTCGATTCCTTTTTTGCATGCGATATATGCCTTTTCCAAGTCAAAACCTTTTAACCCTTTTGCATAGCCATCTATAACTGTAGCTACAGCATGGTTCGAGTTCATCCGGCGAGAATCGCCTGTAATCTCAGGGAAGGTAGGCATCCAGTTGTTACCCATTTGTTCAGCCATCAATAAGTATGAATTAATGATATTCACTTCTTCCTCAGCATCGATCATTACACGCAAAGGATGAGTCGCACGATATGTATCCCAGATCCAGTCGTCAGTAAAGAACGGTTTACCCGCGTCTTCATGTACTTTCCCGTCGAAAGCACTAAAGTAACGACCGCCTTCGCTGATGCATACCGGACGTTCATAGCAACGGTAGAGAGAAGTATAGAATACCGTTTTGTCTGTATCATTGTCTCCATTAACCTTGATTTTGCCTAAAGCGTCATTCCATATTTTGCGGCCTTTATCGGCCAGCAGTTTCACCTCATAATCTTTTTGTTCTCTGCGTAGGTTATCTTTTGCCTGTTCTTCACTGATGAAAGATACCCCGTAGCGTAAGCGCAAAGTTTGTGCATTATCTCCATAATATAATACGACACAGGCATTGCTGCCTTCGGCACTTTTTTCTTTGTCGTTGATTACATTGTCTTTCAATACTCCTGTAAGTACAGGGCTTTGTTCTGTTTCCAGATATATATAGACATTCGTATTATTCGCCAGTTTTTGGTATCCGCTTACTGTATTTCCGTCTGTCCTTATCGCTCCGTTACGCGAATTGAGTATCAGGTAAGCAGGAGTGTTGGGCAAAGTATAGTCTATCTGATAAATAGCGGATTGGTGAGAAAGTGCGTATTGGATATGCGTTTGTTGATCGTCCAAGTCAACCTCATAACTGTACGGCGTGATCTTTTCACGATCGTAGCTGTAGGATATAACAGGTTTTATTTTGGCTTTATCACCCTGATAAGGACTCAGGTTGAAGGCCGAACTACCTCTGTGACTAGTAATAATCAGAGGCAAGCCTTTAATCATATCACTTGTAAAATCGGCACGTTCGGGGTAAACCCGAAGCATACTGTTGGGCAGATGGATGGTCGGATAGGTGGGTACCAATAGGTGACTGATGTTTCCCATATAAGGGTTTACATAATCTACCGGCTGCTTGTTGACACCGCTGTTGTTACTAGCTGTACAAGCTGATAAAATAGAAATAAAAACAATGGTGAATGCATTTCTAAGCTTCATGATAAGTTTTAATTTAAGTTGGCATTTATTTAATTTCGAGTACAAAGTAAACATATACCATTCGTATAAAGAATTAAGATTTATATTTTCTATTCAAAGAATGTTTATTAACATATATGTCGAAATAATTTTATCTCCGGATTTATGATATTTTTCATTGGTATTAATGATTATGATATTTTTATATCACAAAGTAATGTGAGGGCAATTAAAAAAATACGTCGCTAGGTGTTAATAGGAGTATTAAAATGTAATTAAAATGCGATATTAACCGATGATTACATGAAAAATGGGTCTTTTTTGATGCAAAAGCAGTAAAATTTGGGTAATCTCCTTTTTTTAATAAGATATTAAGTCTGCATTAATTTGATTTTTAATATATAAGCTTTTTCTTTGTTCTCGAATGAATACTTGTAAATATCATGAAGAAATACCTTTTGTTTTTATCAATTTTTACTTTAAGTACTATTTTTTGTAAAGCTGAAGACACTAAGCTTTTCTATAAGTGTCCGGCTAAGGAGTGGGTAGAAGCATTGCCTTTGGGAAATTCTCGGTTGGGTGCAATGGTTTTTGGAAATCCTGCAAGAGAACAGCTCCAGCTCAATGAGGAAACGATGTGGGGAGGAGGGCCTCACAGAAATGATAGCCCCAATATGTTAAAAGTGTTGGATGAGGTGCGCTCTCTTATCTTTGCCGGAAAAGAAAAAGAAGCAGAGGCTTTGTTGGAAAAAAATATGAGAACTCCGCATAATGGTATGCCCTATCAAACAATAGGAAGTCTATATTTAGATTTTGCAGGACATAATAAATATTCTAATTATTCAAGACAGCTTGATTTGGCTACAGCTGTAGCTACGACAAAATATACCGTAGATGACATTAATTATACTCGTGAGATATTCTCTTCTTTTACTGATAATGTAATTGTTATGAAAATCACAGCTGATAAGGCGAATAGTATTAGTTTCACAGCAGGATATGACTCTCCTGTAAAAGATTATAAAGTTCAAGCTAAGGGGGATAAGCTTATTCTCAAAGGTATGGGGGCAGAACACGAAGGAATAAAAGGCGTGATTCGGTTCGAAAACCAAACTCAAATAAAAGCTGAAGGAGGGAGTGTAAAAGTTGAGGGTAACAAACTCTCAGTAAAAGCTGCCAATTCGGTTATTATCTACATTTCTATAGCCACTAATTTTGTAAACTACCAAGATGTGAGTGCTAATGAATCAACTAGGGCTACTCATTTTTTGAAAACCGCAATATCGAAGCCCTATGACAAAGCGTTAGCAGATCATATAAAATACTATAAAAAACAATTCGATCGGGTCTCATTAGATTTGGGAAAATCGGACAGTATTCTTGAAGAAACAGATGTAAGAGTTAGAAACTTCAAAGAAGGAAAAGATCAAAGTCTGGTTACCCTACTTTTCCAGTTTGGGCGTTATCTGCTTATTAGTTCATCCCAACCGGGAGGGCAACCAGCTAATCTGCAAGGAATATGGAATGACCAATTAGTGCCGCCTTGGGATAGTAAATACACTATTAACATCAATACGGAGATGAACTATTGGCCTGCAGAGGTTACCAATCTAAGTGAAACACATCAACCTCTTTTCCAGATGTTAAAAGAGTTGGCGGTGACAGGGCAGGAGACTGCAAAGGTAATGTACAATGCGAATGGCTGGGTTGCGCATCATAATACGGATCTTTGGCGTACTACAGGTCCTGTAGATGGAGCATTTCATGGTATGTGGCCTAATGGAGGGGCATGGCTGAGTCAGCACATGTGGCAACATTATTTATATACAGGAGACAAAAATTTCTTAAAAGAAGCATACCCTGTGCTAAAAGGTGCAGCAGATTTCTTTCTCGATTTTTTGGTGGAACATCCTACATATAAATGGATGGTAACATCACCGTCTACCTCTCCCGAACAAGGCCCTCCTGGAAAAAATACGAGTATAACGGCAGGATCTACGATGGATAATCAAATTGTATTTGATGTGCTTAACAATGCTCTGGAGGCATCCAAAACCTTAGGCGTAAGTGATGAAGCGTATAATCAAAAACTCGAGAATATGATTTCTCGCCTTGCACCTATGCAGATAGGGAAATACAATCAATTGCAGGAATGGTTGGGAGATTGGGACGATCCGAAGAATGATCATCGTCATGTCTCTCACTTGTATGGGTTATACCCAAGCAATCAGATTTCGCCATATTCACATCCAACGCTTTTTCAGGCGGCAAAAAACTCACTTCTCTATCGTGGAGATATGGCTACAGGCTGGTCGATAGGTTGGAAAATTAATTTCTGGGCACGTCTGCTCGATGGTAATCATGCCTATAAAATTATTTCGAATATGCTATCTTTGGTAGAGCCGGGTAATAACGATGGGCGTACTTATCCGAACCTGTTTGATGCCCATCCGCCATTTCAGATAGATGGAAATTTTGGATTCACTGCGGGGGTAGCAGAGATGCTTCTGCAAAGTCATGATGGAGCAATACATTTACTACCGGCTTTGCCTGATAAGTGGAAGAACGGAAGTGTTAAAGGGTTAGTGGCTCGCGGCGGTTTCGAAATTTCATCGATGGATTGGAGTGATGGTGAGATCTCTTCTGTAACAATTACATCTAAACTAGGCGGAAATATGCGCCTTCGCTCTTATGTGCCATTAAGCGGTGATGGATTGCAGGAGGCAAGAGGTATGAATACTAATCCGCTATATAAAACGGCTGATATAAAAGAGCCGTTGGTATCGAAGGAAATAAATCCTCAATATCCTCTGTTGTATAAAGTTTACGAATATGATATAATGACTCAACAAGGTCATTCTTATACCTTTAAGAGAGGAAAGTAAGTTTTCCTGTAGTAGATTAAAAGTGTTTTTCGCTATCAATATTATTCTCTTTGTCATTCCTAAATGTAATGAAGAATCTCATTTTCTTGAGGATATTAAAAACTGACAAGGAAATAACGAAAAACACTTTTAATCACTTACTTACTATATTATAATTTACTGTGTTTCTTTATCCAGTCCAGCATCAAATAACATCCCGGAGCATATACGTTGCCATGATCGAATCCTTGTAGCTCATATAATACAACATCTTTGTTATTCAGCGATTTTAGAATAGCTTCTAAATGCGCATTTTCTTCGTATCTGGCTGTTAACTCGAGTTTACGATCACCTGTAATTAGTAAAGTGGGAGGGATACCGGTTCTTGCCTTATTCAGAGGAGCGTATTCGTCAATAATTGGGATATTATATGGTATGCCTCTTTCTTTTCGGATGGTGAAATGTGTATTTGTTTGTCCACTAATAGGTATAAGTCCTTTTATCTTATCGGCATCTACTCCATATTTTTCAAGATAACTTTTATCTAAACCGACCATCAGGGTCAGATATCCTCCTGCCGAATGCCCCGATACATAAATATCATTGGTGCTGCCTCCGTAAGATGCTATATTATTGAATACCCAGGCAATGGATGCCGCAGCATCTTCGATATAAGCCGGATTTGTTGCTTTTGGGCTCAGACGGTAGTTAACAGCTACTACAGCAATACCTTTATTCTTTAGTTCGTTAGGTATTCCTTTTTCTCCACCTTCGAGTCCTCCGCCGTGAAACCATACAACAACAGGGAAATCTTTCTTATTTACGGGATAATATACGTCGAGCTTGCAACGCTCCTTTCGATAATTATCTTTTTCGTTCGGGCTGATATAAGATATATCTTTATCCGTTTTATATTCGTTACTAACAGAATTTTGTGCAAAGATTGATATTGCACATAACCAAAAGATCAAAAAAATACCTTTTTTCATGACATGAATTATATTAAGTAGAAGAATTTGTGATAAAGGTATAGATTTTTAGTTTTTTGATAAAATAAATGGGAATAAACACAGAGTTAATAAGAGTATAAAAAATAAAAGCGGGCATCCCTGACCACTTTTATCTTTAGATTGATTCCTCAATCTTACTGAACTTAACTTATTAACTTATTCCTATCTTTTGTTAGTATTATTCTTATTTTCAGGTTTTCTGACTTTTATATATAGAGAGTCTTTTGATTTATCTTTCGAAACAAAATTATATACAAATTATTTCGTAGAAAATAATAATCGATAGAAAGGGCCGAACTCTCGACAAAAGGATGAGATATTTCTTGTGAAAGCTGATAGTAAGTAGTATGTATATTCTAAAAAAGTCTTGGTATCTATGGGCTTTGGATGGAGAACGATCTATTCTAATTTCTCCGTAGAACATTTATGTCTCCACCCATACTTTTACGTCTTCCTTTCGAGTTGGTATACTCTATCACGTAATAATAGACGCCGGTAGAAACATATTTGCCGTTGTGTCTTCCGTCCCAACCTTTCGATGGGTCGTTCCATTGATATATTTTTACACCCCAACGGTTGAAAATGGTACACTTAAACTTCACGATGGATTTGTAGTAAACCTTAAACTCGGCATTTGTAGTTCCTCCGGGAGAAAAAAAGTTAGGGGCTTTAATGTCAGATTCTTCTATGTTAAGTTCTAAAGTGCTTATATTAACGCAGGTTGCGGACTGATCGGCATTATTAGCCACTTCGAGTTTAACGATGTAATTACCATCTTTTTCGAAGGTGTATTTTTTTACATCACTACCTGTATAGCGTACAATATAGTTTGCGGTATCTTCCTTGTTATATATACTCCATGTATAGAAATAAGCTGCATCACTTCCCCGTCCATATAAGTTGACTGTGACAGGTGCAGAACTTCCTATTTCCCCATTATTTTTCCCTTCTTGCTCTGCTACAATATGTCCTTCTACAGCAATAGCATTGTACTCTTCCGAACTCTTCTCATGTGGTATCTTGAAGTATTCTGCAAATTGATCCCCCTTAAGTTTGAAAACGGTGTTCATTAAAGGTGCATCTATTGTTTCTTCAGTATCTATATTTAAGGTTCTTATGCTTTTTATAAAAGCCTTGTTGTTTTCGTCCCATTCTTGAATGTCGTAGCTCACAGTATACTTTCGGGGGATTTCTCTTCTGCTTCCGTTTGTTGTATAGAAGAATAGTTTATCTTCTGTTTTTCCAACTAGTAATTTAAGAAATTGGCATTTGTCATCATTTTCTCGGGCTTCGATGGATCTTAATATTGATTTATGTTGGTTATAATCAATAATCCAAACAGCGCTTTTGGCAATATTATTGTCTTCTGCAAAATAGCCGTATCCATCTTCCAGATTTGATACAGTATATGTAGAGTTTCCGTTGATAGATGTTATTGAGATATCGGAGTCCGGAATTTGTGTTTTATTTCCAAAAGATTGTTTGTATTTGTAAAATCTGACCGAAATAGCCGATGAACTATACTTTATTGTAGCGCCTGCAAAAGTGTTGAATAGATATACTTCTTCTATGCCTGTACCGGTAAGGCTTTGACCTGATTCTTTTTTATAAGCGTAAGGTGTTCCCAACCCTCCAGAAACTGTATAGGTTTGTGCAAATATTGAGGTCGTAAAAACCAATAAGGTTATTAAAAAGATAGACTTTCTCATAAGTATATTCGAAGAAAGGAAAAACCCTCTATCTTTTAACGGACAGAGGGTTTTCTTATTTTATATTTGAAGTATATTCTTTTGCTCTACCCTTTTTTAGGCTTTTGCATGTAATAATACTCCCATTTTTTTGAATATTGATTCTATTTTCTCAAAAGCAATGTCTACCTGCTCTTTTGTGTGCGTAGCCATCAGTGAGAAGCGAATCAAAGTATCGCTTGGCGCAACAGCCGGAGATACTACAGGATTTACAAATATGCCTTCTTCGAAAAGAAGTTTTGTAATCAGGAATGTTTTCTCATTATCTCTGATAAATAGAGGTATAATAGGTGTAGATGTGTGCCCTATTTCAAATCCGCGCTCACGGAAGCCATCTAATGCATAATGCGTAATATCCCACAATGCTTTTATTCTTTCCGGCTCAGATATTATGATATCCAATGCTGCGCTGGCTGCAGCTGTTGCAGCAGGAGTAGCACTCGCGGTAAAGATATATGGACGGGAATTGTGACGTAGATAATCAAGTATTATTTCGTTACCTGCAATGAAGCCGCCAATCGAAGCTAGCGATTTACTGAAAGTTCCCATAATGAGCTCGACATCATCGACAAGTCCACATTGATCGACAAGTCCTTTTCCACTATAATCGCTTCCTAACACACCTAGACTGTGTGCTTCGTCAACCATTACACTTGCATTATATTTTTTTGCTAATTCAATTATTTCAGGAAGATGTGCCACATCCCCTTCCATACTGAACACACCATCAATAACGATTAGTTTAACCTTATCCGGTTCACATCTTTGAAGTTGCTTTTCCAAAGAATCCATATCGTTGTGACGGAACTTAAGTTTGGTAGAATAAGATACTCGAGCACCTTCTATGATAGAAGCGTGATCCAATTCATCCCATAAGATATAATCTTCACGTCCGGTGATACATGAAATAACACCTTGGTTTACGTTAAATCCTGTGGAGTAAACGATAGCATCTTCTTTTCCAACAAATTTAGCCAGCTTTTTTTCTAGTTCTACGTGGATATCTAATGTCCCATTCAAAAAACGGGAACCGGCCATGCCCGTTCCGTATTTTTTAGTAGCATTGATTGCTGCTTCTTTTACTTTTGGATGATTAGTAAGCCCCAGATAGGCATTTGACCCGAACATCAATACTTTTTTTCCGTTGATAACAACTTCTGTATCCTGGTCGCTTTGGATTTCTCTAAAATAAGGGTAAATACCTGCAGCTCGTGTATTTCGTGCTGCGTCATACCGATACAACTTATCAGTTAATAGACTCATATTAAACTTATAACAAATGTAATTATTATAGCTGCATGTAATAAAATCACGTTATTTCACTAAAATGCAGGCTGCAAAAATAGCTAAAAAAAATAAGATTGTAATCATTTTGAATTAAATATTTAAAAAAAGGACTATTTGACCTAATCTTGTGTGGCTTCAGGTAAAGGTATATCGCTTTTTTTCTTAAATTTGTAGCTTGGTCTATAGTGTGTCTTGTGTACAAAGTGTATCGACGCACCATCAGTAGTAGCGTGATCAAAAAAATGAATGGTTAAGAAGAAAAAGAACAAACATGATATATGGAAGCGGTTACATTTCAAGTACCGTCTTTCTGTAATGAACGAAAATACACTTGAGGAAGTATGGAGCATAAAGGCATCCATGTTTTCAGGGGGTGTGTTGTTTTTGTTATTTGCTATATCTCTCGTTACTATTACCTCGTTTCTTATTATCGCTACACCTATACGATATTATCTGCCCGGATATCTCGATGCTGAAGTCAGAGAAAAGGCTCTGAGAGCTGCTATCAGGGTTGATTCGCTACAGCAACAACTCAACTATCAGGAGGCATATATCAATAATCTGAAGAATGTTTTTACCGGCGTTCTGGATGTTGATTCTGTGAAAATAACCGATACGATATCCGTTTCGGAAAATGATCCGTTGTTGAAAAGGACAGAGAAAGAGAAAGTCTTTGTAGATCGCTATGAAGATAAAGAGCGGTATAATTTATCCGTTATCTCTCCTACTGCTTCGGGACCGATGGAAGGAGTCGTTTTCTTTAAGCCATTGAAAGGATTGGTAATTAGTAAATTTAATCCGTCAAACGACCGATATGGTATTAATCTGAAAGTAGCATCTCAGGAAACTGTTTTGGCAGTACTTGAAGGTACAGTTGTTTTCTCGGGTTATGATTTTACAACAGGATATACTATGCAAATTCAACATAAAAATGGGTTTGTCTCAATTTATAAGAACAATACGTTACTTCTAAAAAAAGTAGGGGATAAAGTTCGTACCGGAGAAGCGATTGCCGTTATCGGTGATGGCAAGGCTAAAGACAATGCTGATTTAGTTCTCGGCTTTGAGCTTTGGTATAAAGGAAATCCTGTAAACCCTGAAGATTATATAGCTTTTTAATAAAAGCCCAGAAAGAAATAGAATATACATGAAACGAAATATTGCAATACTTGGCTCTACCGGCTCTATAGGAACACAGGCTCTTGATGTGATCAGGGAACACAAAGACGAGTTTGAGATATATGCACTTACAGCCAATAATAATGCAGATTTACTAATCGCGCAGGCTCGGGAGTTTATGCCCGAGGTAGTAGTGATTGCCAATGAGGGAAAGTATGCGTATGTAAAAGATGCTTTATCAGATCTTCCTCTAAAGGTTTGGTGTGGATGTGATGCTATCGCACAAGTGGTGGAGAGCGAACCTATCAATATGGTTTTGACAGCTATGGTGGGTTATTCGGGCTTGAAACCTACGATAAATGCAATCAAAGCAAAAAAGGCGATTGCGCTTGCCAACAAAGAGACTCTCGTTGTAGCCGGAGAATTAATAACAAATCTGGCTATCGAAAATAAAGTACCTATTCTCCCTGTCGATTCGGAGCATTCGGCGATATTTCAGTGCTTGAATGGGGAGAATTCTCAAATAGAAAAAATATTATTAACCGCTTCGGGTGGGCCATTTCGTAAACATTCGAAAGAGCAGCTGCAAAGCGTTACTAAAAAAGAAGCCCTAAAGCATCCCAACTGGGATATGGGTGCAAAGGTAACTATCGATTCAGCCTCGTTGATGAACAAAGGCTTGGAGATGATAGAAGCCAAATGGCTATTCGGTGTCGAACCCGACCAGATTGAAGTAGTGGTGCATCCCCAATCAATCATCCATTCTATGGTGCAGTTCGAAGATGCGTCTATTATCGCTCAGCTGGGCTTGCCGGATATGCATCTTCCGATACAATATGCACTTGCTTATCCCAAACGTTTAAAATCGAATTTTGAAAGGCTTGATTTCTTTAAGCTGCAAACAATGACTTTCGAAAAACCCGACACAGACAGATTCCGTAATCTGGCTTTTGCTTTTGAGGCGGCAAGGCTCAAAGGAAATATGGCATGTATAATGAATGCTGCGAATGAGATCGCTGTTGAGGCATTTTTACACGACAAAGTCGGCTTTTTGGAAATGAGCGACGTGATAGAAAAAACAATGCAGAAGGTATGCTTTGTAGATACACCAACGTATGACGACTATGTGCAGACAGACACAGAGGCTCGCTATATAGCAAAAGAGTTTATCAAATAACACTATAATAATTTTTAATGGAAACTATTTTAATTAAGGCGTTACAACTAATATTAAGTTTATCTATACTTGTTGTTATACACGAGTTCGGGCACTTTCTTTTTGCCCGCCTTTTCAAAATAAGAGTCGAAAAGTTCTATCTTTTCTTCAATCCATGGTTCTCGCTGTTTAAATTTAAACCCAAAAACAGCGATACAGAGTATGGTATCGGTTGGTTGCCCCTAGGTGGCTATGTGAAGATATCGGGAATGATAGATGAGTCTATGGATAAGGAACAGATGGCGCAACCTGCACAGCCTTGGGAATTTCGTTCCAAACCCGCATGGCAGAGACTATTGGTGATGGTTGGCGGAGTGCTGTTTAACTTTATATTAGCAATAATCATATATGGAATAATTCTGTTTTCGTGGGGAGACTCTTACATCCCTGTAAAATCGGTGAAAAATGGTATGACATTTTCTCAGACGGCAAAAGAATTGGGTGGATACCAAGAACGTGATATCATTCTTAGCATAGATGGCAAGGATATGAACAACCGCAGTGGCGTCTTGAACATGAATACCTTTATGCAATTCCTTGATGCGAAGCAGGTTGTTGTAGAACGCGAAGGCAAACAGGTGACTTTGACCATGCCCGAAAAATTTGCAGAAAATGTTATTGGTGCTGAAGACTTGCAACCGCCATATTATTATTGGACATCAACACGTCTGGATACAGTGTCCGATGCCGCTAAAGCGGCCGGTTTACAAAAAGGAGATAGTATTCTTTCTGTAAACGGAAATAATGTGACATCTTGGATGCAGCTTTCTGGAGAAATCTCTAAAAAAGAAAATAAAGGAAAACATATAGCAATCACTTATATGCGAGACTCACTAACCGCAACAGTGAAAGTCTTGGTAAACGATGAAAATAAAATAGGGATAGGTGGTGTAAGTCCTATATACGAAGTTAAAACAGATAAGTTTAGTTTCTTGAAAGCGATACCATCAGGTGCGGTTCTTGGTCTGGAAACGCTGAAAGGCTACGTAGCTCAGATGCGTTTTGTGTTTTCTTCTAAAGGAGTACAAAATCTGAGTGGCTTTGCCGGAATTGGTAACCTTTTCCCACCTGCTTGGGACTGGCATGCTTTCTGGTCGATGACTGCGTTTCTATCTATCGTTCTTGCATTTATGAATATATTGCCTATTCCTGCTCTGGATGGCGGCCATATCATGTTCTTGTTGTACGAAGTCATTACAAGACGGCAACCGAACGAAAAGTTTATGGAAAGAGCCCAGATGGTAGGTATGATTTTCTTATTGCTCTTGCTTGTGGTGGCAAATGGAAATGATATAATCAGAATCTTTTTCAAGTAAAAAATATGACTATTACAGAATTAATCAATAAAAGTGATAAAACCGCTTTCTCTTTCGAAATTCTTCCTCCGTTGAAGGGGAACAATGTAGAGAAAGTATATAATATAATAGATAAGCTAATTGAGTTTGATCCTCAGTATATAAATATAACAACTCACCATAGCGAGTACCTCGATCAGCAAATGCCCGATGGTACAGTAAAAAGGGTGAATATACGCAAGCGTCCGGGTTCTGTGGCTATTGCGGCTTCTATTCAGCACAAATACAATGTGACAGCTGTTCCGCACATGATATGCAAAGGGTTCTCTCAGGAGGAAACTGAATATGCGCTTATCGATCTCAACTTCCTGCATGTGCAAAATTTGCTGTTGCTTAGAGGAGATACAAAACGACTTGCGCCAGAGCAGATATATCCTAACCGAAATGAATATGCGACAGATCTTCAGCTACAGGTGAATAACTTCAATGAAGGTATTGCGGCAGATGGAAGCTTATTCGAAAAAAATGCGACTCCTTTTTCTTATGGAATGGCATGCTACCCGGAGGTTCATGAAGATGCGGTCAGCGCAGAATCTGATATTTTCTATATGAAGCAAAAAGCAGACAATGGTGCAGAATATTTTGTAACTCAAATGTTTTTTGACAATCAGAAGTATTTCTCGTTTGTAGAGAAATGTAGAGAAGCCGGAATTACCCAGCCTATCATACCGGGTGTAAAGCCTATTGTTTTGATGAGCCAGCTGGAAGTATTACCAAGAATATTCCGTTCGAGCATACCCGAGGAGTTAGCCGTTGAACTAAGAAAGTGTAAGACCGATGACGACGCAAAAGAAGTTGGAATAGAGTGGGGTATTAAGCAGTCTAAGGAGCTTATTGAATATGGAGTTCCTAGTATACACTTTTATTCTTTGCTTGCAACGGAGAGTGTAAGACGTATTGCTAAAGAGATTTACTAGAATTTATCTCTATATAAGAGAGTTCTTATAAAAAAGGTAACAATAAAGTAACAACAAAATAGACGTTTATTCTGTCACTTTTGTCACCTTTTGAAAATAAATATTTGAATATTAATTTTTTATGTTTCTAAAGGTTTGTTACTTTTGATGTGTGACAGATAACTGAAAAAGAATGTTTTTTAAAGATATTGTAGGGCAGAGTGAAGTAAAAGAGAGGCTTGTTACATCGGCAAGGAAGGGGCTTATTCCCCATGCTCAGCTCTTTTGCGGACCTGAGGGAGTCGGTAAATTCCCTTTAGCGTTGGCTTACGCCCAATATCTTAACTGTGAAAATCCGACGGATAACGATTCGTGCGGAAAATGTGCAGCTTGTGTCAAATATGCTCATTTGACTCATCCCGATCTTCACTTTGTTTTCCCTATCGTAAAGAAAGCAGCGAAGAAAAAAGAGGTTTGTGATGATTATATAGCCGATTGGAGAGAATTTGTAAAGCAACACAACTATTATTTTAACCTTACCCAGTGGTTGGATCATATAGATGCCGAAAACTCTCAAGGGCTTATTTATGCGAAGGAAAGCGAGGAGATTCTGCGTAAGCTGAGCCTTCGTATATATGAAGCTAAATATAAGATAATGATTATCTGGCTTCCCGAAAAAATGCATGAGTCTTGTGCAAATAAGTTGCTGAAGATTATAGAAGAACCGACAGATAATACTATATTTCTGCTTGTATCCGATACGCCGGATAATATTATAACAACTATTCAGTCTCGTTGTCAGCGTATCAATGTGCATGGCGTAGCCGAAAGTGATATTGTGCAGGCTCTCGAATCTGAATATAATATCTTGCCTGATGATGCAACTACTGTTGCACATTTATCGAAAGGTAGTTACCTGAAGGCTGTGGAAACGATCAGCCTGAACGAAGAACATAAGTTTTTTTTCAATCTGTTTGTGCAGATGATGAGAGCTTCTTATGCTCGTAACATAAAGGAAATAAAAACCATCGGTAATGAATTGGCAGCAATAGGACGGGAGAATCAAAAAAGCTTCCTGATATATAGTCAGCGCATGGTTCGCGAATATTTTGTAAGTAACTTGCATCAGCCCGAAATTACCTATTTAGCTCAGGATGAGGCTAATTTCGGAATACGCTTTGCGCCGTTTATCAATGAACGTAATATTGTAGGTTTTATGGATGAACTGGCTCTGGCAGAAAGACATATAGAACAAAATGTAAACGCCAAGATGGTGTTTTTCGATCTTTGTCTGAAAATAACAATGCTGATTAAACAATAAATATAAACCCACAAAGCTAGAAAAGGGGCTTTGTCTTAATTAATTAAAATGAATAACAATGGATTCAAATCAAAATACATTTAATCCTGCCATGGACTGTCAGGGCACTTGCAAAACACCGATAGGGTGTACTTGTGCCAGGGCAAACCGAAAGGCACTTGTTACAGTCGCTATTAGCGAATCGCAGAAGCAGGCGGTAACTAAAACGTGTGGTTGTCAATCCGGTGGAGGTTGCGGCTGTCAGTCGGGAGGCGGCTGTGGTTGCCAATCGGGAGGCGGTTGTCAGTCTAAAAAAGGCGGATGTTGCAGCGGTACTAACAAATTGGAAGTTTACAATTGGCTTGAAGATCTTCCGGAGATACCGGGCGAATCGCAGATGGTTGAGGTTCAATTTAAAAATACACGTAAAGGCTATTATCTCAACAGTAATAATATAGAACTATTCAGAGGAGATATCGTTGCTGTAGAAGCCACACCGGGACACGATATTGGAGAAGTAACGCTTACAGGAAAATTGGTCAAACTTCAAATGCTAAAGAATAACTATCGTGGAGAGACTAAGCGCATTTATCGTATAGCTAAACAAAATGATATTGAGAAATGGGAAGACGCTAAATCGAAAGAGCATAAAACGATGCTTCGTTCGAGAGAGATAGCCGAAGAACTTAATCTTGCTATGAAGATCAGTGATGTCGAATATCAAGGAGATGGGAACAAGGCTATTTTTTATTATATAGCGGACGAGCGTGTCGACTTTCGTCAGTTGATAAAAGTATATGCTTCCGAGTTTCGTGTGAAAATAGAAATGAAGCAGATCGGAGCACGTCAGGAAGCCGGTCGAGTTGGTGGTATTGGTCCTTGTGGGCGAGAACTTTGTTGTTCCAGCTCTATGTCTAACTTTATATCCGTTTCTACATCTGCCGCTCGATTGCAAGATATTCCGCTAAATCCTCAGAAATTGGCGGGGCAATGTGGTAAACTCAAATGTTGTCTCAATTTTGAAGTAGACACTTACGTGGAGGCCCAACGAAAATTGCCATCACGCGAAGTAATCCTTGAGACAAAAGATTCGTCTTATTATCATTTCAAGACGGACATACTTTCGGGGACAATGACCTATTCCACAGATAAGAATTTTGCGGCGAACCTCATCTCTTTACCTAAAGACAGGGTTTTTGATGTGATAAGGATGAATAAGAGAGGAGACAGACCTCTGCATCTGGCTATGGAATCTCAAGAGCAAACCGAGAAACCGACCTCACATGATATATTGCAAGAAAATATCAATCGCTTTGATGATAATGGAAATGGCAATAACCGTAATAATAAGAAAAAGAAGTTTGTAAAAAACAATAAAGGGGAAAATCCTAAACTGGGAAATGTGCAGCCGGCCAATAATCAGCCGAATAGTAAGCCTCAAATAAATAAAGTTCAGGGAGGAAATAATAATAGGTCGCAACAACAAGCTGAAGCCAATTCTCAGGGTAATCCCAATCCGAATCAAAATTCGAATCCGAACCCGAATCGGAATAAAAATAAAAACAGACACAACAGAAACAGATCGAACCGCAATGGAAATTCGGAACAGAAGAAGCCTGAAGCATAAAGTTTTTTTTGCGTTATGTGGTATGTTGCTAACCCTTATAAATATCTCCTGTGACAAGCAGGAGATATATTATCATTTTCATGAACTGAAGGATGAGGCATGGGCACAAAACGATACGCTTGTGTTTGATATAGATTCTACGCTTTTTGAACTGAATAGGCCTTATGATCTTACAATAGAGGTTACCAATAGCGTGAGTTATCCTTATCAGAATATCTGGTTTTTTGTTCAGTCAAATATCGATGCTGACTCTGTATTTATTGATACATCTAAAGAATTTCTTCTGGCTGATAAACTTGGTAAATGGCAGGGATCAGGGTTTGGCACATTGTATCAATCTTCTCTCCCTTTCGGAGAAATTACCTTTAAGGAAAAACGAAACTATCGTATCAAGATAGAACACGGTATGCGAGATCAGACCTTGAGCGGTATAGAGAAAGTAGGCATTAAGATATCTAAGCCTTAATAATCAGAAGTCTAACTTCAACTGCTTGTCTGTTAAATTGAATGTTAGCCTGTGATAAGGTGTGACACCATGTTTGTCTATTGCCTCACGATGCTTTTTTGTTGGATATCCTTTATTGTGATCCCAATCATATAGCGGATACTCTCTGTGTAAATTGAGCATGTAGTCGTCCCTGTATGTTTTAGCTAATACCGATGCCGCAGCAATAGGCAATAGTTTGCCATCTCCTTTTACAACACACGTGTGTGGAATATCTTCGTATTTGCGGAAGCGATTACCGTCAATTAATAAATGTTGTGGACGTGTCTTTAGGTTTGCTACAGCTCGTTGCATAGCAAGAAACGAAGCATTCAGTATGTTGATCTCATCTATTTCCTTTTGATCCACAATGCCTATAGCCCAAGCCAGAGCCTGCTCTTCGATAAGTGGACGTAATGCATACCTTTCTTTTTCGGTCAGTTGTTTTGAGTCATTCAGCTTTTCACAGATAAATCCTTTGGGTAATATAACAGCCGCAGCAAATACAGCTCCCGCCAGACAGCCTCTTCCGGCTTCGTCACATCCTGCTTCTACTAGGTCGGGATATAATGATAGTTCCAACATTTCTAAAACTTAATATATAGGTTATTATCTTCTGGTGGGAAATCCAACTCTATTTCATTCATATTGATTGGGATATCCGTTGCTTCAGATAGTTTTTCAAGAGACTCTTTTAAGCATTTGTCAACCTTTTCGTCTCCATAAGCATGTTTGATAAATATCTGTCCTATTATATCGGCAAAGAGACTCGATGTTTCTTCCGAAAGATTATATCCTAGTTTGTTGATCTTACTTTTAGCAAGGGTGGTGGATAGTTTAAGCATTCGCTGTTTATCCTCTTCCGCCAGATTGGAGTTGCCGGGGATTGATGTCACATTTTCAGTTCTTATTTTCATACCGTTAGCATCCAGTTCCACAAAACGATAAGAGAATGGATAGGCTGATAAAGTACCGGTTTCTATATCATATATCACATTGCCTTTGTCGGAGGTAAAGGCTGTAATGTCATTTGAATGAAAGTGCCCGGTAAAGATAGCTTTTACACCATTGTCTGCAAACAGGTTTGCTAATCTTTGATAATCGTCTACAAGGTAGTCTTTAAAGAATGAAGACTGATACATGATATGCTCCGCAAAGCCCCAGTGCATCATGCCTATTACTTGTTTATTCTTTTGTTTGGCTTCTCTTAAAATCTCGAGTATCCATCTTTCTGTATCGGGAGAGGTTTTTCCGGCTGTTATGCTGTTAGTTGTATACTCTTTATATCTGGCTGCGTCTATGGCGAGAAGCCATGTTTGATCATCGAGAGAAGCGACATAACTTAATGAATTATCATCTCTTGTCAGCGCATTGCTATAGCCACAATCTTTGTAGATCGACGCAAAGTCATCGGGAGAAATGTTTGCTACAGGTAACTTTTTGTCTCCCTTATATTCCGAAGCATTTGGCATATTAATATCATGGTTGCCGGGAATAACATATATTTTGATTCCTTTATCTTGTAGCGGTTTTAGCTTTTTCAGGAAGTCGAGATGGCTTAATCTTTCACCATCTTTGGTGATGTCGCCGCAAATAAGCAGTACTTGTATATCACTGTTAAGATACTCATCTAGCACCTTATCGAGAATCTGTGGTACATACTTGATATTTTTACCACTGGAAGCTATATAATCATTTAAGGCTTGTCCTTCTTCCATCAATTGTTCCGACAGATAGTGGGTATCTGTAATTACTCCGATTCTTAACGGCTCTTTGGCAATAGAACAGGATGAAATAAAAAGAAGCACATAAAATAATAGATATTTCACTGTAATTTCGTTTGATATAGACAAAAGTAAAGTATTTATTCTAGTTATTATTCCTATTTTTGTAGATGCATAATTAAATAATGTTACAATGTACAAGAACAAAGCCCTTCTTTTTTCTATACTAACAATTACTATAATTTTATTATCATCTTGCGGTTCTCAGAAACAACGTGTGAAATTCTCCGATATATCCCATCCCAAAAGGGAGTTTAGGGGCGCATGGTTGAGCACTGCTTGGCAATCGAGATATAAGACTATGAATTCATCTCAGATGAAAGCATACTTTACAAGTATATTAGACCAAATGCAGGCGGACGGCATCAACGCTGTTATATTTCAGGCTCGTCCGTATGCCGATGCTTTTTACAAATCAGATCTTGAACCTTGGAGTGCTTTCCTTACAGGGATACAAGGGAAAGCTCCCGATGGAGGCTTCGATCCTTTGGCCTTTCTTGTAGATGAGTGTCATAAGCGAAATATGGAATTGCACGCCTGGTTGAATCCTTACCGTGTATCGTCGGGAACCAGCGATGTGTTTTCCAAAAATCATATTTATCATAAATATCCTGAACGTTTTGTGAAATATGACAATAAGATATATTTTGATCCGGGTATTCCTGCCAACCGACAATTTATTTGTGATGTCGTTAAAGATATAGTCATGCGCTATGAGGTAGATGCTATACACATGGACGATTATTTCTACCCTTATCCTGTTGCAGGGCAATCTTTCCCTGATGATAACAGCTTCAATACATACGGTAGGCAGCAAGGCTTCTCTCAGAATCAGCGAGCAGACTGGCGTCGCAACAATGTCAATCTGTTGATACAAGATGTGAAGCATACCATACAGACTACAAAGCCATGGGTGAGATTTGGTATCAGCCCTTTTGGAATATATAGGAATAAGAGAAGTACACCTGATGGCTCGGGAAGTAATACGAGTGGATTACAAAACTATGACGACTTGTATGCTGACGTTAAGCTATGGGTTAAAAACGGGTGGATAGATTATAATATGCCTCAAATATATTGGGAGATAGGACATACTGCTGCAGACTATAAGACACTGATAGAATGGTGGGCGAATAATAATTTCGGACAACCTCTCTATATTGGTCAGGATATAAAGAGAACAATGGATGCTACAACTCAGCCTTCGGGAGACAATCAGTTGGCGGAGAAAATGCTTCTGTCTCGCAGTTTTACCACAGTGCATGGAAATTGTTTCTGGCCTGCTTATGAACTATTGGACAACTATAAGGGAATAGCTAGTCGTTTGCAATCTAATTATCACAAATATCCCGCTCTTATTCCTGCATATACGCATATGTACAAGAAGCAGCCCAAAAAGGTGAGTAACTTGAAAGAGTCTTTTACTGCAACTACTCATACATTGCAATGGGATGCAAAGTCTGATAAATATGATCCGGAGACAGCTCAATATTATGTTGTTTATCGTTTTGCAAAAGGAGAAAAGGAAAACCTGGAGAATGCTCAGAATATTGTTTCTATCACAAGGCAGAAAAGTATAGTGCTCCCTTATGAAGGAGGAGCTAAAGAATATAAATATGTTGTAACGGCTGTAGATGCTTTCCATAACGAGTCGAAAGGAAAATCTAAGAAGTTGAAATTATAAAGGATGATAAAAAGAGAGTTTAAAATGATCGCCAAAACAATGGCGGGACTAGAAGATGTGTTGGCCGAAGAATTAATAGGCTTAGGTGCAAACAATCTTGAGATAGGCAAGCGTATGGTTTCCTTCGAAGGTGACCTTGCTTTAATGTATAAGGCTAACATACAGTGCCGGACTGCTCTCCGTATACTTCGTCCTGTCTATGAATTTAAAGCAAAGACGACTGATGATATATACAAGAAGGTAAAAGCCATGAACTGGTTTGAACATCTTACAGAGGATAGTACTTTTGCTATAGATGCCATAACCTTTTCGGACTACTTTACACACTCTAAGTTTGTTGCATATCGCGTAAAGGATGCTATTGCCGACTATTTTATGCAGAGGACGGAGAAACGTCCTTCGGTGAATGTAGAAAACCCCGACTTGTTAATTAACTTTCATATAGCTCATGATAAGTGTACCCTTTCTTTCGATAGTTCGGGAGAGTCTTTACACAAAAGAGGTTACCGTGTTGCTCAAACAGAAGCTCCTTTGAACGAGGTGCTGGCTGCGGGTATGATACTTAAAACAGGCTGGCGCGGAGGGTCTGACTTTATAGATCCGATGTGTGGTTCGGGTACTTTGCTGATAGAGGCTGCGATGATAGCCATGAATGTGCCGCCAGGAATCTATCGTCAGAATTTTGCTTTTGAGAAGTGGAAAAACTTTAATGCAGACTTGTTTGAAACGATATATAACGATGATTCCGGAGAGCGGGAGTTTAAGTATAAAATATATGGTTCGGATATCTCATCCGAGGCTATTGCTATTGCTGCGAAGAATGTAAAGAATGCCGGATTAGATAAAAGTATTGATCTGAAAGTGATGCCTTTTGAAAGCTATACAGAGGCTCCATCCGAGAATGCTATTTTGGTTACCAATCCTCCTTATGGAGAAAGAATAAAGCCCGAAGATTTGTTCGGCTTGTATGAAAATATAGGTGAACGGTTGAAGCATGTATTTATGGGCTATTCGGCATGGATACTCAGCTATAAGAAAGAGTGTTTTGACAAAATAGGATTGAAGCCTTCTAAGAAAATCCAACTGGTAAATGGCTCTTTACAATGTGAGTTCCGTAAATATGATATATTTGCAGGAAAGAAGTATCCGAAGAAAGAAGATTAACTTAATATAGAAATATTATGAAAGCATTACTCGGTCTATTTGGTTTGATACTTGCGTTTAGTTTTCAATCTTGTTATTCTGGTCGTCCGTTAGTAGAAGCCCCTTCTCAGAATAATAAGACGTATGAGGTGTCATATCTGTTCGAACATGATGGATGTAAAGTCTATCGTTTCTATGACAGAGGAAATTGTGTCTATTTTACAAACTGTAAAGGTAATATTACGGCTATAAATACCGACTCAACAAAGAATACGGTTCAAACTGTTATTGATGCAGATTTGACTTTAAAGTAATTTACAGGCTATCTATCTTTAAACTTGATATGGGTATGCTGATATTATCTTCAATACCCATCATTGCGTTTATTAAGTACAGTTTTCTATAGTCTTCAATATCCTCGATCCGAATTACCTTTTCTTTAATAACTCTTTCTTTTAAAAGGGCTTGTCTTTTTGTGCCCGGTAGCAGGTATGTAGAAGGCGTAAATAAACCTTTATCACTTTCGAATACTACATTCGTGAATGACGTATCGGTCACAAATCCATTTTTGACAATAAGTATATCATCACAATTTTCTTTCTGTGCTATCAATTTCTCAAATGCTGTTCTATCTGCATACTTGAAAGAGTAATCGATCGACTTATCATGAATGATTTTCAAACTGTTTATTTCTCTGAATATATAATGAGAATATTCTATCTCCAGATTCTCAAGAGAGTATACAATACGGCATTTTACAAATCCTTCACGGAATTCTAAAGGAATATTTTCATCCTTCAAACTAAATGGAATAGTAGAACCGAAAAAAGATTGTAACGTAGAGTTCATTCTTGCTATATGTGCAGGAAGATTGAAAATTCTACCATTACAAATTTTTATTACTTCAGAGAATGATTGCTTCATACAATTGGTAGATAAATTTTTTCTAAAACTTCTTTATACTCCTCCTCACAATCGCTATAGGCTGTGATACCACCTCCACTTCGAAAATAATATTGGCTGTCGTCATTTTCTATATAACGTATTATAACAGCCGAATCTAATTCGTTTCCATCATAATATCCGCATACTCCTGTATAATAGCCTCGGGGTTCTTTTTCTGCATCTTGTATAATTCTTCTTGTCGCCTCTTTCGGTGCACCCGAAATAGACCCAGCAGGAAGCATTCCAAAGATAATATCTCCATAATTAAGATAATTCTCTTCGCGTAGCGTCCCTGTTATCTCTGAGCTGACCTGTAATATATCGTTTTTATTTGTTCTGATACGATCGATATATCTGAATCTGTTTACTCTTACATTATCAGCTATGATGCTAAGATCGTTACGCAGAAGGTCTACTATTGTATTATGCTCAGCTGTTTCTTTATAGTCATTTAGTATAATCTGTTTGGCATCAGGGATGTTTGCATCTATAGTTCCTTTCATGGGATTGGTTGAGATTGTCTTCCCCACTATTTTAACGAAACGTTCGGGCGAAAAACATACAAACTTATTTGGATATAGCACTTTGTAGGAAGCATTACTTTGAAAGAAAATATCTTCAAGAGTAAGATTAAAAGAAACAGGTGTTTTTATTGTCAGGTTGGTCAAATAAGAATATCCTTCTTTTAAGCCTTTATGTACAATATCAAATTTCTTTTTGTACTCGGAATAGGGGATAGGGATGTAATTGAATGAAGATACTTTTTTTATAACCTCTTGTTCAGGAGCATTCCCTTTTCCGCAGAACTGAAATAAAACATCAGTTTGTAGCAAAGGATTATCGATAAATAAACCTTCTGTTTGTTCAAAGTTAATAGCAAAGAAGAACGGCTTCCCTCCCCTGCCATATATATTCATTTTATGTCTTATCTCATTTATAACTGTCGTTGTCATAGAACAGGTTTTGATGAAAAAGTAACAAAAGTAACAATTTTTACCCTGTTTTTATCTGTCACTTTCTCTGTATCCAGATTATAAACCCTTTCTATATAGATAAAGTTTTGTAGTTTTTGTGATTTTAAAAACCGAATACCCCCGTGTCATTACTATCCTCTTTCTTCGGACATTTTAAATAAATGTATTTATCTTCTATTTTGAGGATATTTTCTTTTGGGATTCTTTCTATTAGCTTTGCCATATTTTTATCATCAGTCGGATAAATGATTACAGTATTACTTTTCGAGGCGAGCCATATATCGGAGAAAGATATGCCTTCTATCCATTTCAGAAGTGATGGTTGAGCATTTGATATAGACAGATTTCCTTTTAAGTATTTTATAGACGATGAATAAGGAATCTCTTTAGTCATTTCTAACGGTAACGCTATTCTTTTCATATTGAGCGTATCCACGTACAGATACAAGAGTTCATCGGCATTCCTTTTAGCTTTGTTCGAGCCCGACTGAAAAACGATTGAAACATATTTATTCCCAATTGCTGCTTGATATTGGTATGCGGATAGGCAATTGAAAAAACGGAGGGTGTCAGCTCTCATGCATTTAAATGTATGTAAGGAATATATACCAAAAGCATTTTCGGGAGACGACATTTCATAAATATCTATTGTATATTTCTCATCCTTGTATTTTATATCTCTCGTTGTTAGTTTTTCGAATCCATATTCGAGGTATAAGTCGGAACCTCCATTCATAAAACCATAGAGACCTGTCCCTACAAAAGTACGTTCCTTTTCAATCGTGATATCCGACAACGACTGCCCTACTGCAAAAAGTGGGAGTAATGATAAAAGCGTTAAGAAAAAGTATTTCATCTAGGCTAGATTTACTTCTGTTAGGTCTATTTTATTTCTGTTTGCCACCCCGAGCTTTATTTCTTCTGCCAGATGCATGAATTTGAGAGCAGCCGGTTTATCTTCCGATTGGATGCCTTCTTCTATCCTTTTTGCTATCACAATGTCATGTCCTATACGGTCAACGGCGACAGGATCCGTTCCCACCAGAATCGTATTGTAATTGCATATAAATTGAGGATTCGCTGCAGGTCCTCCTTCGAAACAACCTATCAACCCGTCCACAATATTCAAAACAACTTTGTCCCGTAGTGGCGGGAAGGCACATACATAGGCAGAAGTTTCGTGCCACAAATCCTTGTGGAGCCTTGCGGTATTTGAAATAGAACCGAACGCAAGGTTCTTCATACAAAGTGTAACTGATGATCCTGCATTTTTCAATACAGGCAGATTGATGATTTTTGTTACCTTTTGAGTACAGATCTTTGTAAAATAAGAATATTTTCCTCCATTTACCATGAAAGGCATTGTATAAGCGTCATACTCACCTTCTACATCAGCATAGAAATAATGATCTTTATCGATACGCTCTTCGCTGTATAGTTTTCCTTCGCTATTATAGTAGCTGCCCGAAGCATCTTCACACTCAGTACCGGTGATGGTTATGCCCGGATAATTTTCTTCTGTATAGCCTGTTTCATGCAGTTGCATTTCGCGCCTGTCCCATATTACCATATTGCTACGGGGGATGCCTGCATCTTCCAGTTGTTTTATAACGGCTTGTGTAACGGCATGCGAAGTCGTCAATAGTTTTCCGGCTACAGGATTAACCTTTAGTCCTATTACGTCATCTTTGCCGACAAATTGTAGCCAAGCCTTGTTGAGATCACTTTCTCCTGTAAGTTTCAGTATCGATTCTTTAAGCATCTCAAAAACGGTTTCTTCCGAAGGTTTACCATCAGTAACAGCCAAACTATGATTGACTCTGACTACTTTACCCGGATATTTCCCCGGCATAGAAGATTCGGTTCTAGAGATAGATAACGCATCCTTTATATTTGTCTCAGGCTTTATATCTGTTGAGGTGAGAGTTGGAGCAGCTTTAAGGATAGGAGAAACTGTTGCACCCAGACCACCAATAACTAATGACTTAAAGAATTTACGTCTTTCCATAGTGCGAAGGTTAAATTAACTGATTATCAAAAGTAAATAAATAATTTGATATCCAATAATAGTCTAAAAACAAAAACAAGAAAGGTGAATTTCCTTTCTTGTTTCTGTTTTATTTTAGTCGTTATCTTTATCCTTCTCCTTTTTTTTCTTTCCCGAGAAGATCGATTTTAGTTTCTTTATTACAAACCGCCATATTATTGGCTGCACAATTTCCCATATTACGGGGTAATAAGCGGTTAATCCGCTAAGCAGACCGCTTGAAGTTGAAGTTTCGTCTTGTCGTTTTTTACTTTTGGATGGTCCTCCAAAACCAAATACGCTCAGTACAGAGTTTATTGTACTTTGAAAAATCAATGAACCTGCATTGTCTGAAAGATACGCCCAATGTTCGGATAGACGTTCTTCACCTTCCTTGCATTCAAGCCTTACTAATTCTTTTTCTTGACGCAGTTCTTCTAATGGTGTCAATCTACTCTTCATCATTTGTATCTATTTTACGCATAAATCTTATAGTATTCTGTAATATCGATTGTTGTATCTTTTTCCGAAAAAGAACTACAAGCAATAAAACAAATAATGAAAACAGAGTCATGATTCCAAAGCCTACAGCCAAGCTATTGAATAATTCTCCAAGAAAAAAAGCCATACCAATAAGCCCGAAGAATAAAATAACAGCTACAATAGCTATTATTATTAAGCCATATCCCAGACCGGAGGCAGATAAACCTATCTTCTCAAAACTATCCAGTTTAAACAAACGGATACGTCTGTTGATATAGCTTAATAAATCTAATTTAATTTCTTCAATTAAGATTCCTAAGCTTTTTTCTTCTTCGGAGTTATTCAACATCGTCTCTTAATTCTTCCAGTTTATGTTTGCCTCTGCCAGCTGCGTTTCTTACATTTCCTTTTACTTTGTCTACCAGGCTGTTTATATCTTTCAGCCATTCTTCCTTTTTGTCAGAAGCAGCAACATAGCCAACAGCTGCACCTAGCGCAGCACCTATAGCCAAGAACAATAAGTTCGAACCTGTTTTATTCATAATTATTTATTTTATAAATTAATTCTACATTAATATAATAACGTGTGAGAGTATCAATAAATTTCATCAACTCAACACTTTATTATAAATTGGATTGATCACTAAATAATACGGGCTAAACCGCTAATAATCTTCTTGCTTTCCCTAAAAGGACAGCTAATATAGCTATTTTTTGAAATATCGAAAATATTTTTCAGTAAAAATAACTATTAGCCCTATTCTTATATCGCTTCGCCGAATAGTGTAGCCGAAGTATTCCCTGTTACTTTTACGGTAACAAAGTCTCCTATACGATGGTTTCCTTTGTCAAAAATAACAACTTTGTTTTGGGATGTTCGTCCAAAAAGCTGTTCCCTCGACCGTTTAGAGAATCCTTCAACAAGTACTTCAAATACTTTGCCTACATCTCGCTTGTTGCTTTCAAGAGAGCATTCGTTTTGCAAATCTATAATTTCCTGTAAACGTTTTATTTTAACATCTTCAGGTATATCGTCTTCTAATTTTTTTGAAGCGTATGTTCCCGGACGTTCCGAATACTTGAACATAAATGCCGAGTCGAAACATACCTCACGCATCAGTGATAGAGTCTCTTGCTGATCTTCTTCCGTTTCGGAGTGAAACCCGCACATGATATCAGTAGATATGCCACATCCCGGTATGATGCGTTTAATCGCTTCGATACGGTTCAGATACCACTCTCTATCATATTTTCTCTTCATCACGTTTAGCATCTTGCTACTTCCCGATTGTACAGGTAGATGGATAAACTTACACAGGTTATCATATTTTGCGATTACCTCCAGAGTTTCATCTGTCATATCTGTCGGATAAGAAGTCGTAAATCGGATACGCATTTTGGGTGCAGCCTTCGCTGTCATTTCCAATAGTGCGGGGAAATCTACAATGCTGCCGTCTTCGTTTGTAAAGCGGTATGAGTTGACATTCTGTCCCAACAATGTGGCTTCCTTAAATCCTTTGTCTCGCAGATTTTCCAATTCGTTAAGGATACTCTGTGGCGAACGGCTTCGTTCACGACCTCTTGTATAAGGCACTATACAATACGAACATACCTTGTCGCATCCACGCATGATGGATATAAAGCCCGAAATGTGGTTTCCTCCAATACGTAGAGGGATCACATCTTTATACGTTTCGGTTTTGGATAGTTGAACATTGATTGCTTTGTTGCCATTTTCGGCAGCTCCTACCAGGTTAGGCAGGTCGAGGTAGGCATCGGGGCCTACTACAACATCTACATGATGCTTGTCGTGTAGCTCTTCTTTCACTCGTTCGGCCATACAACCCAGAACACCAATAATCATATTTGGCTTCTTCTTTCTCTTGAGGGCGTTGAAGTAGTCGAGACGTTGAATAACTCTTTGCTCGGCGTTGTCACGTATCGAGCATGTATTTACAAAAACAGCATCAGCTTCTTCCAGCTTATCTGTCATGATATAACCATCCATTTGCATTACGGATGCAACAACCTCGCTGTCTGCTACATTCATTTGACAGCCGTAGGTTTCGATGAACAGTTTCTTGTCTTCGGTTGAAATCGTGGATTTAAAGTCCAGTCCTTTCTCGTTGTTCATAGAAATATATTTTAGTATGTAATTAAGCTTCGATGATTTAGTTTCAAAGCATCTTTGGCTGGCAAAAATACGAAGAAAAATGGAATTGTTTATTTGTTTTGTGCTTTTTAAGGGAATGTCTAAAGAATGGTCGTTAAATATTTGAATGTTTTTTAATCAATCCATGATTATCTTTATCTTTGTCCGTTGACCTAAAAACTCTTTTATCTAAAATATATTTTATGAAAAGGAACCTATTTTTATTCCAATTATTACTTCTCGCATTTGTAATGAATGCTCAACCTAAGAAAGATTTTAAAACAGTACGTATCACCTACCAGACAAGTATGAATGGTAAAGCCTACGAAGGATCAAATACCATCGTAGAGATATGCGGAACTGATGTGCAAATAAGTCGTAAATATGCCGAAGTGCAAGAGGGTACTCCGGTACAATACACCTATCTTGATTATGCAACAAATGAAGAAACGAAAACCGCAAAGTTGGCAAATGGAAATGAGTTTTATACAACCCGATCATTTATATTAAATGATAAACTGGAATTTTTGCCCGAAACAGAAACTATTGCGGGTTACCTCTGTAAAAAGGCGAAAACTGTTATTAATTCTAATACGATAGAAATATGGTATACAACTCAATTAGGAGTCAAAGGATCTATGCAACCCGGTGTTGGTTTGCCTGATGGAGTTGTGCTAAAGGTGGTAAGAAACGGACAATACGAAGAAAAGGCAACAAAGATTGATTTACTAAAAGAGATAGTGAATGTAAAACCTGTACTTAAAGGGGATAAATTAACAGCTCCTGCCTATAATTACCGTATACAGCAAAGCCAGGTTATTGTAGCCGACGTGTTTAATAATCAGAGTATATACTTTAGGGATATTCCTAAGCCGGAGCAGTTGAACGATACAGAAATAATGCAATTTGCCAATGGTTCTATCGTTCTGAAAAAAGTAAAACTTCCTGCCGATAATAGTAGCTATTCTATTTTTGCTGAGCTAGCCCAACACTCTGAAGGGGATGCTTATGACCGTACAGGAAGCGTCTTTATCGTGCCTACCGATAAGAAGCAATCATTTATGGATGGATTGCTAAAAGGAAGAGAGGCATTACCTCAGTATACTGATAAACATGGAAAATCGTATGAGGGAATGGTTGCTACAGAAGATTATTTGCCGCCTCTAGAGTTGATGCGTTTTTATACTTCATTCGGAGTAAAAGGATATAACCATATTGAGGTAGCTGAATATAACTGGCCAGACTCTGTGGTGTTTAAGCAAGAAATTACAGACTATGCCAAGTATCTGAAAAATGAAGTGTGGGTAGGTGCATGGATCGGAAACTATGCGAAAAACGGACACAATGTTTCTTTAAAGATTAAGTATTATCCGAATGATAAGCGGGCAGAGAAAGAAGTATATCCTCTGTTTACAACTACAAATATTATGGAGATGGCAGGACAGGCTTATCCTGACGGATTGTTCCGCAACGATTCTCTGACTGTGAACTTCAAAACAGATGTAGACCTCAAAGATGCTTATATCCGCTATATATCTACAGGCCATGGTGGCTGGGGTGGAGGAGACGAATTTAATCCGAAGCTTAACGAGATGTTTATGGATGGCTCTCGCTTAATCGCTTATACCCCTTGGCGCGAAGATTGCGGTAGCTATAGAGAGTTGAATCCGGCTTCGGGTAATTTCGCAAATGGTTTGTCTTCATCCGACCTGAGTCGTTCAGGTTGGTGTCCGGGTACAGTGAGTTATCCTGTGTTTATACACATTGGGGATGTAAAGGCAGGTGAACACCAACTGAAGGTGGCTATACCCGTGGGAGACCCTGAAGGTAGTGCTCTTAGCTATTGGTGTATCTCAGGAGTGTTAGTGGGCGATAAGAAATAAGACTATAATATTTTCGGAGCTCTGTGACTTTTATGTTTTTGGTGCGACTAATATAAAAAGAATATAAACCATACTATAGAATATGTATTATCTCGAAGCCCACGATGTGGTGAAACAATATGGTAGTCATAGAGCTCTCGATGGCGTAAGCGTACAAGTGCCAAAAGGTTGCATCTATGGATTGCTGGGGCCTAATGGTGCAGGCAAATCTTCGCTAATCCGCATAATAAATAGAATAACTGCTCCCGATGAAGGACAAGTCTTTATAAATGGAAGGGTGTCGGTAGCCGATGATGTTTTTAATATTGGTTATTTGCCCGAAGAAAGAGGCTTGTACAAGAAAATGAAAGTTGGAGAGCATATTATTTTTCTGGCACAATTGAGAGGCCTCTCGAAAGAAGACGCAGTACAAAAAACTCAATATTGGCTAAAGAAGTTTGATATACTATCCTGGCAAGGAAAGAAAGTGGAGGAGCTGTCAAAAGGTATGCAGCAAAAGATACAATTTATTGCTACCGTCATACATGAGCCCGATTTGTATATCCTTGATGAGCCTTTCAGCGGATTTGATCCTGTGAATACAGAATTGTTAAAGAAAGAGCTGTTAGATCTGAAAGCAAAAGGCAAAACAATAATTCTTTCGACTCATAATATGGAATCGGTGGAGGAATTGTGTGACGAAATATCTCTGATAAATAAATCTAGGGTTGTATTGAATGGGAATGTCAAAGAAATACGCGCAAGATACAGAAAGCATATTTTCAAACTTCAGGTCGTAGGAGAAACTTTTGATCTGGAATCTTCTCACTTTTCGATATTATCGCAATCAACGGACAGTAATATTACGGAATTACTCATTCAGCGTAATGATGAGGCTTCCAACTCAGAGTTGATACAAGAGATAGCCAAACGCTATGAAGTGATGACTTTTGAAGAAGTATTGCCTTCGATGAATGATATTTTTATACAAATCGTATCAGAGACAAAACAATGAGAGGATTAAAGCTAATTATACATAGGGAATTTACCTCGAGGGTAAAAACCAAAGCGTTTATCTTGACAACGTTGCTAACCCCATTCTTATTCTTGGGAGTGTCTACTATTCCTGGGTTGCTGATGATGTTGAGTAGCAATGATGACATAAACAAAGTGTATGTAATCGATCATACAGGTTCTTATTTTAGTTTGTTTCAGTCGTCGAAGAACTATGAGTTTGTGAAATTATCGGATAGCGATAGCAAGCCGAGTGATAAGCAGACAGCCATATTAGAGATATCCGAAGATCTGAGTGTAAACCCAAACGCAGCAACTTTCTATTCCGAAAAGCAGCAGCCTCCTCGTGAATTGACTGTTTATATCAACAACATACTTACGGATGCTGTTAGAAATAAAAAGATAGACGATTTTACCCAAAGAAGTAATATCGAACCACAACTTGTTACAGATCTGCAACAAATATTGAAGTCGAAAGATCATATTAATGTTTCCACTATCCGTCTCGACGAAGCCGGACAGAAGACTGATACACTTGGTCAGGCGGCATCTTTTGTAGGGATGGGACTTACGCTGTGTATGTTCTTTTTTATCATGATGTATGGGCAAATGGTGGTGCAAAGTGTTGTAGAAGAGAAAACAAACCGTATCATTGAGGTGATCATTTCATCCGTTAGACCTTTAGATCTGATGATGGGTAAAATAGTCGGAGTTGGATTAGTTGGTTTGCTACAATTGGTTATCTGGCTTGTTATAGGAGGCGGCGCACTTGTTGCTATGCAAATATTCCTCGGGACAAGTGTAGATACTACTGCTACAATGGAGGCTCAACAGGCAATAAGTGCAATGACACAGAATAACTCGGAGATTACTTCTGCTGTTAATAGTATATTGGGCGTCAACTGGCTACAGGTCGGAATCTGCCTTATATTATATTTTGTGGGAGGGTATCTTCTTTTCTCCTCTTTGTATGCCATGTTTGGGTCTGCTGCTAACGATTCGCAAGAGGCTCAGCAGTTGATGATGCCATTGACTATTATATTATTATTAGCCTTTTATACAGGTATTGCAGCATCTCAGAATCCTGAAGGCGCAATGGCCTTTTGGTGTTCGATCATACCATTTACCGCGCCTGTCGTGATGATGGTACGCGCTCCGTTCGAAATATCTATATGGGAGTTGGTCTTGTCGGTTGTTGTGTTGTATGTAACCGCCATATTGATGGTTAAGTTGGCTGCAAAGGTCTATCGTGTCGGTATTCTTATGTATGGTAAGAAAGTAACCTTTGCCGAAATGTTTAAATGGTTGAGATATAAGTAATTTAAGATAAGTTTAGTGAAGCAATCCTGTCATATTTATTTTGGCAGGATTGTTTTTTATTATTGTTAATACTTTCCTTAAGCTGTTTTTCCCAAGATATAACAAAGCAAAAGCCGGACAAGAATCGCCCTTTATTTAGAATAAAATAAAAATACAGTAAGTCTATAAGCCGGGTTCTGTACTCTTCAAGAAGAGTGCTTGCCATTTATCTACGCCTGATGTCACCAACAGACTCTAGCGACCTACCCCCCGGCATCGGACGAGCAGCCCTACATGCGCCGGTATACATGGTCTTACAACTCGCAAGTGGTACGGCTCTGTATATTGCTATACAGACCGGTGAGCTCTTACCTCACCTTTTCACCCTTACCCCTGATAGGGGCGGTTGTTCTCTGTTACCTTAACTCTGCCCTCGCGAACAGCTTCCCATTAAGAAATACGATGCTCTGTGTTGCCCGGACTTTCCTCTTTCTGCCTTGCGGCAGCCAGCGGCAAACCGACCTACTGCAATTTGATGCAAAGATAGTTCATTTTCTTGGAATATATCTTACTACTGTAAGTTTGGATTTATTCGTTGCTTTGTTTAGTTCTCTTATCCTTATACATTTCATTGAACTTAGGACGAATTAGTAGACGTAGCGAAACATCATAATTCAGATAACTCCATACCCAGTCGATGAATACAGAAACCTTATTTCTCATTCCCACAATAGAAAGGATATGTACCAGCAACCACAACCACCAGGCAACCCAGCCTCCAAAGCGGAGTTTCCCTAGGTCAGCAACAGCCGCATTACGTCCAATGGTAGCCAATGAGCCTTTGTCAACATATACAAATTTATCCCAATTGTCCGATTCTCCCTTATTGATATTTTTGGCTAGTTGCTTTGCCATCTGTAGGGCTACTTGGGCTACCTGAGGATGACCGATCGGGTAACTTTCGGATGCTTGTAAAGAGGTATCGCCAATTGAGAAAATATCTTTATAGCCATTTACCTGATTGTATTCGTTTACAACCAAACGTCCTCGGTTGTATGCCGTTTCGTCAAGGCCGGCTAAGCTATTTGGCTTAACCCCTGCCACCCAAAATACATTACGTGAACGTATTTGAGTGCCGTCAGCAATATTCACATAAGGGCTTTCTACCGATTTTACCGATTTCTCCTGATAAACGATAACACCTCTGTCTAGTAATGTTTTTAATGCTGTTTCGGATGCTTGTTCCGACATGCCTGCCAATAGGCGGGAACCTGCATTCACCAAGTGGATTTCCATTTTAGTAAAGTCTATTTCCGGGTAGTCTCTTGGTAAAACAGTTCTTCTCATGTCGGCCAATGCTCCGGCTAATTCAACTCCTGTTGCACCTCCTCCGACGATAACAAAAGTCAACAGTTCTTTCCGTTTTTCTTCGTCTGTTGTGATCAAAGATTCTTCGAAGCTTAGTAGTATCCTGTTTCTCATCAAGAGTGATTCGGATACAGATTTTAGAGAGAATGTGTTTTCTATTAGATCTGTATTTCCGAAATAATTTGTATCACATCCTGTGGCGATAACCAATAAGTCGTATGTAATGATGCCGATATTTGTTTCAATCTTCTTATCAGATGTATTCACACTTAAAGCCTCACACATTCTGAAATGAAAGTCTTTGTTTTTCTGAAAGTTCTTTCTATATGGATAAGATATCGAACTCGGTTCTAATCCCCCGATAGCTACCTGATAGAATAGAGGTTGAAACTGATAGTAATTGTTCTTGTCTATCAGTACTACCTGATATTGATTCTTATCCGCTCTTTTTGCAAGTTCGAGTCCGGCAAAGCCTCCTCCGATAATAACCAATCGTTTCTTCTTTCCGGAGTCGGGCAAGTTTGCTTTTATAATCATATTATAGATATATTTAAATTAAAAAACCATCTTACTGATAAGAGTTGATCAGTAAGGTGGTTTTATTTATATATAAAGATAAATTTAATTATCTTTCTTAATTTCCTATTTTGGCTTTAGCTTTCGCTTCCTTTTTTGATTCCCACTTAGCCTTAGCTACTTCGTAAACACCCGGAAGGATAGATACGACAACAATAATAATGACTACCTTGTCGAGATTTTTTTCTACCCATTCGTTACTTCCTATAATAGCACCTAAAGCACAAAAGATAACCACCCATGCTATACCTCCTATAACATTGTAAGAGAAGAAATGTTTATAGCTCATTTTGCCCATACCTGCAACAAAAGGAGCGAAGGTGCGAACAATAGGCACAAAGCGGGCAAGTATGATGGTTTTGCCTCCATGCTTTTCGTAAAACTTGTTTGTTTTTTCAAGATATTCTTGCTTGAATATCTTCGACTTGGGATTGCTGAAGAGCTTTTCTCCAAAGAGACGGCCTATCGAATAATTTACTGCATCTCCTATAACAGCTGCTACAATCAGTATACCGACAAGGTAATAGATATGTAGCGGATTGTCGGGGCGTACAGCGATAGCTCCCGCTAAAAACAATAAAGAGTCACCCGGTAAAAATGGTGTTACAACCAAACCTGTTTCGCAGAAAATGATCAAAAACAAAATGGCATATACCCATAAGCCATATTCAGTTACCAGCATGTCTAATGTTCCGCCTGTATCTCTTAACAGGTTAAGAAAGAAGTTCCAAACTTCGTGTAAGAATTCCATTTTAATGTTGTGTTACTTAATTTTTATGGTAATACGAGAAATGATGAGATTCGCACCTCATCATTTCCCATTAAATTTTTCACTGAACCAACAAGCCGGCTGCGACTTCATCTCTCTTTGCCTTTCCTGCCAATTGTTCAACAAGGCTTAGCGCAAAATCGATAGTCAGTCCGGGACCTCTTCCGGTAGTTATATTTCCATCTATTACAACAGCTTTTTCTGTTTGCAATGTAGCTCCTTTCAGGTATTGTTCATATCCGGGATAGGCTGTTGCGCTCTTCCCTTCCAAAAGACCTAAGCCTCCTAATACCATCGGTGAAGCGCATATTGCAGCAACCTTTTCACCTTTGTTGGCAAAAGCGAGTAGTTCTTTTTTCAAGCCCTCGTGTTCGTTGAATTTTGTTGTACCTCCGGGCAAAACAAGCATTTCTGCTTTAGAGAAGTCAACCTCGTCGAACATCAGATCGGCTATTACAGGTATTTGATGACTGGCAACCACTTGTTTGCTATCAGTCAACGAAACTGTTTTCACATCCAAACCTCCACGGCGAAGAACATCGACTGTGCCAAGAGCTTCAATCTCTTCAAATCCTGTGGTCAGAAATAAAAATATAGTTTTCATATCCATTTAATTTAAATTAAACTTATATGTGATTGTTCCTTTTTGATTGGTGACAGATGACACTGTATTGAACTTTGTCCTTTTTGCTGCTCTTAGAGCTTCGTTCCGTAGATTTGTGTTTGGCGTATTTGTACCTTTTCCGATAGTGGCTTCTACTACATCACCTTTAGCATTTACCAATATATCGACAACAACAGTACCGTAATCATCTACCGAATAGTTCGGTTTGATTAGTCCGCCACTGCCAAGGCTGCGTCCTCCAAGATCGAACGATCCCCAGCCGCCAACTCCTGACGTTTTACCATAACTGGCATTTCCTGTTGGTACACCTTGTGTGCCTGTTCCTTCAGTATTGCCTCTGCTGCCACTGCCTGTTCTATTGCCAAACAGTCCCGCCATTTGGTTGTTGATCTGTCCTTTCTTAGCCGCTTCTTGTTGTGCTACACGGTCAGCTTCAGCTTTCTTCCGCCTTTCGTCTGCTTCTTGCTGTTTCTTTTCTTCAGCTTTTTTCTTAGCTTCTTTTATAGCTACTGTTTCTTCCAGATTTTGAGTAACAGGAGCTTCCTTTGTGTTCGATACAGCCGGTTTTGTTTTGGTTGCAGTATTCTCTACCATCGGGATAGGATCTTCAACCACATTGGGTGAAGTGGCTTCTTCAGCACCAACGTCTCCATTGCCTCTGCCAAAGGGCTCATCGTCTCCAAATGCATCGGGTACGTTGCCAAACATAACAGGAACTCCTCCCAAATCTTCGGCAGTTCTTGCCATTGGTGTCAAATCGAGGGTATAAAAAATAAGAGCTAAGATAATTAGCAAGTGAAATCCGATTGTTGCACCTAGACCTATTATTTTATCCTTCTGAGCTTCCATTTTTTAGTCTACTTCAGTTTTTGGTTTCAGGCAATCCTTGTATGCCTTTATTGTATTTTCAAGACCCAAATACAATGCGTCGCTGATAAGGGCATGCCCAATAGAGACTTCATCTATTGTGGGTATATTTTCATATAGATAATTCAAATTTTCGAGACTGAGGTCATGACCTGCATTTAATCCTAGTCCAAGTTTCTTCGCTAATTTGGACGCAGCTACAAAAGACTCTATGGCAGCTTCTCTGTTTTTGACATAATTGAAGGCATAAGGCTCTGTATATAGCTCAATTCTGTCTGTTCCCGTTTTTGCTGCTGCCTCTATGATTTCGAGTTCTGTGCCAACAAAGATAGATGTGCGTACACCTACAGCCCTGAATGTATCAACCAAATCGGATAGGAATTGTTGATGTTCAACAGTGTTCCAACCTGCATTGGATGTAATCGCATCGGGCTTGTCCGGAACAAGTGTTACTTGTGTGGGACGTATCGTTGTAACAAGGTCTATAAACTTTTGTGAAGGATAACCTTCGATATTAAATTCAGTTCTGATCTTTGCCTTTAAGTCATACACGTCTTTGAATCGAATATGTCTTTCGTCGGGACGGGGATGAACTGTTATACCTTCTGCACCAAATTTTTCGCAATCGAGAGCAACTTGTACAACATCCGGAACATTACCTCCTCGAGCATTGCGTAGTGTTGCAATCTTATTAATATTTACACTTAACTTTGTCATGTCAAACCATTAAAAACCGCCGTTCTTCACAAATTGCCAGAGATAGATGTTAATAGATAAAACTTTTTTAGCACCTTTGTGGAACGATATCAAACTACAAATGTAATATGATTTGATGAGAATGCGCGTATCAGTTCCGTTTTATTAACAGCTTAGAAAATCATTTGTTTGTATATAAATAGGTTCCGTTAAAAGTAAATGCGATGAAAATAGCCATATTCGGTAGCAAACATCAGAAGAAAGAACAGGTCGAAAAGTTATTTGGAATCTTAAACGATAACAACGTAGCAATCTATCTTCAGGAGAAATTCTATTACTACCTAAGAGATTGTCATCACTTGCAATATAATGTCGCAGGTATTATAAAGAACGATGAGTTCGATGTTGACCTCGTGGTAACAATCGGAGGAGACGGAACATTCCTGCGTACGGCATCGGTAATAGGCAAAAAGAATATTCCGATACTCGGTATAAATGCCGGACGATTAGGCTTTCTGGCAGATGTAGGCGAAGAAGATCTGGAAGCTACCTTCGAAGATGTCTTTTCGGGTAACTATCGTATCGAACATCGTAGTCAACTGCATCTGACTACCGAACATAAGATATACCATGGCTTCAACTATGCTCTCAACGAAGTGGCTATTATGAAGCAGGATACGGCTTCGATGATCACCGTGCATGCATATATCAACGACGAATACCTGACTTCGTATGAGGCTGACGGACTCGTTATGGCTACACCTACAGGCTCTACAGCATACTCACTCAGTGTGGGAGGTCCGATAATAGCACCCGATGCTCACAACTTCGTTATTGCTGCCATTGCCCCTCATAGCTTGGGCGATAGACCTTTGGTTATAACAGATGATAGTATCATCACCTTTGATGTAGAAAGCCGTAACAATAGTTTTCTCATCTCATTGGACGGAAGGTCTAATGTATTTCAGACTGGGACGAAGCTGACTGTAAAGAAGGCAGACTTTACCCTTCAAGTATTAAAACGCAAAGATAATACCTTCTACAAAACGTTGAGAAGTAAACTGATGTGGGGCGTTGATCCTCGCCAAAGCTAACACCTTCCCGTAAGATTATAGGAACAGCGATTCATGTATAATCTCTCCTACTGTAGGATGAGGGAATACAATTTTCTGAAATTCTTCTACAGTAAATCCTTTTTCGATGGCAATGCCCGCTATAACCACCAGTTCCGAGGCGGGATTGCCCAACATGTGACAACCTATGATTCTCGAATCTTCGTCGATGATCAGTTTACAAACACCATTTCCAAGTTCATTTTCAGCTACAAAGCGTCCCGAATATGCCATTGGGAGTTTGTGTGCAGTGTATTTTATACCTTTAGCCGTAAGCTCTTCTTCTGTTTGTCCTACTCCTGCAATCTCAGGGTTGGTATATACCACTCCCGGTATTGCCTTGTAGCTCATGCTGTCGGTCTTACCTAGGATATGATTGATGGCTACCTCTCCTTCACGTACCGCAGTATGTGCCAGTAGTGAATATCCCGTAATATCTCCGCATGCATATACATTGGGATGAGATGTCTGCATATTCTCATTCACCTTCACGCCGTTTCTGAACAACTCGATATTTAGCTTATCCAGATTCAGATTTGCTGTAACAGGACGCCGTCCTGTGCTCAGTAATATCTTAGAGGCTTCGATTGTTGATTGTTCCCCGTCTTTTTCGATAATAATCTGACCGTCTTTTATTTCAACGACCTTGGTGTTCAGGTGAAAGTCGATACCTTTCTTGGTATATTCTGCACGAAGCATGGCTGATAGTTCTTTGTCCATTGCGCCAAGTATTTCGGGTAACATTTCTATCACTGTCACTTTTACTCCCAGACTATTAAAGAATGAAGCAAATTCGACACCGATAACTCCCCCTCCGATAACGGCTAAAGATTCCGGTACGTCCTTGTTGTCTAATGCTTCTTTCGATGTCCAGTACCCTGATTCGCTGAGTCCCTTGATAGGAGGAATAATTGTTTCAGAGCCTGTAGATAATAATACCTTTGCTGCGGTAATCGTTTCACCGTTGCATGATATGAGGATATTACGCTCTCCGTCTTCACCTTCGATAGTTGCTTCGCCTATGATTACTGTTACATCATGAGCAGCCATTTTCTGTTTGATGCCGGCTACCAGCTTACGCACTGTTTTTTGTTTGCGGGCAATTATTTTAGGCAGATCGAAAGTTGGGCTTCCTTCTACGCCGACTCCATACTTCGCAGAGTTTTTTACATTATCTAGGGTCTTTGCCGAGTATAGAAGGGTTTTGGTAGGGATGCAACCTTCATTGAGGCATACGCCACCCAATGCATTCCTTTCGAATAATACAGTTTTTAATCCGTTGGCAGAAGCTCTTTCGGCTGCGGTATAACCTGCGGGCCCTCCTCCAATAATAGCAACATCGTATAAAGTCATATTCTAATTATATAGTAAAAAAAAGTAACAAGGTTACAAAAATAATTGATATTCATTATCAGTATCTTATGAGTAGAAGGTGACAAAAGTGACAGTTTTATCGCTGTCTTTATCTGTTACCTTTTTATCCTCTGTGCCTACTCTAATAAAGATAAAATCTTATTGTTTTTATACAAGACGAGTTTGTCATATTATAAGATATAGCAACATGGTAAAGATAGGGAATTTAGTGATTTGTTCCTCCCAATAGAAGTTAGATTATTCGACCTGCTATTGTTTTTTGCTTTACATTACTTAAATACATTGTCTCAGGTTATTTGTATGAAAGATATCTACTCTTTCAATGTTATCCTTTCCCCTGTAATTATAATTAATCTTTATATACCTGAAAGTAGGTGTTTTTTCTATTCAAAATCATTATTTATGGTGATTGTAGTTTTTTGTACTGATTTATATTTTTGTGCCGAAAAAGCACTGTTTATTTTTATATAAACGAGTAAGCAAATTAAGGAGACAAAAAATGCCGGGCTCATCCCAAAGGATAACTAAAATATCTATAATCTTTTGATAGTAGAAATAAACTTTGTTTACGTATATCTGAAACATACGTGTGTTAAGCTGATTAACATACAAAATTATTATCATAAAATTACTTACAAATGCAACAACAACGTATTTCTTTACGCCTGTTCGGTATAATGTTTTTGCTTATGGGCATTGTCATATCATTGTCAGCACAGCAAAAATCGGCTGTTATAAGTGGTCGGGTATTTACTTCTGATGGAAAACCAGCTTCTAACGTTAGTATAACGATCGAAGAATTACATAGGAGCGATATGTCGAATTCTCAAGGATTCTATAAGATATCAGGCGTTCATGCCGGACGTTACACGCTCTTGTTCTCATCTGTGGGACTGCAATTGTCTAAAGTAGAAGTCGCTTTAGAGTCAGGCAAAGACCTACAGGTTCAGGATGTTTTCTTGAACGAAACGACTGAAAATCTGCAAGAGATAGAAATTATAGCAACCAAGAAGAACCCATTTGCTGAAAAAATAAGTGCATCGGTTGCTAAACTACCACTTGCCGACTTAGAAAATCCACAGGTATATAATACAATCAACAAGACGGTTATTAAAGAACAAGTCGTTACAAGCCTCAATACAGCATTGAAAAATGCGACAGGTATAACCCGTCTGTGGGAAAGTACCGGACGTGCAGGCGATGGTGCGGAATATTACACCATGCGTGGATTTTCTTTGCAACCAACCATTGTGAATGGTGTGGCTAACATCAGCAACGGAGCTTTGGATCCTGCGAATGTAGAAAATATAGAAGTGGTAAAAGGTCCTTCGGGAACACTTTACGGTGGAAACCTTATTTATTATGGTGGTCTGATCAATGTTGTTACCAAGAAACCGTACGATACTTTTGGCGGAGAGTTTGGTTACATTACAGGTAGTTATGGGCTAAATAGAGTAACTGCGGATGTAAACACACCGTTGAGTGACAAAGCCAGTATGAGAATCAATGGAGCTTACCATTATGAAAATACATTTCAGGATAATGGCTATTCAAAATCATTTTTTATAGCTCCTAGCTTTAAGTTTAAGGCTTCTGATCGCTTGACTTTCTTTATTAATACGGAATATAAATCGTTGGAGAGAACAACAGCTCCTATGATTTTCTTATACCGTTCTGCTCCTGTTACTTTCTCAAATATTGATTTGTTTGAAAAGAACTATAAAAAGTCATATACAAGTAATCGCCTTGCTGTCAATAATCCAACCTACGGTATGCAAGCTCAGGCTTTATATAAAATCAATGAAAACTGGAACTCGCAGACTATTGTGGCTGCCAGCAATACAAAATCTGACGGATATTATCAGTATTTATGGGACAATGTAAATGGTAGCGATTTTACACGCTATATTTCCAGATTAAATTCTTCTACCGATGCTATAAATGTTCAGCAAAACTTTACAGGAGATCATAAGTTTGGTAACATGCGTAACAGAGTTGTTTTCGGTGTAGATTATTTACAGAAAGAATATCAGGACAATGGTTATGCTTGGGTTGCAAACGGAGTTGTGTCGCTTGCCAATCAGACAGATACAGGCGTACTTACCGCTACAGGGGTGGATGCTCTCTTATCTGCTGATCCGGGAAGTGTATCCAATTCTACCGTTAAAATTTGGAGTACCTATTTGTCTGATGTTGTCAACTTTACTCCTCAACTGTCTGCATTAGTAGGACTTCGTTTGGATAACTATTCAGCATCAACTTCGTGGAATACTAAAGAGGTGAAAAATCAGGTGACTTTCTCTCAAAAATTAGGTCTTGTTTACCAGCCAATTATGCAACATCTTTCTTTGTTTGCCAATTATATGAATGGTTTTCAAAATCTTGAACCTGTAACGCAGCACGATGGTTCGGGTAATACTTCTATGAAGATATTGAAACCTGAGAAAGCGAATCAGTGGGAAGTGGGTGTGAAAAGCAACCTGTATAGCGATAGAGTTTCGTTGACTGTGAGCTACTATGACATCAAAGTTTCTAACAAGACGATGGCTGATCCGGCGAATGTGTTGAATGTAATTCAAGGCGGAGTGGTAAAGAGCAGAGGGGTAGAGGTTAGCCTTATTGCCAATCCTGTTGTAGGGTTGAATATGATTGCGGGTTATAGCCACAATTACAATAAGATAACAAAGGATGCTGCCGATGGTGATTATATCGGTCTAAGATCGGAAGAGTCAGGTCCGGCAAACTTGTTTAATGCATGGGTAAGCTACAAATTGACTACAGGTTCATTGAAAGGGTGGGGAGTAGGCGCAGGTGCTAACTACGCATCAGAATATAAAACACTCAACAGACACTCAACCGGTAGTTTCACTTTACCAAGTTATACTATTTTCAATGCATTGATCTCTTATAATGGAGATAACTATACCATCAGTTTGAAAGGGGATAACCTCGCCAATAAAAAATATTACGGGGGATGGAGTACAGTTACACCGCAGAAATTGCGTACCATATCTCTTGCATTGAATTATAGATTCTAAGAAATAATGAGGTTGTTCCAAAAGTAATATTTTAATAATGAAAATTACTTTTGGGATATCCTCATTAAATTTTCTAATTTTAAAAAAACTCTCATGACATTCAAAAAGATAGCTTATCAACTGCATCTTTACCTGGGGCTTATCTCCGGGCTTATTTTTTTTATTGTATGCCTGACGGGAGCTATTTGGGCATTAAAGCTGAATGGATGGGTAGATCAGGAGAAACTGCCCGAAGTATCGCAAGGTAAACATACGACGGTTGTTTCGCCCTCATCGGTAATAGAAGTTGCCAAGAAAGAATTTAAAGATAAAACGCCTGATTATATAGAGTATTCGGAAGATGCGCCAATTAAAGCAACTTTTCGTGGACAAGGGTATAATTATTCTTTGCAAATGGATCCTTATACGGGCAAAGTGATATCGGTAAAAGGATCTGATGGTTCTTCGGGTTACGACTTTTGGGATTTCATTGGGATGGGACACTTTTCACTTTGGCTTCCTTACAGTATAGGACAACCCATTGTAGGGTATTCTACATTGGTTTTTGTGATTGTAATAATCACAGGACTTATCCTTTGGATTCCGAAAAGTAAAAAAGCCCTTAAATACAGTCTCTGGTTCAGATGGAAGAAGAAAACCAAAATGTATAAGAAAGTATATGATTTGCACAATATTCTTGGTTTTTATGCCGCTTTTATACTTCTTATCATAAGCCTTACGGGTATGGTGTGGGCACTGGAATGGTGGTCGCAGGGTGTATATAAGGTTACTTCGGGTGGCAGGGTGATGCCTGAATGGAGAATGGCACAATCCGATACGTTGCATGTTGATACTCCGGCTAAAGATATTTATCTGGGAATTGATTCATTGTTTTCGGATCTGTCGCAAAAAGCTCCCACAGCTCAGGCTTTTTCGATATATCTACCCAATGTAGAAGATAAGGCTTCAGCCATTATGATAACCGTATTCCCCGACAAGAAATTGTATTATAATGTCGATAGGTACTCGTTTGACAAATATAGCTTTAAGCAGGTTGAGGTTGATCATCCGTATCAGGGCAAATATGAAAACAAAGATTTTGCGGACAAACTACGCCGTATGAATTATGATATTCATATCGGAGCCATAGGCGGTACAGCGGGCAGATTATTGGTATTTCTTTCCACTCTATTTGGTATGAGCCTGCCGTTGACAGGATTATATCTTTATATCAGAAAGAGGAAGAAAACGAAGGTGAAAAAGAGTAATATTGCTGAATAAGATTATCTACCCATTTGCAAAACTCTTTTAGTTCAGCTGTATTATAGCCATCCTTGCGCCAATGGTTTAATAGAGAATCGGACTTGTTTAATATCTGGTTTTCTATGGGTTTTATCTTTTGCAGAATGCCGTTGTCATCAGCGGTAATAAGTGCCGCTAGATTGATATAGTCATTCCCTTCTCCCCGGTCTATGGGGAAGAGTTGTTTCTTTAGTTTCAGAGACCAATCGCATAGCTTTGCATTTCCTGTTTCATCGGCAAGCATTGTGGATGGGTACCAATTGTCTTTGTTGAGCCAGACAGGTACAGCCACTGTGGTAAGTGGTGAACCTAATATTGTCCACATAGAGGTAAGCGAAGCGGGTTCAGCTTTTTTTACGCCTTGCACAACGATAACCGAAGAGGTAGAGTAGCGGGGTATATAGTCTCTGAATGCTGCAAAAACAGTCTTTGAAGTGTCTTGAGGCATTATGTCATATAAGTTTGTCCCGGTCAGTCCGTGTGTGAGATGACGTGAAACATCCTGTAACAAGAAGCGGTAAGAAAGTGAACCTGATAAAGCAGCATTGTAAAATAACGGTTCGGCAGCCTGATAGCGGCTCAAACCCTTATCTCTGGCTCTATCTCCCGAAAAAGAATAATTGGTGCGTATAATATATCCCATAGGAGCTATGGAAGGATCATTTGCATCGTATTTTTTGAAGGTATAATCGCCTGTTTCGTAATAGGCAGCTCCTCCTTGTGCGTCAATCACCCCGAAGTTTGCATTTACATAAAGAGGCTTCGGTAATGTTTCCAGCATTTTTTCGAAATCGGCGAGCGTTGCACATTGTTGCAGAGCCATTTTTATGACAATCCCTTCACGTTCCTCAGGTCCTACTTCGTTCTCATTCAGGTTGTACGATGCTGAATTCATTATGGCAAAGCCTGTAGAATTGTAGCCTCCCCATACTTCTTTGCCTGTCTTATCTGTACTGTTTACAATACCAATGTAATTATACTTGCCATCGCTAAAAGCCATTAGCTTATTCTGTAAGGCACTTGTATCCCTGTGTTTGTAGAGCAAGGGGCGTCCGTCGATAGTTCCTTTACCTGATATAATAGCGGTGGTGCATGCTATGGCGTGACCGGAGAGCACGAATAGCAAAAGATAAATAAAATATAGGCGTTTCATAGTAACTGATTTTAAGACAGATAAAAGTAATATATTTTATTCTATATATATCATCTTTTTTGTCATACCTCCGTCAACTACAATATTTTGTCCATTAATAAAATCATTCGCCGGATCGCAAAGGAACAGGCAAGTGCGAGCTATATCTTCGGGTTTGCCCACTCTGCCCGAAGGGTGCTGCTTATGGTCTTCGGGACGTAAATCGCCATAATGCCCTGTGTCTATCCAGCCCGGACTGATACAGTTCACCGTTATATTATATTCACTAAGGGAAATAGCTAAAGCGTGAGTAAGCGATACGATTGCTCCTTTAGATGCCGCATAGGCTTCGGAATTCGGTTCGCTCATCAGGTAGCGGGTAGATGCCATGTTGATTATTCGCCCGTAGGTGTTTAATTCTTTATTTAGTGAGCGGTGTTTTGCTAATGATTTGGCTAATATGAATATAGGACGTAGGTTGATGTTCAGAACTTTGTCGAAGTCTTCTACTGACACATCGAGTATCGATCCGAAATTGCTAACTCCTACATTATTGATAATGATATCTATATTTCCTTTCTGGGAGATAATAGTATGAATAAGGTCACTCAAAGCTCTTGCATCGGAAACATCAAGTTGGGCGAATGAGCATTTATAGCTTTTCATCTCTTCGCTTAGTCGCTTTCCTGCCTCTTCATCCATATCGCAAAAAGTAACATCTGCTCCTTCTTCGCAAAAAGCTTTTACTATGCTTCTGCCAATACCATTGGCTCCGCCTGTGACAAATACTATCTTGTTTTGCAAACTCTCCATAATTATTGTGCTTATTTGGGGATGAATACCTCTTCAAATAATATTTTCATTCTGCTTTTTACTTCTTCCATATCTACCTTATGCCCAAGCTCTTTTTCAAGCGATGTTACGCCTTTGTCAACAAAGCCACAAGGATTGATAAGTGAGAAATAAGATAAATCTGTATTTATGTTGAATGCAAATCCGTGCATTGTCACAAAGCGGCTACTACGCACACCTATCGCCGCAATCTTTCGTGTGCGAGCAGAGACTGTTGTATCTATCCATACACCTGCTGCACCTTCGAGTCTTTCAGCTTTGATATTGTAAGACGCCAAAAAACGAATTATAATTTCTTCTAGGTTAAAGATGTATTGTCTCAGTCCGATGTCGTATGATTCTAAATCGAAGATAGGATAACCTACAAGTTGTCCCGGGCCGTGATATGTAATATCTCCTCCACGATCTATTTGGAAAAGTGATACTCCTTTTTCTTTTAGAAAATTTTCCTGAAACAGAAGGTTTTCATGTTTACCATGTTTGCCAATTGTTATAACATGTGGGTGCTCGCAAAACAAGAGGTAGTTTTCGGGCTGTTCCCCTTTCTCCTTAAGGGATAGGGCTTCTGCGAATAACTCTTGCTGGTATTTCCATGCATGCCCGTATTCTATATTTTCTAGATCTTTGTATATCATTGTATTTACTTATTTATTTAACTTTTCCCGGATTTTTATTTATAAAATCTTTCCAACTTGTAAATTTCTTTTCTTGTGTAGGGTTGTTTGTTTGGAAATAATGGCAAACTGCAGCGGCTAAACCATCGGTAGCATCCATCTGAGTTGGCATATTACTGTCGGGTATATGGAGGAAATGTTGTAACATATAGGCAACTTGTTCTTTAGCTGCACGTCCATTTCCGGTAATTGACATTTTTATTTTCAATGGGGCGTATTCAAAAATGGGAATGTCCCGCGATAATGCAGCAGCCATAGCTACCCCCTGTGCTCTACCCAGCTTGAGCATACTTTGTACATTCTTTCCAAAGAAAGGAGCTTCGATGGCTAGTTCATCGGGTAGGAATTCATCAATCAGTCCAATTATCCGTTCAAAAATCCGTCGGAGTTTCAGATAATGGTCGTCATACTTGCTAAGTTGTAGTACCCCCATCGCTAATAATTCAGGCTTGTTATTCACTACACGCAAGATACCGTATCCCATTACTTGTGTGCCGGGGTCGATACCCAATATTATTCGTTCTTTTTGTATCATACTACAAGCTTATTTCTTCTAATAATGTAACAAACCCCAAAGCCTTATTTCCAAACAGAGAGGTTAGCTCTTTCTGGAGAGCTTCGCCTTCTGTAGCATACCAGTGATTGAGCGTATCTACATTCTTCACCTTGAACTGTAATGAATAGCTGGTTCCACTTTCCTCATGCTGTGCGTGGATACGTGCGAAACGAGGTTCGTATAAGAAACCGCTATTCGTTGCTTTGATTATGTAAACATCTTTGATAAAACGGATATAATCGTTGCAGACTTCGTCTTCTACATGAAATGTAGTATTGAAAATGATCATTTGTCAGTGTTTTTTTTCTAAACAAAAATACGAAAAGTTTATGGGTTTTTCTTCAAGAATGAAACAAGCTGTTCTTGCTTATGGAATTTTATAGATTTAGATATCTATTAGAGAAAGATAATTATTATGATTATGAGAAGTATGTTTTCAACTTACTATCTATCATTTAATGCGGCACGTATAGAATGAAGATAAGGATAACCGACTGTTTATACTTATCTTACTCTATCACTCATCTTTAAATTAAAGAGGTTGTCCTGAATCAATTTTCAGGACAACCTCTTTGAATATTTATATCAGTTAATTAAGGTTTTAAGTCGACAAAAGAAGCCTTGTTATTCAGTACATTATTTACTTTTTCTACAATTTTTGTTTCCGGCAACATAAATGATTCTTTCAGCTTTGTGTCTAGAGCAGATGCTGCCACTTCAATCTGATAAGAACCTTTGTCAGCTACCCATGCGCTCTTTCCTTGATTAAAAGAAGCTAGCTCGCGAAGAGTTAAACGTAAAGTTATTGTTTGTTCTTCTCCCGGTTTTAGCAACCGGGTCTTGGCAAAAGCCTTAAGTTCTTTTGCGGGTTTATCTATAACGTTCGTTGGCGAGGATAAATATAATTGAACAATCTCTTTTCCTGCCACTTTTCCTGTGTTCTTCACATTAACGCTTACATACAGTTCGTTGTCAAACACCTTGTCGCTTATTCTCATATCAGAATACTCAAATGTTGTATAAGACAAACCATATCCAAACTCGTATGCAGGTTTTACATTGAAGGTGTTGAAATATCGGTATCCTACATATACTCCTTCTTTATACATCACTTCGGTCGGTTTGTCGGCAGGAAGTCCTTGGAAATTCTCGGCAGAAGAAACATCCTCATATTTTATAGGGAATGTCATTGATAATTTTCCTGATGGATTTTCTTTCCCTGATAAAATGTCTGCTACAGAGTTTCCTGCTTCTTGCCCCGGAAGCCAAGCCATTAAGATTGCGTCCACTTTGTCTTTCCAGCTTGTAACTTCTATTGCTCCTCCATTATTGAGAACCACTATCACTTTTTTCCCTTGAGCGTGAAATATAGATGATACATTATCTATTAGGTTCAGTTCTTCTTGTGTCAGTTTAAAATCAGCTTCAATCTTTCTATCGTCCAATTCTCCTGAACTTCTTCCTATAGTAATTATTGCAACATCATTTTTTGAGGCACTTTCTTTTATCATCGACTCCTTAAGTTTTGGTTGAGGCATCAGCGGAACCAGCATTAATGGGTTAGTTTTCAACGCTTCTTTTACTTTGGCTACCTCAGCATTTACAAATGGAGTATAAAATTGATCTAGTTTTTGATCTGTCGGATAGCCTGCATTCTTTAGTCCCTCTTTTAGTGATACAATATATGCCTTGTTTACATCTCCACTACCTGTTCCTCCGGCAATGAGATTGTAAGATAAGCTTCCGAAAACAGCCAGATTCTTTGTGCTTGGAGCAAGAGGGAGAGCATTCTCTTTATTTTCTAATAAGACCATGCCTTCGGTTGCTGCCTGACGTGTGAGTTCTGCATGTTTCTTCAAGTCGGGTTTGTTTGAAAATTGATAGTTTCTTATTTTGTTTGAAGACAAGATCATATCCAATATTCTCTTTACACAAATATCCAAATCCGCTTCGGTAAGAGCTCCCGATTTTAAATCATTCAGTATGTCTTCTTTTTGCGAAGGGATGCCCGGCATTAATAAATCATTACCCGCTTTTAGTTGCAGCGATGTGTTGTGTTCTTTCCCTTTACCCATCAGTGCCTCTAGTCCGTTGCTATATCCACCAAACCAGTCTGTTATAACTACACCTTTGTATCCCCATTCGTCTCTTAGTATTGTTGTCAGCAAATCATAATCGGCAGAAGTATATATTCCGTTTATCTTATTATAAGAAGACATTATGGTTGCTGGGTTTGATTCTTTAACTGCGATTTCGAAACCTCTTAAATAAATCTCTCTTAATGCCCTCTGGGATACGTTGACATTCAAGTTCATCCTGTTTTTTTCACTGTTGTTTGCTGCAAAGTGTTTTACCGATGTTCCCGAGCCGTTCTCCTGTATACCGTTTATCATTGCCGCCGCAATTTTTCCTGTCAATAAAGGGTCTTCCGAGTAGTATTCATAATTTCGTCCACAGAGTGGGTTCCGCATAATATTGATAGCCGGAGCAAGTTGTATGTCAGATCCGTATTCCAATACTTCGTTTCCTATTGCTCGCCCTACTTGTTCTATCAACTTTGTATCCCAAGTGCAAGCTAATAGAGTGCCCACAGGGAAGCCGGTTGCATAAAATGTTTGATCTGTGTTTTTTCTGTTTGGGCTGATGCGGACACCTGCCGGCCCGTCTGTCATCACAATAGCGGGGATACCATATTTGTCAAGAGGATAAGTTGTGCCGGCAGCACCCGGGACTAGGTATTCCGTTCCTCCTACTACCATGTCTTTTATCAACCCCTCGAAGCCTTTCATGCCCGTTCCCAACACTAGATTTATTTTATCGTCTAGTGTCAGGCGAGTCATTAAGTCTGAAATTCGTCTGTTGTTGGGCAAACGAGTATCTTCATACGGTTGTAGTTTTCCGTCATTATTTAAGTCTGGAAATGTTTTTCCATCTACAACAATTTGTTTAGGCGGTTGGCCTAATAATTCAAAAGTTGCGATAATTAAACAAAAACCTGTTAAAATATATTTTTTTATCATATCAATATTTTTTTATCAATTTTATAATAACGTATTTTACACACCAGAGGCAAAATTAATACATATGCCCATATGACGTACATAATACGCTTTTATTTTTTATGTTGTATAACATGCAGCATGAGGGATCATGTCGTCTGAAAAATAGATATTGGTTTAATGATGTAAAGAAGAGATACTTATGGAATCATTGTACTTGGAGACTTTTAAAGCACAGACAGAGAATATACACCCGGGACTATCTGTAGACTGTGTTATTATATCTTTTCATGAGCAAAAAATGAAGATATTGCTCAATAAATATAAATTAAGTAAACTGTGGATGTTGCCGGGAGGTTTAGTCCATAAAGAAGAAGATGTGGATGAAGCTGTACAAAGGGTTTTACTTCAGCGCACCGGTTTGACTAACATAAAATTGAGACAATTCTATTTATTTGGAAAGAAAGATCGTTGTAATATAGATAACAATAGAGATCTGCTGGAAAGTTACGGTGTTAGCCCTGACGATATCCCCAATTTGATGAGCCGATATGCGACGTTGGGCTATTTTGCTTTCGTGCGTTACGATCAGGTATCGTTGAGCGAAGACGATACAGACTTGAGTATGTGGTTTGATATAGATAAAATACCTAAACTCAGCCATGATCATAATGAAATCATAAATCGGGCAATAAAGCATATACGACTGCTTATAGACGTTATTCCTATCGGATATGAATTGCTTCCCGAGGAGTTTACGATAGTAGAGTTGCGAAAGATATATGAAGATATATTGGGAGAGGAACTTGATAAGCGTAATTTTAGAAAACGAATGTTAACTTCTGAATTAATTGTTAGTCTCGATAAAAAAAGAGAATCCGATCCCTATCCTCAGCCAAACTTGTACTCTTTCAATATGAAGAGAATAGAAGAGCTGTTGGATTTATGATATAATCATTTTGTTATTATTTATGTGTATCCAAGTATGTTTTATTCATGCTTGGATATTTTTTTTCTTGTTTTATGTTTTAAAACATGTTATTTTGTTGTGGCGTATATTGTACGCTAATGAATAATGCTATACTTTTGTATCGCGTATTAAATACACCACACGTAAAAGACTGAACTTAACAAAATTAATCCCTAATGTTTTAACATAAATATGAGAAATATAAATATCAAAAAAGTAATATATACCGCTATCTTACTATCCTTATTGGGTAGTACAACTATATATGCGCAAAAGGTTGAGGCGCTAAAAAAGGATACGGTTGCAGCCGATGCTAAGGATGAAAAAAACATGATGCTGAATGCCAGCAGCAGTACGGGCCCTCGTACGGTAAATATCGGACTGCCTGCCGGCGTTGGCGGTACATCGGTGATGGAAAATGGACTGCCTGTCTCTTACTTTTACTGGCCGGTTCTCCCTACTAGAGCATGGCGATTGGATGCTTCAACTATAGGTTTCGAAACTCTTAACTTAAATCAGACAGCATTGCGTACGGGTGATGTCGGCATTTCTATTGCTACGTATGATAATCTGGGGACAGATAGGGTATTTGGTAATTTTGACATTACCGGAAACCATTACGGCTTGATGAAAGCTACCGGTGCTATAAGTGCTCCGATCAATAAAAATGGACTTTCTTTTGCAGCAGGGTTTTATCTTAATTATGATCCCGGAACATTAGACGTCCCTTTCAAAAAATACTATAATGACCAGACTCAAATGTTTAAAGGAGCATTGACCCAGAAGTATAACGGAGGCAGGGATAAAATTAGTGTCATGTATAAATATATGAACACAGGTGGAATATCTTTAGGATTCAGTCCCTTTTATTATAATGGGGATGGTAGTATAAAGGAAATTCCTGGCGTAAAAATCGGACGGTCTTCATTCTTTGAAAAATCAGGAAAAGTATGGATGAAAGACGTGTATTCAGGGAATATGATTGAAGAAGATATGTTTGACCAAAATAAATGGAAAACACATGAATTATATCTTATCGGAGAAAACAAATTTGATAATAACTGGAACTTAAACTATACATTTAAATTGTCACAAACCAAAGGCTCTCAATTGATCCAGGTGCTGTTAGGTGCACACGATATCACAGGTTATAGCTATATGGATGGTACGCCTGTAAAAGGTAATGCCGGTATTCAGCATTGGCTCTTCTCTAATCCCGAAATGACTATAAAAACTCTATCAGGAGTTTTGAATCTGAATAAAAAGACCAATACGCATGATTTTAATATAGGCTTAATGGGGGCTATGTATAATCCGGGAGAATATTATACAAAAACCTCAACATATTATACAGACGTAAAAGAGAACCCTTCTAAAGTTGTTGATAACTCAAATCAGATATTCCAATTTGATCAATACGGTCAAATCAAAAGTATAGTAGGAAATGAAATGTACAATATCGGAACAGAGTACGATAGCGGATATGAAAGAAAACTGGCTTTATATTTCTCTGATAAATGGAATATCAGCCCAAATTTTAATATGGGATATGGTGCGAGAGTGGAATGGCAAAAAGTTAAGGGAACTTATGCCCCTAGATATAATAAGAATGGAGATCTTTTGTCTGTAACAGCGCGTAATGCCGATGGGACTTTATCTAAAGACAAATCTAAATATAAAGCAATAAATGATGATTATCTGAATCTTGTTTTTAATGCTGATGCTCTTTATAAACTGACAAATAGCTTTGGTTTACTAGCTGATGCCGGATATAACAGGCAATCACCTCACTTGGAAAGCTATGCAGGTCAATACGAAGTAGATGCCAAACAAAATACGGTATTAAGTGGAGGCTTAGGTTTATACTTCAATCACCCGCTGGTAGAGTTGGTATCGAAAGGTACTTTTATCAGTAAAAATAATTATGTTGGACGCATGGACCTGAAGTTAGGAAATGAAAGTGCTAACACGGTTATTTACTACGACATTCAAACACTGGGTTGGACGACGGACTTTATGTTTACGCCGTTTAAGTTTTTCGACAATTCTCTAAAAAACTTTAACCTTCACTTTTTAGTGACACTGCAAGATCCTGTTTACAAAAATTATTCGATCAATCCTAAGTTCCCGAGTGGAGCAATGCTTCCGGAGCCTGTAAAGTTTGACGATAAAAATGTTCTTGTAGTTTCTAAATTCTTACTCGAGATAGATCCTAGCTATTCATTCGGTATAGATAAAAATACAAACGCAAGAGTTTGGCTAAGTGGTCGTTATTATAGCAAGCAATATGCAAACCTGCCAAACAACTTATATTATAAAGGTCACTGGGAAACATTTGGAGGTTTGAATATAAACTACAAAGGACACTTCGATTTTTATGCCAATTTTGTAAACCTGCTTAATCAAGAAGGTATCGGCGGTACAATCGGAGGAACAGACCTATATAATCAAGAGCAGGCAAATGCAGTTGCCGGAACTATACAGGGTGCGACCTATATTCGTCCGTTTACAGCAGAATTTGGTATTAAGTACAGATTTTAATATAATATTTTAATAAATAGAGATTATGAGAAAAGTTTTATTATTAGCTCTTTGGGGACTATCCTTATGTGTGTATAGTCAAAACAAAGGCGATACAAAGATGAATCAGTTTATAGATAATCTGATGCAGCAAATGACGTTTGAAGAGAAAGTGGGGCAGTTAAATCTTGCAGCATCACCTGCTCTGATGACAGGGACTACTTTTACTGAGAATATAAATGAAAAGCTTACAAAAAGCCAACTCGGAGCTTTCTTGAATGTTATAAGCCCTGAAGAACAGAAAAAGGCGCAGGAAATAGTAACTACGCAAACACGCATGAAGATTCCGCTTCTTTTTGGATTGGATGTTATTCATGGCTACAAAACTATTTTTCCTATTCCGTTAGCTCTTGCATGTACATGGGATCCGGCTTTGATTGAGAAAACAGCACGCAGAGCTATTGTAGAAGCTACCAGTACAGGTATAAACTGGGTATATTCACCGATGGTAGATATCTCTCGCGATCCGCGTTGGGGACGTGTGGCTGAAGGCGCAGGCGAAGATCCGTATCTTGGCGGACTTGTTGCAAAAGCAATGATTAGAGGTATTCAAGGTGACGATCTGAGTGCTGATAATACAGCTATGGCATGCGTAAAGCACTTTGCCCTTTATGGAGCATCGGAGGCAGGTAAGGATTATAACACAGTGGATATGAGTCGGGTTCAGATGTTTAATTACTACATGGAGCCATATAAAGCAGCCGTAGAAGCCGGAACAGGAAGCTTGATGACATCATTCAATTTGGTAGAAGGAATTCCTGCTACAGGAAACAAATGGTTGCTTACAGATGTGTTGAGAAAACAGTGGGGCTTTGATGGTTTTATTGTTACTGACTTTACATCTCTCAACGAAATGATAGACCATGGTATGGGAGATCTGGAAACAGTAACCGGTTTAGCTCTAAATGCAGGAGTAGATATGGATATGGCTGGAGAAGCTTTCTTAACGAAGTTAGCCGGATTAGTAAAAAAAGGAGTTGTAAAACAAGCAGATATAGACGCGGCTTGTAGAAGAGTACTTGAAGCTAAATATAAACTTGGTTTGTTTGAAGACCCTTTCCGCTATTTGAAACGTGTAGGAGAGCCATTGGTGACACCAGAATCGAGAGCTTTAGCTCGTGAAGCTGCCAGACAATCTACTGTTTTACTGAAGAATGCAAACCAAACTTTGCCTTTACAGAAAAAAGGAAAAATTGCTTTGGTCGGTCCTCTTATGGATTCCCAATATGATATGATGGGTACATGGGCACTTACTGCCGATAAGAAATATTCGATAACACTAAAAGAAGGGATTAAAAATGCAGTAGGTGATAATGCCACTGTAGTATATGCAAAAGGAGCAAATATAGTTGATGATGAGTTTATCTTTGATAAGTCAAATTTTTATGGTTTCCCATTTGTATCCAAAGATCCTAAATCTCCGGAAGAATTACTAAAAGAAGCTATTGAAGTTGCAAAACAGTCTGACGTTGTAGTTGTTGCTTTAGGTGAAGGAAATAGCCAAAGTGGAGAATCGGCATCAAGAACAAATATTGATCTTTTCGAAAACCAAAAAACATTACTTAAAGAACTTGTGAAAACAGGTAAGCCTGTAGTATTGGTGTTATTCAACGGACGTCCTCTTACATTAACCTGGGAAGATGAGAATTGTGCTGCCATCGTAGAGGCTTGGGCTCCCGGTAGTGAAGCAGGTAACGCTGTGGCAGATATCTTATTTGGCGATTACAATCCATCGGGTAAGATAACAATGACTTTCCCGCGTTCGGTTGGGCAAATTCCTATCTATTACAATCACATGAATACAGGTAGACCGTATGTAGAAGGCGGGCCTCATAAGTTTAAAGCAAATTATATTGACGAGGTTAATGAGCCGCTTTATCCATTCGGATATGGTCTTAGCTATACTACTTTCGAGTATGGTGATGTTAAGCTCAACTCAAATAAGATGAATGAGAACGGAAGTGTAGAAGCTAGTATAACTGTATCGAATACAGGAAATAAAGATGGAAATGAAATCGTACAGCTATATATCAGAGATGAGGCTGCCAGTATTTCAAGACCGGTGAAAGAACTGAAAGGTTTTGAGAAGATATTCCTGAAAGCAGGTGAAACAAAAACAGTTAAGTTTACAATAACTGCCGATCAGTTGAAATTCTACAATAATAATATAGATTATGTTTGTGAGCCGGGTATGTTTGAAGTCATGATTGGAAAGAATAGCCAAGATGTAAAATCAAGTAAATTCGAGTTGGTGAAATAATCGATTCTTTTTAAATATTATAATTATAACAGAAAAACACCTTCGGATGAATAGTCCGAAGGTGTTTTATTATTATTTTGAGGTTTCAGAGGACGAGGATGGAGATGGTCTGTTCTCAAATTCATATTTGTTTAACCATACTTTATTCCACCCCAACAGTTTGCCGTCCACAAACCTGAGTTTATATATTCCCTCATCAAACGCTTTATAGCCCCAGACTATGACATTGTCCTTAGCTTCCACTACTTCATATTGATCTCCCATAATAGAGACAATCTGTTGTTGAGACATTCCTATGCTAATATTCCTGATGTTTTTGTCTGCATTTTTCATGCTATTGTATGTGCTACATGAAAACAGGAGCATGCTGAAAGTAATTAAAAGTAATAGTTTTTTAGCCATAGCATTTGTTTTGATTATTTTAGAATAAAGATAAAAAAAGTCCGTATAATATTAAACGGACTTTACATATTTTATTTGATTAATTAAAATCTTAGTATCCTCTGATAGCTTTGATTCCCGGAAGAACTTTACCTTCGATGAATTCAAGTAAAGCACCACCACCTGTAGAAACATAAGATACCTCATCTGCAAGGTTAAACTTATTTACAGCAGCAACAGAGTCACCACCACCTACAAGAGAGAAAGCTCCGGCTTTGGTCGCAGTAGCAACAGCTTCAGCAGTTACTTTTGTTCCTTGTGCGAAGTTGTCGAACTCGAATACACCTACAGGACCATTCCAAAGAATAGTTTTTGAAGCCATAAGTACATCTGCAATTTCTTTTTCGCCTTTAGGACCTATATCTAATCCCATCCATCCGTCAGGGATAGCGTTAGCTTCTGATATTTCAGTATTAGCGTCGTTGCTGAAAGCATCTGCTATTTTAGCATCGCTTGCTATTACTAATTGTACGCCATTCGCTTTAGCTTTGGCTACAATTTCGTTAGCAAGGTCTAGCTTGTCATTTTCTACAAGAGAATTTCCGATCTTACCACCTGCTGCTTTGATGAAAGTAAATGCCATACCACCACCAATAACAAGATTGTTTACTTTATCCAATAGGTTTTCAATGATGTCGATTTTTGAAGAAACCTTAGCACCACCAATGATAGCAGTAAACGGACGTGCTGTATCTTTCAATACTTTTTCTACAGCGTCAATTTCTTTCTGCATCAGGTAACCGAACATTTTGTGTTCAGCATCGAAGTAATCTGCAATAAGAGCGGTCGAAGCATGTGCACGGTGAGCTGTACCAAAAGCATCGTTTACATAAACATCTGCATAAGAAGCAAGTGTTTTAGTGAACTCTTTTTGGCTTTCTTTTATAGCCTTTTTTGCAGCAGCTTTTTCTTCATCGCTTGCATCTTCTGCCAAACCACGAGGCTTGCCTTCTTCTTCGGCATAGAAACGAAGATTTTCAAGTAATAATGCTTCTCCCGGTTGAAGGGCAGCAGCTTTTACTCCTGCATCTTCGCCTACACAATCGTTTGCAAACTGTACATCTACACCAAGAAGTTTAGATACGTGAGCAAGGATATGTTTCAATGAATATTTTTCTTCTACTCCTTTTGGACGACCAAGGTGAGATGCTATAATCGGGCTACCACCATCAGCTACGATCTTTTTTAGGGTAGGCATAGCCGCACGAATACGAGTGTCATCTGTGATGTTGAATTGTGCATCTAGAGGCACATTGAAATCAACTCGTACAAAGACTTTTTTGCCTGCAAAGTTGAATTTGTCAATTGTAATCATGATTTGTTTTAGTTAAATATAAATAATATTATTGATTATCAATGCTTTGTTAGGGGCTGCTGCCCATTTTAAAAAGTGATACAAATATACTAAATTCTGTGAGAGATATTTTATGAAAAAATGAAATTATAGTAAAATTTGACAGAATATTAATTTAACCCGAAGATTTGTTAATCCGAGTTTGCAAAAAAAAGATAAAACTTTAGTGCACTCATTTTATAGGTGATTAAAATGAGAATGCACTTCTCTATTTTCTTTATTATATTTTTGAGATCAAAGGGTAAATCTTTCGCTTGGCTATAGTTCTTTTTGTACAATGCGTATACGAAGATAATCTTTTCATAGTGTTATGATTGTTAGACTATAATTAAGGAATGGAAATATAAAAAGCTGATTTATGTTATATCTGCTTTTTGATATTTATTTCTAGGCCTTTAAATACTTCATTCTGCTTAATTTTTTTTAACTCCGAATTATCGCTTTTAAGATTTAACATTTCTATTTTTGTCGTGCTTACTAAAAATGAAGATCAATATAAACTCAAAATAGAAGAAAAATATGGCACATGTTGATATTCGGGAGCTTACCGAAAGAATTCAAAGCAAAAGTTCATTCGTCGAATCACTCACAATGGGAATGGATCGGGTTATTGTGGGCCAAAAGCATCTGGTAGAGTCGTTGCTTATCGGTCTGCTCGCTGATGGACATATATTGCTGGAAGGTGTTCCCGGTCTCGCAAAAACGTTGGCAATAAAGTCTTTGGCGTCACTTATCGATGCTAAATATAGTCGTATTCAGTTTACTCCCGATTTGCTTCCGGCCGATGTGGTGGGAACAATGATTTATAGCCAGAAAACTGAAGAATTCTTAGTGAAACATGGGCCAGTGTTCTCTAACTTTGTATTAGCCGATGAAATTAACCGTGCTCCAGCCAAGGTACAAAGTGCTTTGCTTGAGGCTATGCAAGAGCGTCAGGTTACTATCGGAGAGAAAACCTACAAGTTGCCGTCTCCTTTCCTTGTGATGGCTACACAAAACCCTATTGAGCAGGAAGGTACTTATCCGCTTCCTGAAGCTCAGGTTGACCGTTTCATGCTGAAGGTGGTGATTAACTATCCGAAGAAAGAAGAAGAAAAATTGATCCTCAGAAATAACCTCGCCGGAGATTATGGTAGCCTTCAGCCGGTAATGAAAGCCGAAGAAATCATAAGTGCCCGTGAAGTGGTTCGTGATGTTTATTTGGACGAAAAAATTGAAAAATATATTGTAGATATAGTATTTGCTACTCGTTTCCCTGAAGATAACGGGCTGGCGTCTTTGAAAGGTATGATCGGGTTCGGAGCTTCTCCACGTGCATCTATCAGCCTTGCCCTTGCGTCAAGAGCTTATGCTTTTATCAAACGCAGAGGATATGTGATACCGGAAGATATACGTGCAGTATGTCATGATGTATTGCGTCACCGTATCGGTTTGACATACGAAGCTGAGGCAAATAATACTACATCTGATGAAATAATAAGTGAAATCTTAAATAAGATTGAAGTTCCGTAATTGATCACAGTCAACAGTTAACAGAGAGCAGTTAGCAATGTAATAAACTGAAATGATAACAAACAGTCTTGTATATGAAAAAGCTTATTCTTTTGCAATAAGAACTGTAAATGCTTATAAGTTCTTGAAAGATAAACAAGAGTTTGTTCTATCAAAACAACTGTTGAGAGCAGGTACTTCTGTCGGAGCTAATATAGCAGAAGCCAACGGCGCTATTTCGGATTCGGATTTTTCAGCTAAAATCAGTATAGCATATAAGGAAATATTGGAGACTAAATATTGGCTTTCTTTACTTAAAGATACCGGATATATTTCTCCTGATACTTTTAATGACATGCATGAAGATGCTGATGAAATAGCTAAAATGTTATACTCTATATTAAAGATAACTCGAATAAATAAAATTTAATAATTGTTGACTGTTAACTGATAACTGTTAACTGAACAAGATGGAAACAAGCGAATTATTAAAGAAAGTACGTCAGATAGAGATTAAAACCCGTGGATTATCCCGCAATATTTTTGCCGGTCAGTATCACTCTGCTTTTAAGGGGCGTGGTATGGCTTTTTCAGAAGTGCGAGAATATCAGTATGGAGACGATATCCGCGATATAGACTGGAATGTAACAGCACGATACAACAAGCCTTATGTAAAGGTTTTCGAAGAAGAACGGGAGCTTACCGTTATGTTGCTTGTCGATGTTTCTGCCAGTCAGGATTTTGGTACACACCTTTCTGTAAAGAGAGATGTCGTAACCGAAATTGCTGCTACTCTGGCCTTTTCTGCTATACAAAATAACGATAAGATCGGAGTAATCTTCTTTTCTGATAAGATCGAAAAATTCATCCCTCCAAAGAAAGGGAAGAAACATATCCTGTACATTATCCGCGAATTGATCAACTTTCAGGCAGAAAGTCCCAAAACTGATATGGGAATGGCTCTGAAATTTTTGACGAATGCTATAAAAAAGAGATGTACAACCTTTATGATATCCGACTTTATTGATGTCAAAGATTACTACAATGCGCTCACGATAGCAAATCGTAAACACGATATTGTTGCGTTGCAGGTATATGATTCTCTCGAAACTCAGTTGCCTAGCATTGGTCTTATGAAGATACTGGATGCAGAGACCGGAAGCGAACATTGGATCGATACATCGTCTCGTAAGGTAAGGCAGACGTATAAAGATTGGTGGCAGAAACAACAGGATAGTATGCAGACCTCATTCAATCGCAGCAAGGTGGACAGTGTATCGGTGCGTACCGATGAAGATTATGTGAAAGCATTGTTGGCTTTATTTAAAAAGAGAAGTTGAAAATAAAATCGATACATTGATATATGTTGAAATTGAAAAATATAATATTGCTTAGCTTATTCTTCTGTTTGAGTTTTGTGCTTCATGCACAAAAGTCGACCGTAAGGGCTACTATACAGCCGTCGGATATCTTGATTGGTGAGCAGGCAGTTATAAATGTAGAAGTTATTGCCCCCAAAGGGAAGAATATTATTTTCCCTGCCTACAAGGACACACTAATCAGGGGGGTAGAAGTTCTCGCGATGTTGAAGCCGGATACAACAATGACTGAGGTGATGACTATCAATCAGAAATACATTGTTACCTCATTCGACTCTACGCTGTATCATGTACCTTATATGATGGTGATAGATGGCACAGATACCCTGAAGACAAATGATTTTGGGCTCAAAGTGTCTGCTCCGCAACTATCCGACTCTACGTTGGCTTATCTCGAACGATTGAAAAATCATGAGACTGACTCTATCGATTTTGCTAAGCTTCAGATAAACGATATCAAGGATGTCCAATCTCCTCCATTTGTATGGCTCGACTATTTGGAATACTTGTATATACTTTTCCTGGCATCTCTTATTATATTATTGATTGCCGCCTTAGTTTATCTCTATTACAGGAAAAAGAAAAAAGGATATTATTTTACTCCTAAAATAGTATTGCCTCCTCACGTCGAAGCATTGCAGGGTCTTGATAAACTCAAGGATTCAAAAATGTGGCAGCGAGGTATGGAGAAAGAATATTATACCGAATTGACGGATATCCTTCGTAAGTATATTGGTCGTCGTTTTGATATTGCTGCTCCCGAAATGATATCGGACGATATTATTGCAGCTGTTCATCTGGTTACGGATACAAAATCTGCGACAGACGGACTTGCTCAAATCCTGAAACTGTCCGATCTTGTGAAGTTTGCAAAATATACACCTTTTGCCGATGAAAACGACCTTAGTTTGGTTAATGCATTCTTGTTTGTAAATCAGACCAAGATAGAAGAAAGGCCTACATTGGAAGAACAGAAGGAAGGAAAAGAAGCGCAGGGAGAAACAAGTGCAACAGGAAATCAACATATGAATAATAAACAAAGCTAAAAGATACAGAAATGGAATATGCCAATCCGAAATATTTATACTTACTCTTATTGCTTATACCTCTTATTGGGTGGTATATCTTTAAGCTAAGGAAAATGCAGGCTACATTCAAGTTGTCTTCTGGCTATGCATTCGAAAAAGCACCGTCGACACTGAGGGTATATATGCGTCATTTTCCCTTTTTGTTGAGGGTAATTGCTATTGCCCTTGTTATAATAGTCTTGGCAAGACCTCAGAGTGTCAATTCTTCAGATATATCCAAGTCGGAAGGGATAGACATTATTATGGCGCTGGATATATCAGGAACCATGATGGCAAATGACTTCTCTCCAACTCGTTTGGAGGCGGCAAAAAAAGTTGCATCCGAATTTATCAACGACAGGCAAAGCGACCGTATCGGTTTGGTCATTTTTGCGGGCGAGAGTTTTACTCAATGTCCGTTGACTACAGACCACCGGGTACTTCTCAACTTATTGAGCGAAGTTAAATTCGGAATGATAGAAGATGGTACAGCCATAGGATTGGGACTAGCCAATTCCGTAAACAGGTTGAAAGACAGTCAGTCGAAATCTCGTGTTGTTATCCTTCTGACAGACGGATCTAACAACGCCGGACAGATTGCTCCGTTGACCGCTGCCGAACTGGCTGCATCATACGGAATACGTGTGTATACGATTGGTATAGGTTCTAGAGGAACGTCAGTGGCACGTGTCATGACTCCGTACGGAATGCAATCGATGAATGTGTCGGGTGACTTTGACGAACGCACATTGACCGAGATAGCCTCTAAAACGGGAGGTTCGTACTTCCGTGCTACGGACAATACCAGTTTGAGTGGCATATATGACGAAATAGATCAAATGGAAAAGTCTCATATAAGTGTAAATACTGTGACAAAGCGTAAAGAGCTTTATTTGCCTTTTGCAATTATGGCTTTAGTGCTGATCGGAGGCGAACTTATTCTGCGACGTACATGGTTGAGAAATATTCCATAAATAAAACAAGTGTAAGCATTAATTATGAGTGTATTTAAGTTTGCAAATCCCGAATTCCTATATTTGTTCCTTGCCATACCTTTATTTGTTATTGGCTTTATCTTATTGAATATAGCTAAACGTAAAAGTGTGGAAAAGCTGGGGGCATTGTCATTGGTAAAGAAAATGATGCCGGAACTATCGTTAAAACGTTCTTATCTTAAATTTTGGATAACGATGGTTGCAATAGGATTTGGTATTATCGTTTTGGCTCGTCCACAATTTGGGACAAAGGTTGAGAAAGTGGATAAAAAAGGAATAGAGTTGGTTATTGCTATAGACGTTTCTAATTCGATGATGGCGGAAGATATCAGCCCGAGCCGATTGGTAAAGGCAAAGCAAATACTGACTCGTATCATCGATGAACGTAAGAATGATAAAGTAGCCATTGTTGTTTTTGCGGGAGAGGCATTTATACAGTTACCTCTGACACCTGACAACCAATCGGCGAAGTTATTCCTCGAAACGATCAATCCGAGTCTTGTGCCTGTACAGGGTACTGCCATTGGTAGTGCTATAGATATGAGCATGAGTTGCTTCTCTAATGATGCGGATATAGATAAAGCTATTGTGCTTATCACAGACGGAGAGGGGCATGAGGGTAATGCAGAAGAGGCTGCTGCCCGTGCTGCCGGTAAAGGTGTGCATGTGAATGTAGTAGGAATAGGAACGGCAGAGGGTGCAATGATTCCCGAAGCTGAAAATTCACGAGATATAAAAAGAGACACGCAAGGGCAACCCGTAGTTACCAAGCTTAATGAAGAAATGTGTCGTCAGATAGCAAAAGCCGGAGAAGGATTGTATGCGCATGCTGATAATTCTAACAGTGCGCTGAAAAGCTTACAGGCAGAGCTGGATAAACTACAGAAGAAAGAAATAGATGGTATTGCATATTCTGAATATGACGAAAAATATCAGATTTTTGCATGGGCTCTATTGGTTTTACTCTTTGTAGAGATTTGTATCTTCGAAAAGAAGAATAGAATATTCAGAAATATAAGGTTGTTTAAGTAAGATAAGTAATGCACGTTTTTTGTCATACTAATGTAAAGAAGAGCTTAGTCGGAGAGATATAAGATTTATTACTTTGTTTTGAAATGACATCATAATTGAATATCGACGAAATGAAAAAAATTATATTTATAACACTTTTTACCCTGATCGCAGTTAGTTTATCGGCTCAGAAAGAAGCACGCAAGGCCGTTCGCTCAGGTAATAAGGCATATAAAGACCAACGATACGGTGCTGCCGAAGCCGAATATCACAAAGCGCTGAAAGATGATGCCGCATCGAAAGAAGCTTCATTCAATCTTGCAAACGCATATTATAAACAACAAAAGTGGGACGATGCTTTGAAAGAGTATCAACATTATCTCACATTGGAGAATCAGAATCCCATCAAGATGAGTGCTGCTTGGAGTAATATGGGAAACACTTTCTTGAAAAAGAAAGCAAATGAAAAAGGACAAGGTCAACAAGCTCCCGTACCTCAGGGGCAGCAGCCCCAACAACCCCAACAACAACAGGGGGATAACCTGAAAATGTCGATGGAAGCGTATAAGAACGCATTGCGTTTGAATCCGAAAGATGACAATACACGTTATAATCTGGCTGTTGTACAGAAAATGATACAAGACCGACAAAACGAAGATCAGAATAAGGATCAAAATAAAGATCAGAACAAAGATCAAAAACAAGACCAAAATAAGGATCAAAACCAAGACCAGAATCAGAACAAGGATCAGAAACAAGACCAAAAAGATCAGAAGGATCAAAATCAAATGTCGCAAGACAATATGCAACAGATGTTGCAAGCTATAGAGCAAGACGAAAAAAATACTCAAGAACGCGTAAACCAAGCGAAGGCTCAGGAACGCAAGCAAAAGAATGAAAATAACAGAAAGCAGAATAAAGACTGGTAATAATGAAAAGAAGTAATATTCTCTCATTTCATCGGCTTTTAGTTTTGTTCTTCGCCTTATCTTTTTATATCTCTTTAGCAGGACAGGAGAACAAAGTGAGGATAAAAGCACCTGAAACGGTAACTGTTGGAGAGCAGTTTACAGTCTCTTATATTGTGGAAAGTGATAAGGAAGTGAAAGAACCTGTAATCATCAAAAATATGAATGGGTTTGAAATTCTTTACGGGCCTTCTTTGTCCGCATCAAGTTCTACCGTGTTCAAAAAAGGGAAGAGGGTACAGTCTTTTTTGGCTACATCAACCTATATACTTCGTGCACCCGAAAAAGGTAAGTTTTCTTTGCCACAGGCAGAAGTGAATATCGATGGTAAGAAGTATAAATCGGAAAGTTTTAAGATAGAAGTACGCTCTCTGGAAGAGAATATAGCTAAGGTGAAGGATGTAGATGCTTTTCTAAAAGTGGTAGCCTCCAAAACCAGTGTTAACCTCTCCGATACGTTAACCCTCTCTTATCGTCTGTATACAACGAAGGATATATATAAGATCGTGGATGCAGACTTTCCGTATCTGAATGATTTCTATTCAAGTGATATAACCCGCTTGAGGCAGTCGTTTTCTGAAGAAGTGATAAACGGGAAAACATACAAAGTAGTGGAAATGCGAAAACTACTCTTGCAACCTCGCAAAATAGGAGAAATGGTATTGCCCGAGGGTTCAGTGACTGTTCAGTATTCGACTCCTACCGGACGGAAAGTAAGAGATATTTGGGGAGATGTATACGACGAGTCGGTGACTAACGACAAGGTGCTGAAAATAGATTCGGTAGTTATACGTGTTCAAGACTTGAAAGCTATATAAAGTAAAAATATTACTTTTGTGATAATCTTTAGAAAAATAAATTGAGAGAGTAATGAAGAGGTGTTCGTTTTTATTGATATTATTACTCATAAGTGTTTCAAAAATATTGGCCGATGACATCTCGTTTGTCATCAATGCTCCTGCATCTACGGTAAAAGGAGCTCAGATACAACTGCAATATATATTGAAAGGAGGGAGTGGAAACAATATCCAGATTCCTGATGAGATAAGAGGATTTGATATTCTTTTCGGACCTTCTGTATCTCAGGTTTATAGCTCTTCTAATATCAATGGGAAAGTTAGCTCGGAGAGCAATACAACTTTCACCTATGTACTGATGGCTAATGCTGAAGGGACATTTACACTACCTGCTGCGTCAATTAAGGCTAATGGTAAGAATTATAGGTCGGGAACGGCTCAAATAAAAGTATTGCCACCCGATAAGAACGCACAGCCTCAACAGCCGGGACGTAATCCTCAAGTTATTACGCAGACATCAAAAGAAGGAAATGTGAGTCCTGATGATGCCTTTGTAAGAGCCATATTCTCTAAAACTAAAGTAAAAGAACAGGAAGCTGTTGTAGTAACATTCCGATTCTATACCGTACTTAATATCAGAGATGTTGGTAAAATACAATTCCCTGAATTTGAAGGCTTCATGACAGAGGATTTTGATATGGCCACAAACCGACAAATGACAGCTGAGCATTATAAAGGTCGAAACTACATGGCAATAGATGTAAAGAAGACCTTGTTGTTCCCTCAACGCTCGGGCAAGATAACCATTCCTTCGGGAACGATGGAGATTGTTTTTGAGGTTTCTTCAGGACGTAAAGTACAGACCTTCTTCGGTCCTCAGGATGTGATGACAGAAGCTAAGAAGATATTGAAAACAACACCTGTTACTGTCGATATTTCGGCTCTTCCGTTACAAGATAAACCTGCTAACTTTTCGGGAGCAGTGGGTGCATTTACGTTTACGCCTACTATTTCTTCACAGAAAGTGAAAGCGAACGATGCTGTAACCATCAAGCTAAATATTTCGGGTACAGGTAACCTGAAGCTTATAAAGAATCCGGAAATAAAATTCCCTAAGGATATAGAGACTTACGATCCTCAGGTGAAAAACGATTATAAGTTGACTGAGAACGGTTTGTCGGGTACAAAGACGATAGAATATATGTTTATCCCTCGCTATCCGGGTAAGTTTACTATTCCTCCTATCGAATTTTCATATTTCGATACACGTACCAATACTTACAAAACAGTATCTTCTCCATCTTACGAATTGGATGTAGATAAAGATCCGAATGCAGGGAAGAATGTATCAACAAGCTATTCTAATCAGAAAGAACTGGAGATAAATCAGGATATACGTTATATAAAAACAGGCAGCTACTCATTTAAGAATCCGAACGACTTCTTTGTAGGCTCTCTTTCCTATGTTCTTTGCTATCTCATCCCGCTTGCATTGTTTATTATCTTCTTGATTATATATAGGAAGCAAATACAGGCAAATGCAGATATAGCCCTGATGCGTACCAAGAAGGCTAATAAAGTTGCGACTAAACGCCTGAAACTTGCTAAACAATATTTGCTTACGCATAAAAAAGATAATTTCTACGAAGAGATACTTCGTGCTGTGTGGGGATATCTGAGCGATAAACTGACTATTCCGGTAGCTGATCTCAATAGAGAGAATATTGAAACAGAGCTTCGAAAATACGGAGTTGGAGACGATATTATAGGAACGTTTATAAATATACTCGATACCGGAGAGTTTGCACGTTATGCTCCGTCAGAATCGGACGATGCGATGGATAAGCTCTATAACGACACGGTAGATGCTATCGGTAAAATGGAAAATACAATCAAAAAAATAAAATAATGATGCGTGAGATGAAACGAGTCATATTATCATACATATTCTTCCTTTTTGTATTCGCTATATCTTCATATGCACAAGATACAACCAATGTAAAAGTAGATAGTGCAACAGTGAAGCCTTCTGCTACGATTGCAGACAATAAGGGCGGTGATAATACTGTATTTGATAAAGCGAACGAGTTATACAATAGCGGAGACTTCCGCAAAGCAATAGATTTGCTCGAAAATGAAAAGAATGAACAAAAGAAACAGGGATTAGAGTCTGCGGAATTATATTATAACCTTGGTAACTCATATTATCGGGTTAATGAAATTGCAAAAGCCCGTCTATATTACGAAAGAGCACATTTGCTCGATCCGGGAGACAGGGATACGAAGCATAATATAGATTATATTATGACTAAGATTGAAGATAAGATTCCTGTTGCTGATACGTTCTTTCTTAGCATCTGGTTCAATGGGGTACAAAATCTGTTTAGCTCAAATAGCTGGGCGAATATCGGTGTTGTTTCATTTCTCCTATTGATCGGCTGTTTAGTGTTATTCTTCTTCACGAAACTGATTACGATTAAAAAAATAGCTTTTTATACCGGCATAGTATTCATTATAGTCGTTATATTTGCCAATGTGTTTTCGTTTAGGCAAAAGAGCCGCTTGGAATACCGGGACACAGCGGTAGTAATGGCTGCTTCGGCTCCTATGGTTAGCTCTCCCGATATAAATAGCAAAGAGCTTACCGTATTGCACGCAGGAACGAAAGTGTCGATAACAAAAGAAGATCGTAACTGGCTTGAAGTAGAAGTCGATAATGGTACAGTGGGCTGGATACAGCGCGATAAACTGGAAATAATCTGATTCCTTTTCTTCCATTTATATATTTACATGAGAATATTATTTTAATGAGTTTAGTAGAACGAATTTTACCCTATGAGAGGAATCTCTTTTTGTGGCTTAATGATCAGCATACCTCTTATTGGGATGTTTTTATGTGGATATATAGCGGCAAGCTTGTATGGCTTCCACTCGCAATCGTTGCAATAGGTGTTTTTGTCTACAAAATAAAATGGAAAGAGGCACTTCTATTATTACTCTGTGCCGTTTTGGTTGGCGTGCTTTGTGACTATGTCTCTTCTTCTCTAATAAAGCCCTTTTTTGAACGTCTCAGACCTACCCATCATCCCGACTTTCAGAACTATGTAGACACTGTTCGTAATTACCGGGGAGGAAAGTATGGGTTTATATCCAATCATGCCGCTAATGGTTTTGGTATTGTCGCTTTTACATCTCTACTTTTCAGATATAAATATTATACAATCACCGTTCTTTTATGGGCATGCATAACAGGGTACTCCCGAATATACCTTGGTGTGCATTTTGTATCCGACGTTGTTGGAGGTGCAATATGGGGTGCATTGGTCGGTATTTCTATGTATTATGTTTATTTAACCTCACGCAGGTATATCTTAAAAGTTCCTAAAGAAGAATTCAAAATTCCTGTCTACACAAAAGTTAGGGCTCAGATACTAATGTGCACGATTTGGGTTCTGGTGATTTCGATCGCCATTTATAGCGCAGTATTTAATATTCCCACATAAAATCCATTGTTTTTCAAAAAAGAATTTTATAACTTTAGAACATATTCCTAATCATTTACCATTTAAAACTTAGAGAGTATGACTAGAGTTATCAGATTTGCAGAGCTAAGAAGGATTAAGGACACCTTACCGGATGGAAGTATACACCAAATAGCAGAAAAGTTAGAACTCCCGGTGGAAACTGTATGGAACTACTTTGGCGGATATAGTTACGAAAAAGGTCAAAGCTGCGGAATTCATATAGAACCGGGGCCGGATGGAGGATATGTCTCTATTGATGATACCACTATTTTGGATATGGCTTTAGAAATGATGGAATCAAGGGAGGCCTAAGAGAATAAGAGAGATGAATACGCCAGAAAGTGTTCATCTCTTTTCAAATATATCCGAACGTTTTTAGCTGCAAACATGATAATTTGCAATACTGAGAAAAAACGATTACAAAATTTGTACAAGAAATTATATAAATATGCCGATTATGGAAGATAAATTAGTAACACTAGCTATTCATACAAATGAAAAAGCCCAAATATTAAAACATGTATTGGAAGGTGAGAACATTGAAGTACATATCAATGATGTAGATCTTGATAATCCCGGAGTATCGGCCGGAGTTCGTATCCGAATAAAAGAATCTGATCTTCCTAAGGCGTTGAGTGTTGTGGAAAGTCGCCATTTGTTTAGTTACGATGAAGAAGAAACATATCGTACCGATGATGGACGCCAAAGGATTTTAATCCCTGTGGACTTCTCCGATTACTCTCTTAAGGCTTGTCGTATCGCTTTCAATCTGGCTCGTGAGCTGGGTGCAAAGGTCAAAATACTCCATGTGTATTTCAATCCTTATTATCCTACTGCCCTTCCTATGGCAGAGGCTTTTGCCTATCAAGGGAAAGAGGAAAAGGAATTTCAAAACATAATAGAGAAAGTAAAAGAAAATATTCAACGTCTCTGCAATACCATCGATAAGAAAGTCTCTGAAGGCGAATTTCCGTCAGTGAACTACTCTTATGTGCTTAGAGAAGGTTTGCCTGAAGAAGAAATTGTGACATTTACAAAGGAATATAAGCCATCAATCATCGTAATGGGCACTAGAGGGAAAGACCAGAAGGATGCCGACCTGATAGGTAGCGTAACAGCCGAAGTGATAGAAATGACACATGTGCCGCTGATAGCCATTCCCGAAAATACTCCGTTTAAGGATTTCAAGGATGTGAAGCACATTGCGTTTCTTACAAACTTTAGCCAAAGAGACCTTATTTCGTTCGACTTGTTAGCTAAATTATTACAACCTTATCAGGATATCCGTATCTCTTTGACTCATATTGCTGTGAAAAAATCGGATCAGTGGGACGAAATTAAGCTTCAAGGTATTAAAACGTACTTCTCGAAGCAGTATCCAAATCTGAATCTCGATTATAAACTCATCGATACTTCCGATATGCTGAAAAGCCTCGACGAATATATAAAAGATGATGGAATACAGGTATTGGCACTAACAACTAGCAAACGCAATATATTTGCCCGGATGTTTAGCCCTAGTATCTCCCGCAAAATGTTGTTCCACTCAGATACTCCGTTATTTGTATTGAGAGGGTAGAGCGGCTTGATAAGACATATAGTTGTACTTTATATATATATCCGTATCTCAGACAAGATACGGATAGCTTTTTTTTAATAGAGCTTATGCTATTCACTCACCATACTTTCGATAATTCTTCTAAGATTTTATCATTTCCGGGATATCCTGTAGTTTCAAAAACTTTCTTACCGTTCTTGTCAAAAATCATATAGGTTGGAATTCCATCTATATTATATTTCTTTTCCAAAGCACCCCATTGTAGATCTGTAAGGTAATAATGTAGACCACCGATCTCAGGCAGCATGCTTGTCCATTTACCCTTAGGCGATGTTTCTCCCGAAATATATACAGAAACAACCCCTTTCTCTTTCATTTGAGGTTTTATTGGTTTTATTGTTTTCATAGCCATCAGGCACGGGCCGCACCACGTTGCCCAAAAATCGACAAAAACAACTTGTCCCTTGTATTTAGCAATAATAGATTCCAGTATTTTATCATTTGTCACAACCGGTGTTGATTCAATCATAAAACCACCCTTTGCCAATGCTGCTTCCTGTTCTCGCTTACTTTTTTCAAAGATTTGTGTATATACCTCTTTATAATACGGTGTTGAAGCTTCAGACAATTTCTTTTCATCATCTGACGTTAGTTCTTCCAAAAGAAAACCTTTCTTTATTATTTTTGAAACCTTTTCCATGTCTTGGAAATATCCGGATTTAGTATCTGTTATCTCTTCGATACTTAAATCAGCAGGTTTACTATTCAGCAAGCTTAATACCGTATAACTAAGATCATCAGAGTAAACGAACATCGGGTCATTAAGATTTACTTTTTTAAGAGCAAGAAAATCTTTTTCTGTTGCTTTAGGAAGAGTTTTTTCAACAGGTTTATTCCAATCCAGTTTGTTCTTTTTGCGATAGCTCAATTCGTATACTCTGTGTTTCAGAGATATATTGTTTATAAGAGAACTTTTTAGATTATACTTCACAATTTGCTTCATAGCCTGAGGCAGGTCCGATTTTTCAACTTTCTGTATCTTTTCGTCATAAAGCCCAAAGATGTAATCAAGGTACTGCTCGCTGTCCATGTCCAGAATTGCCGGATCGCTAAGATCCCAATATGCATGCAACATAAAATTATAAGCAATCACAGAATCTTTGTATTGTAAAAGCTGTGTATTCAGCTCGGATAATCCGCCGGTGAATCCTCCGAAAGCTAAATCCGGCTGCGGGTTATAGCGAGAATTCCGTTTTGAGAAAGCCGTCGCATCATAATACACTTCCATATCTTCTCCCGGGTTGAGTATTACCTTTATCGATATATTATTACAAAAAAGATATCCTGTGGATGTAGAATACAGGTCTATATCGAAAGTGTATTTCCCATCTGATTCTTTTTTTCCTGCAACTTCATCCCTTTCCTGTGCAATTATATTTTCTACGCTAAGCTCGGGTTCGCCTATTGCATACCCATCTTTTAACCCTGTCAGGTATAAAGTGACTTTTGTCCTGCCGGACTTAAATACAGGCTCCGGTAGCTTGTAATCTTTATTGGTTTTATAATTCAATACATTATCAGGTAAAGAGGGTTTATAAGCTTTAGCTTTTCCTGTAAGGTCGATATCCCATATCTTGAAACAATTATCACAATCAGATTCAATAAAGTCTATTGTTTTAGTTCCTTTTGGTATCGGCGGAAAGAATAGTGTAAAATGAGTCTCGCCACTCTCGGGCATCCAATGCTCTTTATTGAGTTCTATGCTATCTGCTCCTGTTATTATATACTTTTTTCCATCAGCTTGAATATACGTCGCCGAATCTATCCGAATCCAGGTTTCCGGATAAGAATAAGCATCTATATACAAAATTGTGGCTGAATCAGTCAGGATGATCTTGGCTATTTCAATCGTTTTTGTATTCTGTAATCCATACACAGGTCTTTCTATTATTTTAGGACCGGGTTTTGTACACTGGGTTATAGATAAACTCAAAAGAAGGAGAAAAAATAAATAAATTGTTTTCATGGTATTGTTATTATGATAGTTAGCAATACAAAAGATTTTCCTAAGTTAGTTAAATAATCCAGACCAGAATCATTTGTAATAAACTATGTCATGAATTATAAGATATATTCTTTGCTATTTTTATTACTTTTGGAATAAAATATCTAATATATCGTTTAACCTGTTCTTCGCAATAAAAAGGTAACACGTAAAAACAATCAAAAAAGTGTCACTTTTGTCACCTTTTTGAGATTATAGATATAATGAGACTATCGAACAATAAATATATAACTCAATGAAAAAAACAGTATTAATTGCTATGACAGGATTTTCAATGTTGTTTGCAGGCTGTGGAGGAACGCAAAAAGCATCCCATGGAGAGGCTGCATTGACAGACTCTGTTCCTGCTGATTTTAAATATGAGGTTGATGCCTTTGCCGATCTCCAAATTCTACGTTATTACGTTCCCGGGTTCAATAACCTTTCGTTACAACAAAAGGAACTGGTCTACTATCTATCGATGGCAGCCATCGAAGGGCGTGATATTCTTTACGACCAAAATAATAAATACAATCTGGCTATCCGCCGTGTGCTCGAAGCTATATATGAAAATTATAAAGGTGACAAGAATACGAACGATTATAAAGAGTTTGAGGTTTATCTGAAACGTGTTTGGTTCTCTAACGGTATACATCACCACTATGGAGAAGAAAAATTCCTTCCGGGCTTTTCTAAACAGTTTTTTGCCGAACAGGTTAAAGCCTTACCTGATGATCTGATTCCAAGAACCAGTCGTTCGGGGGATGAATCTGTGAATGCTGATGATTTTATTAAAATGATTACTCCTGTCATGTTTGATCCGAATGTGATGGCGAAGAAAGTAAATCAGTCGGGTAACGACCTAATTCTTTCTTCAGCTAATAACTATTACGGAGAAGGCGTCACTCAGAAAGAAGTACAGGCTTTCTATGGAGCTATGAAAGATACGACAGATCAAACTCCGATTTCTTACGGACTTAACAGCCGCCTTATAAAACAAGGGAACAAGCTGGTAGAAGATGTGTGGAAAGTAGGAGGTCTTTATTCCCCTGCTATTGAACGAATCGTAGGATGGCTGGAGAAGGCTGAGGCTGTAGCTGAAAATGATCAACAGAAAGCTGTTATCACTAAGCTGATTTCTTATTATAAAACAGGAGACTTAAAGACATTTGACGAATATGCGATAGCGTGGGTAGAAGATCTGAAATCTCAGGTTGATTTTGTAAATGGTTTTACCGAAGTATATGGTGATCCGCTAGGAATTAAAGCAAGTTGGGAATCGGTGGTAAACTTCAAGAATGTAGAAGCGACCAAACGGACAGAAGTTATCAGCTCAAACGCTCAATGGTTTGAAGATCACTCTCCGGTAGATAAACGTTTCAAAAAAGAAAGTGTGAAAGGGGTATCTGCAAAAGTAATTACAGTAGCTCAACTGGGCGGAGATTGTTATCCTGCAACACCTATAGGTATTAATCTTCCTAATGCCGACTGGATACGGAAAGATCATGGGTCAAAATCGGTGACAATAGAAAATATAATGGAGGCCTACGACGCTGCTGGAGCACATACAGGCTTTAATGATGAGTTTATGTGGTCTGAGCGTGAAGTTAACTCCGTAAAGCAATATGGTTTTATAACAGACGTATTGCATACCGACCTTCACGAATGTTTAGGACATGGCTCGGGTAAATTGCTACCGGAGGTTGATCCGAATGCATTAGGAGAATTCAGCTCGACAATAGAAGAAGCCCGTGCCGATTTGTTCGGACTTTATTTCCTTGCCGATCCTAAGCTTGTAGAACTAGGCATAATACCGAATGGCGATGCATACAAATCAGAGTATTACAAGTTTATGATGAACGGTCTTATGACTCAGTTGGTGAGGATAGAGCCGGGTAAGAATATAGAAGAATCGCACATGCGCAATCGTCAGTTGATCGCTAAATGGGTTTATGAAAAAGGAAAAGCAGACAATGTAGTCGAATATAAAGTGAGAGACGGAAAAACATACGTTGTAGTGAACGATTACAATAAATTACGTACTCTGTTTGGGGATCTGTTAGCTGAAATTCAACGTATAAAATCGGAAGGCGATTTTAAAGGGGCAAAAGCGATTGTAGAAAATTATGCTGTCAAGGTAGACCAAAAATTGCATAGTGAAGTTTTAGCTCGTTATAAGAAGTTGAATATGAAGCCTTACAAGGGATTTGTAAACCCTACTTTCGAATTGGTGAAAGATAGCAATGGTAAAATTACAGATGTGAAAATTAATTATAAAGAAGGTTATGCAGAGCAAATGATTCGATACTCGAAAGAGTTCTCTTCATTGCCAACATTCAATGATTAATGTTTTATAGACGTTAAGATAAATGCAAAAAAGATCGGAAATTATATCTCCGGTCTTTTTTATTTATATATTTGCTATGCTAAACACCATAAAAAACATGTACTAGACGCAAATGAAAATCTTAATTATATCATCAATCTTCTTTCTTTCAACTCTTCCCTTGCTTTCGCAGTCCAAAAAGGATATTGCGGCACAAAAGGGAATAGAAGCAGTAAAATTAATGGACTGTGGAAAAGTAGAAGAAAGTATCACTCTGCTTAAGGAAGCTCAAAAGCTTGATCCGGCCAATATTGTGTATCCTTACGAAATAGCTTATGCGCATTGTCTCGAAGAAAATTATGAAGAGGCTATTAATATTTTGAAACCGATACAGGATAATGAAGAAGCTTCGGATACATTTTTCCAGATGTTGGGTATTTGCTATAACTCTATAGGAAATAATGAAGGTGCAATAAAGACATTTGAGGAAGGTATAAAGAAATTCCCCGATTCAGGTGCTCTTTATTTTGAATTAGGAAATGTGTATATGGCTCAAGATGAAAAATACACTGCACTGTCTTATTTTGAGAAAGGAATCGCAGCAGACCCTAAATATCCGTCTAATTATTATTGGGCAGCTAAAATATATTTAGATACAGAAGATGAAGTATGGGGGATGCTCTACGGTGAACTGTTTATGAATCTGGAGCGTAATACACATCGCACAGTTGAGATGAGTAAGTTGCTCTATGAGACATATAAGAGTGAGATCACGATTGTGAGTGACTCTGCTGTGTCTGTCAGTTTTTGTAAATATGCAGGACTGGATTTAAAAAATAATTCGGAATCCTCTTTTGGTAGTGGGATTTACGAACCAATCCTTATGTTGTCTCTTCCGCATGTCAAAACTTTAGATTTGGCTACATTGAGTACGATTCGCACTAATTTTTTGAATATCTACTATAAAAATAATATAGAGAATATATATCCAAATGTACTGCTCGACTATCAAAAGTTGTTGATGAATGCCGGACACCTTGAAGCCTATAACTATTGGATATTGATGCAGGGAGATCCTTCCGAATTTCTTCAGTGGAAGTCTGCGAATGAAAGTAAATGGAAAAGCTTTACAGACTGGTTCTCCAACAATCCGATCAAGCTGTCTTCTAAAAACAAGTTTGTAAAAGATCAATATTGATTTTTTAAAAGAATTGGAGCTTCAAACCAAACGATAATCTTAAATAGTCTTTTGGTTTAAGGTACTTGTTCGTAAAGGCACTTGCAAGATATAAGTCATTTGTACTTAGTTCGTAAAAAGCCGTAACAGACTTAGCAAAAAAACGCTTTTCGTGTGGAATCTTATACGTAAGCCTTTGCCCTATATAGACATTAAAACGCATCTTCGTAGAGAACGAATAGTAATCGTTTGGATATTTGTCGGGTTCACTTATCCAGAAATCTCCGTTAAGAATAGTGTTGATATACAAGCCACAGGCTAGCGGATCTATATAGAATCCTTTTGTCCCTATTGGCTTTGTCCAGGGAATAAAGTTTTGCTTCAAGGTAAATGTTATCTTATTTTCTTTTGTTGAGTATTTGGGAAGAAATCCAAAGAATACATCCGTTTCCCACTGATTGTTTTTTCCATAGTCCCATCCTGTTCCTATGGATATAAGCCCCATCCCGCCTGCATACTGAAATTTTATATGTGTAGGAATGAGATTGGCCCACTGGTTCTGATATTTTTCTACACGTTTTTCGTAGCCATTCTGAGAATAACCGGATAGGTTGAATAATAGGACGAGTGATAAAAAAGATATATATTTAATAAGCGACCACTTCATAGTTATAGGTGTTATCTGAATTTAATGTGAATAGTAAATATTTCTTTTTAGCTATATTGGGTGTGCCATAATAGATTATTCCATCATCGAAGAGATCGTCTACTGCTATGTTGTGATCGTGAGCATTGAGGCAAAATTGAAGATTCGGAAATTCTTTTATATAGCGTTGAAATACATTGGCTATATTGTTGTTGAACTGCTCCGAAAAAGGACGGACATGCATTGCCATTACTGTTTTATCGTATTCATCCTTCTTGTCTTTTATTTCTTGTTCTATAAATTGAAAGTCGGGTACAGGGAGCGAATAATCAAATTCCAAGGCATTGGTGTTTAAACATACGAACTTCGTCCTTCCGGCAATGAAAGAGAAATTTTCTTCACCAAAAACTTTCCTGAAGACTTCTATTCCATTTGCGAGGCAATCGTGATTTCCCAATAAGACTACATAAGGTACTTTCAGTTTGTTTAGAATATCCCGTTGCCATAGAAATTCTTTGGTAAGGCCAAAATCTGATACATCACCTCCGTGAATGACGAAATCTATATCGTTTCTTTTATTTAGTGCATTCACAAAAGCCTCTGTTTCATCATACCATCGTTGGGTGTCGCCAATCATAGCAAACCGTATTGTTTCTTTGTTTCTACAAGTTTCCTCTATTCGTGCTATATTCTTTTTGTTGATATCTGTTTTCCCTGAAATGCGACCATCGTACGGATGATATTCGATCATCTCGCATGACTGAAATATACATAAAATACCAAGCAATAATATTCCTATCGATTTTTTCATTTAACTTATTATTTGGAGGTACAAGAGTACTGCCAATAAATATAATTAGGAAAAGAAGGAAAGGCCTGTGCAATTTTATTGAGCTTTTTTAAGGATGTTTTAACGAAAAGTCCTTATCTATCCTTGATTCTTCGTGTCAACTATTCTGTAATAAATGATGCTTAGTGATTACTTGCGAAAAATATTCAGAGTTGTATCGTCATCGATAGAAACCAATCTCCAAGAGTAAAATAGGGACGTGATAAAAACAATAAAGAAGCGGAAGATAATGGCTGAGATATCTTATTTCGCACCTGTCACTAAGCTGTTTATGTATATATGTGAAAAGGCTTCTTTGTTAAGGCTTATAAATAGGAGAGTTAATCAGGCCTTGTCTAATTAAATAATGCTTACCTTTATTTTCAAAATATATAACAATGAAGCTAAAAGAAGAACAAAAAAACAAATCGGTACTGACAACCAGTTATGTACTAACAAACGGATCTCCGATAACCTTCGTTCTCTATGATGAAGACGGAGACTGGCAGTTGTTTGGGGATGATGAAGTTGATGACGAAGAGGATGCTTATCTGGTATCGGTAGACGAGATATTGGAGATGGAACCGATATTAAAGAAACTCCCTGATTTGCAACCGGGACAAGCTGCTACAAGAGAAAAAGATAGTACTCGCTGGTTTATAGTCGAGGATGAAGAATAAGGTACTCTAAGTCCCCGCGAAGAGTTATTGTCGTATTTTATATAGATATGTGACTAAGCATTTCCTTTTCTAAAGGCATTGAGATGTGAAGATGAGGTACGGCAATAAATACTTCAACCGCGACTTACCATCGCAGAATAATTCTTTCGCCTAATTCTTTTGCCAGAATCTTTTTTATTTCGTCCATTTCCTTAAGCTTTTGCATAAGGATAATAGCCCCGTCCCAGTCTTTCTCCTTTTGTTTCTTTTCCAGATCTTCTTTGATCTCCTTCATCTGTTTAGATATATGAGCATCTTTTAACTCGGTAACTGCACGAGGTACGTTTTTCCAGAGATGCTTTTCTTCGGCAAGAGGGGTGTCTTCCTTTTTAAGATTCTCACCAAATTGTTTTATATGCAGTTTACTCAACTGATATCTGTCGCTTACCAACTCGGCTGCAATTTTGCTTATATGTGCGTCTGTATGCGCCAGAAAGTAACGGCTAGGGTTGAAATATTCATTAGCCGAGTGCTCTATTGCATCTTCCAGTATTGTTTTATACAAAGGATTCGTAAACCAAAAACCATCTCTTTGCAAGTCAAATTTCACCCAATCTATTACGGTTGTCGGCATATCGCCTGTTGCCGGATTGTTTTCTCCTCCTTCAATCAATATTTCCATTCCATACCGGACAATGAAATAGAGTATCGCCAACTCAAACTTATCAATGTTGGTCTTTTTTACAACGGGTTTTCCTCTATGCGCTTCAGGCTGTGAGAGGTCAACGTTGATTGCCGATAGTTCCGGATCTATTTTCGGCTGAGGAGCCTTCTCTAGGTGAGCAAGCCTTTTCTTATTTACTTCCTGAATAAGTATCCGTTCGTCTATATTCAGTAGTATACTGCAATCTTTTATATATACACTGCGTATAATGTTGTCAGGAATAACCGCTATACTGCTTACTATGTCGGAGATAAGGGTTGCTCGCTTTATAGGGTCATTACCCGCATCATCTAATAGTAATTGTGTTTTGAAGCGTATGAAATCCACTTCATGTTCCTGTACATATTTTGTCAGCGACTCGGCATTTTGTTTACGTGCAAATGAATCGGGGTCTTCACCATCAGGAAGGAGTACCACCTTTATTTTCATTCCCTCTTCAAGCAAGAGGTCTATCCCTCTCAGTGCTGCTTTTATACCGGCAGCATCACCATCATATAGTATAGTTACATATTCTGTAAAGCGATGTATGAGCCTGATTTGTCCGTGAGTAAGTGCTGTTCCTGATGACGCAACTACATTTTCTATACCCGCCTGATGCATCGATATCACGTCGGTGTATCCCTCTACCAGATAGCAGCAGTCGGCTTTGGTGATAGCCTGTTTTGCAAAATATATTCCATATAGTTCGCTTCCTTTGTGGTATATTTCACTTTCGGGAGAATTTACGTATTTTCCTGTGTTCTCTGCCTTTTTTAGAATACGTCCGCCAAAAGCAACAACTTTTCCCGATAATGTGTGTACGGGAAATATAACTCGCCCTCGAAAACGGTCGATGAGAGCGCCGTTACTCTCACTTTTTATAGTGAGACCTGTTTTTACAAGGAATTCTTCTTTATAGCCATTTCTTATAGCTTCCTGCGTGAGGCTGTCTCTTTGTTCGAGACTGTATCCGAGTTGGAATTTCTGTATAATATCTTCACGGAATCCTCTTTCTTTAAAATAACTTAGACCTACAGATTTACCCTCGATATGTTCATGCAGAGTCTTTACAAAATGATTTCGGGCAAAGTCATTTAATATAAATAGACTTTCACGCTCGTTATAAGCCTGCTTCTGCTCATCGGTTAACTCCCGTTCTTGTATTTCGATGTTATACTTCTTCGCCAGATAACGGAGTGCATCGAAATAAGAGAGCTGCTCATGCTTCATAATGAAGTGAACAGCGGTTCCTCCTTCGCCACAAGCAAAGCATTTACATATATTCTTGGATGGAGAAACGTAGAATGATGGAGTTCTGTCTTCGTGGAACGGACACAGCCCTACATAGTTTATACCTCTACGCTTGAGCGTAACAAACTGAGATACTACATCCACTACTTGTGCAGCATCTATTATACGGTCTATGGTGGCTTGATCTATCATTGTTATTTACTAACACGAAAGTAATAAAAATATCCCAGTATAGATATTTTATATTTCTATGCCAAAGTTAAATTATACTTATCGGTCTTCCTCTTTCGTGAATATTCTACACAGTGTCTCTTATGGTTAGGTTATTGGTCTAGTGTAGAGATTTTTTACAAATTTTAGCAATGAAGATTGATCTTATTGGTAGATATATTTGTTACTATTTTTTAAGATTCTATCTATCAAGTATGTTTACTTATAAAGAACAAGCTATATTTGTAAATATTTCGGATAAAAATCTCGTATGATTGAAAGAATAAAAGAGTTTGTAAAAAGAGTAATTCGATTTCTTACGTATGATATCTGGCGGATAAACAAGCGCGAGAGATCGTCTCGTAAAATGGGATTGTACGATATTATTAAGTCTTTTATCCTAGCCATCAGGAATATTGATGGAGAGCAACTTTTTACACGTGCATCAGCATTGACATATAGCACCTTACTGTCTATCGTCCCCATGCTAGCTGTATTGTTTGCCATAGCTCGAGGCTTTGGTTTTCAGAATATTGTAAAGACTCAACTCTTTAGCTATTTTGCAGGACAAGAGGAGATATTGAATAAGGCGACAGCTTTTATCGACAAATCGATCGAATATGCTCAGGGTGGGATTTTCTTGGGCGTCGGCGTCATCTTGTTATTGTATACTGTAATCAATCTGCTTTCGAATATAGAAGATAACTTCAATAAAATATGGCAGATAAAAAAAGGACGTACCTATTTTCGGATGTTCACGGACTATCTGGCTCTTATCATTATTGCGCCTGTTTTTCTTATATGCAATGCCGGGGTTAATATTCTTTTGAGCACTACAGCCGAGCAACAGTATATACTGGGACTGGTTATTGGTCCTTTTATGAAAGTAGTTCCTTTTCTTATTACCATTTTACTCTTTACAATACTATATATCTATATTCCTAATACGAAGGTTAAGTTTACCAGTGCCTTATTAGGCGGTGTGTTTACGGGTATATGTTTTCAGGTATTCCAAATGCTGTATATCGGTGGTCAGATATGGATCTCTAAATACAATGCTATATATGGTAGTTTTGCTGCTTTGCCTTTGTTGTTATTATGGTTGCAACTGACATGGTTTTTTGTTTTGTTTGGTGTGCAGCTATCTTTTGCTTATCAGAATGTAAATAAGTTTAGTTTCGAACATGAAACTTCTAAAATAAGTCGTCGCTATAAGGATTTTGTTGCATTACTAATAATGACTTTGATTGTTAAGCGGTTTGAAAAAGGAGATATGCCTTACACTGCTGATGAACTTTCGGAGCAATATAAAATTCCGACAAAATTGACTAGTGATACTCTTTTTTATTTGCAGGATATCGGGCTTATTGTAGAGACTCCATCTCAAAACGCATTAGTACCCGCCTTTATACCCGCATTGGATATCAATCATATTACCGTAAGTTATCTGTTTGAGAAAATAGAGATGTATGGCTCAGAGGATTTTGTGATTGATACAAATGTAAAATTCAGGAAAGAGTGGGAGACTATTTTAGAAATTAAAGAGCTTTCGGATAGCGAAAATGGGGACAAACTGCTCAAAAATTTATAATTCATACACGTGAAATCAGGTATTCATAATCTTACCGAGGGAAAAATATTCTCTACCTTAATACGTTTGGCTTTACCCCTGATGGGTACAAGCTTTTTACAGATGGCTTACACGCTGATGGCTATGTCGTGGGTTGGCAGGCTGGGTACTGTGTCTCATCCCGAAATAGCAACCAAATCGGAAGCTGCAATCGGTGCTATAGGTATGTTGTTGTGGTTGACTTCATCGGTCGCATATCTGGCTATGATCGGATCGGAGGTCGCAGTCGGTCAATCGATAGGTGCGAAGAAAATGAAACGTGCAGCTATATACGCCTCACATTCTACAACTACCTCTATTGTGCTTAGCGTGGTATGGGTGTCTACACTCTTTATTTTTGCTAATCCTATCTTATCTTTTTTCAAACTATCTGCTGATATTACAGCCGATGCGGTACTTTATTTACGAATACTCACTATTAGTCTTCCGTTTCAGTTCTTGTCATACAATTTCGCAGGGATATACAATGGTGCAGGGCGAAGTACTGTTCCTTTCAAAAATAATGCAGCCGGGCTCGTGTTAAATATGATACTCGACCCTATTTTGATGTTTGGTATGGGGATGGGATTGCACGGTGCCGCTATTGGCACAGTTGCTGCACAATTGTTTGTGTTTTCTTTGTTCTTTTATCAGATTAAATATGGTAATCGTATTTTAGGCGATTTCTCCTTCTTTATTAAGCCGAAAGGTATTTACCTTAAACGCATAATTTTTCTAGGAACGCCTGTCTCTATAATGAACTCATTGTATGCCATCATTAATATGAACTTGGCACGTGTTGCTTCTATTCATGGTGGGCATCTAGGCATGATGGCTCAGACAACGGGAGGACAGATAGAGGCGGTTACGTGGAATACATCACAGGGATTTTCTACGGCGCTGAGTGCCTTTGTTGCTCAGAACTATGCTGCCAATAAATTGGAAAGAGGTAAAAAGGCATATATCTATACGATACGTGTTATGTTTACGTTAGGAATTTTTGTCAGTATTGCATTTATTTTGTTTGGTGCTCAAATTTTTGGAATTATTGTTCCTGAAGAGAATGCTATGCGAGCCGGAGCCGAATATTTGTTTGTTATGGGGTTGGTTCAGATTTTTATGATGTTTGAGTTGACTACACAAGGTATGTTTAATGGTATTGGCCGCACAGTAGAGCCTGCCGTGATAAGTATCACATTCAATGCGCTACGCATCCCTTTGGCTTATTATCTGGCTTCGCAAATGGGCATTGTTGGGGTGTGGTGGGCAATTGCTATATCTACGGTATGTAAAGGCATAATACTGCCTGTTTGGTTTACGGTAGTCTATAAAAGAGTACAAAAACGAAGACCTAAGATAGCATAATCAGAATAAAAAAAGAGGCTTTAAAGCCTCTTAACTATTTATATATTTGCTGTGGGTTATGATTTATCAGACGCTCTTCTGCCAGTCGTTCAAACTTCGTACCCGGACGTCCATAGTTGCAAAACGGATAAATACTAATGCCTCCACGTGGCGTAAATATTCCTACCACTTCAATATACTTCGGATTCATCAGTTCAATAAGGTCTTTCATCATAATATTTACACAGTCTTCATGGAATGCCCCATGATTGCGAAAGCTAAATAAGTATAACTTAAGACTCTTGCTTTCTACCATTTTCACATCAGGTATGTAGTTGATGTGTATTGTTGCAAAATCGGGTTGTCCGGTAATAGGGCATAGGCTTGTAAACTCCGGGCAATTGAATGTTACCCAATAGTCATTTCCCTGATGTTTGTTTTCGAAGGCTTCTAATACATCAGGAGCATAATTATCTTTATATTCGGTTTTTCCGCCTAAATGGCTAAGTCCTTCTATTGTCATATTATAGTTTTGTCTTTAGATAGTTGTCTAATCCTTGTTTACGCAATTTGCAAGAAGGGCAGTGTCCGCAACCATCGGCAATGATACCGTTGTAGCAGGTCAGGGTTTGAGTACGAATGATATCGAAAACACCCAGCTCATCAGCTAATTGCCATACTGCAGTTTTGTCTCTCCACATCAATGGCGTATGTATCTGGAAATGTTCGTCCATTGCCAGATTAATAGAAGCATTTGCTGAAAGTATAAATGTATCTCTACAGTCGGGGTAACCACTGTAGTCAGCTTCTGAGACTCCTGTTACAATGTGGCGTATACCGTGCGAGCGAGCAATTACAGCCGCAAAAGTAAGAAATAATAGATTGCGTCCCGGTACAAACGTATTTGGATAAGAGTCTGCCGGTTTTTCCTGATCCATGACAATATCGCTTGTCAAAGAGTTGACGGATAGTTGGCTGATAATAGATGCATCCAGCAGTTGGAATGGTACATTGGCTTTTTCGGCAATAGCATTTGCTACTTCTACCTCTTTGGAGTGACGTTGCCCGTAGGTAAAACACAGCGTACGAACGGATGCGAAATTTTCAAGTGCCCAGTAGAGGCATGTTGTTGAATCTTGTCCACCCGAAAACAAGACCAACGCTGATTCTGTTTTATTCATTCTATAACTTTGTTTTTTACGTGGTTAATCCTAAGATACACGGAGGAGAAATCTCTCTTCGGCTACAAAAGTAATGAATAATAGGTGAAAAATGAAAAGTGAAAACGAAAAAGAGCTGTATCCTTATTTTGGGGATACAGCTCTCTTTGATACTTTAAGATTATTTATTGGGGCTTGATTCCATTTAGCAGTAGAACCATACCGATTATACTCTGTTGGATTGTTTCACCATTCAGGTTTTCAGTGTTTTTAGATATGTTTTTTTTAAACGGTCCGGGAGTGGCAGACTCTTGTCCGATTTTTTTATCACCATTATAGTAATTTGCCGAATCCAATTCTATAATGATATAACCATCTTTTTCGCTGAAATTTTTCCAGTCATCAAAGTTGATTCTCTTTCCGTTCCGATAGGCTTCTATCCTGTATTTATCCAAATCGATTGATTTAAAAAAAGCTTCTTCGCTTCCTGCTGCATTTATCATATCCTTTTGTTTTTCATGGGATATGGCATATGCAGCTATCATTCTGCGTTGTATTGTTGCTGCGTTTAAATTTTTGGTGTTTTCTGCAATGTGAATTGTTCCTCCGTGAGTATAGGATAGCATTTTATCACCTTTGTAATAAAATGCGGAGTCTGACGTAACAAGAATCTTGCCGTCTTTTCTTTCAAAGTTTTTCCATGAATTAAAATCGATTCTTTTGCCCTTTTTGTAGGCTTCTACCCTATACTTTTTCAGGTCGATAGTGTCGGAAGGGTGGGTGACAGTTTTTTGTTGTTCGACGTTTATTTCCGTATTTTCGGCTACCTCAGTTTTCTCATCAGTCTTGTCGGTCTTTTGCGAATAAGCATTTTTTTCTATACCTTCAGCGTCTGAAAGCTTGTCCAATTTACTTGTTAGTTGAGGGTGGGCAAAAACTGATACGGCAATTGCAAATACAGGAACCAGAAGTAGATACTTCATTTTTGCATGCGGATTGTTGTTTTCTTTTAACATCATAGTGATTCTTTTTTCGAGTTTACTGTGGTTAAAGCTGTTGGTCATAAAGGTGAGATGTTGTGAGCCGACAGCTTTTTTAATTAATAAAATTTGATATGTTTTAGCATCGATGCCTGATTTTAGTACACAGTTATCTGCTTCAAATTCGTGAACATTACGCAGTTCTCTTCTAAAAAGCCACGCAAAGGGGTTGTACCATTGAAAAAGTACGAAAAGCTCTGAAAAGAGTAAGTCGAATGAGTGCCTATTCCTTATGTGCGATAATTCGTGAGTCAGTACTATTTCTTTGTTTTCATTATAATCTTTTCGAGATATAATAACGTAATTCATCCAGCTGAATGAAGGGATGTCTTTATCTGTAATAAGAATATTGATCCCCTCTGTTTTCAGTCTTTCGCATCCCTTTATCATAGCCAATATGTGCAAAGTAGAGTAAGTGTTACGTATCAGTATAAAGAGTGCTCCTGCCAGATAAATGATTCCCACTATCCTAATCCAATCTATTGTTGCATGTTCTGCGACTACTATAGAAGTGGCGGAGGTGGCGGGGATGAATTCTATCGGAGCCGATTCGCTGGTCAGTGATGATTCGTATGCGGCAATGGTCTGATGTACTTCGTTTAGTGCAGAGGTTTTTATTTTTATAAGAAAGATAAAAAGGCTGCTGATATAAAATAAAAGAATACAAAATCTGTTTATTCTGAAAAATTTATTCCGGCTATATACCAGTTTATATATTATATAGAAGAAGAATAAAGCACAGGAAACCTTGGTGCTGTATATTAATAAGTCTGCCATCACTTTTTATTTTTAGCTGCATTTTCCACTTTTTCTATTAACCCCTTTAGGTCTTCGACGGAAATTTTCTCTTCTTCGACAAGTGAAGATACTGCTCCCAAATAAGAGTTGTTGAAGTATTCGCTGATTATCTTTGTCAGTGTGTTTTTTTTGAAGCTATCCTTGCTTACCAGTGCATAATACCTGTAAGCTTTTCCTGTAGGTTCGTAGCCCACATAGCCTTTGTCCTCAAGTATACGAATTAATGTTGATATTGTGTTTACATGAGGTTTTGGGTCATCATACAGATCTTGAATGTCTTTGACTCGCATAGGACCTTGCGACCAAAGAATGTCCATTATTTCCTCTTCTTTTTTTGTTAGGTTTTTCATGTTAGATATTTATTTAAAACAAATATAACTAAATGTTTTAGTTGTAACTATGTTTTTTAGTTAAAAGGTGTTCTCTGAAGAATTATTGTATTCAAAATCAATGTTTAGCTATATTTATAGTAGTGTATTATTTAAGACGAAGAAAAAGAGTGATTAATAAAAGCTAATTTTTCTTAGATTAATTTTCTTAAAAAGAATAATTATTATACTTTTGCACTCACCAAACGACTCCGTAGCTCAGCTGGTAGAGCAATTGACTCTTAATCAATGGGTCGAGGGTTCGAGCCCCTCCGGGGTCACAGAAAGCCAGAGTCAAATCTGAGCCAATGAAAATGAAACCTTCTAAATAGTAGATTTAGAAGGTTTTTCTTTTATATGAATACCTCCCTAAATCGTTCCTAAGTCATTACTTATAAACTTATTATATTGATTAAATGATTGAATATCAATTCAAAGATGGTATAAAAAACGACTCCTCCGAGGTCACAAAAGTCAAAGTATAGACTAAGACAAATTAAAGAAAAGCCATCTGAGAATTAGATTTCAGGTGGCTTTTTATTGTTTTTGAAAGACAGCTTAGGATGATAAAAAAGACATTTAAAAGCCATAAATCGTTACTAAATCGTTACTATTTTTTGACACTAAATTTTAGTAACGATTTACTAAATAAACATCTCATTTACTACAAGTTGTCATAGAGTTGTCTAAGATTCTTCAATAACAAAAACTGTAATTTGTAACATTAAAATTGAAGATTATGAAGTCAACATTCAGAACACTTTTCTATTTAAGAAAGAATCAACCTAAAAGTAATGGTATGTATCCGATTATGCTCCGGATAACGATCAACAGTAAGGTTACACAATTTAGCACAAAGATTGATATTCATCCGAACCAATGGGATGCAAAAGCCGGAAAAGCAAAAGGTAGAACAGAAGAAATTGCAGAAATAAACAGAAAACTCACCAATCTATCCTCGCGTATAGACAAAGCATACAATAAGAGAATGGAAGAAAATGGGTATGCTCTTCCCGAAGAAATAAAGAATGATTTATTGGGTACAGATACTGCTCATAAAACTTTAATATATTATTTTACCAAACACAATGAACAATATCAGCAAAAAGTTGGTAAAAATACGACATACACTACATACAAAAGATATGAATTAGTTAAGACAAGACTGATTGAGTTTTTATCAGAAAAATATAACCTAACAGATATCTCTATTCGAGAAATGAATACTATATTATTGGAAGATTTCTATTTGTACCTCAGAAATAAATCAGAAATAAATAATAATACTGCAATGAAGTTCTTACAACGACTACGCAGGGTTATTAATTTTATTATAAAAGGGCATGGAGAAACAATTCCAGATCCATTCATAAATTTCAAATTTCATTATGATGAAGTTGAGCGGGAAATATTGACTTTAGATGAGATTAATACAATCTACACAAAAGTATTCGCATCAAAAAGATTATCTCAGGTCCGTGATATTTTCATCTTTTCATGTTTTACGGGACTTTCTTACATAGATGTTTTTAACCTTGCAGAATCTAACATTCAACAAGCTTTTGATCAAAGTTTGTGGATAATGACTAAAAGGAGTAAGACCGGAGTAAAAGTCAATGTACGATTGTTAGATATTCCTTATAAGATACTTGAGAAGTATAAAGGAAAACAAAAGAATGGAAAAGTATTACCTGTAATTACTAATCAAAAAATGAATGATTATTTGAAAGAGATAGCTGCAATTTGTAATATTGATAAAACTTTAACTTTTCACATAGCCAGACATATACATTTTTGTTTTCGGCTGAAAACTAGATTGTTATAAGATTATTTTCAGTGATAGGTAACGATTTAGAAACCAGCTTAGTTCTTAGATATGCTTAATTTCCTCAATATATAAAGAGCAACTTATCTTTTGTAAAGATATAAAATTTTCGTTTTAGAGAACTGAATTTCTTAGATTTTCATCTTCAAATGGAATTTATGTGGTAGTAAAAAAATGATACTATATAGTCAAAGTTAAGATACTAAAAAACTTTTCCCCTTTCGCTACTCTTTGAAAACTTTAGATTAATATCTGGATATTTTTCTCTAAGATAATTTACAAAATAAATATTCGCAAATATGCGAATTAAAATTATATTCGTATATTTGCGAACTATAAATATCAAATTTATGTCAAAGAAAGAATTAACAGCCGATCAGGAACAACTTGCACGCTTTGCGAAGGCATTAGGACATCCTATTCGCATTGCTATCCTTGAAATGCTTGCCAATCAATCATGCTGCTATCATGGCGACATGTCAGAGATATTACCTATCGCTAAAAGTACACTGTCACAGCATTTGAACGAGTTAAAAGATGCAGGATTGATTCAGGGGACGATTACATTACCCACCGTGAAATATTGTATCAATAGCGAGAACTGGAATAAAGCGAAAGAACTGCTTAGTGACTTTTTTACTCAATTACAGAATACAGACGATATTTGCTGATATTATGAACATCAGATTTGCAACAAAAAAGGATATCCCTGCTATTAAAGAACTGTTCCGTTCAACTATCCTTTCAGTCAATTTAAAAGACTATATACCCAAACAGGTCGGATGCTGGGCTGCAAGAGGAGAGGATCCCAGTGTATGGGAGGAACGTATTAATGAGCAATACTTCATACTTGCCGAGGAAAACAATACAATATTAGGGTTTGCTGCCCTAAAATTGTCAGGGTATTTAAATTTTATGTTTGTTCATAAGGACTATCAGGGAAAGGGTGTTGCATCATTCTTACTTAAGAGAATTGAGGAATATGCACGGTTGAAAGATATTTCAGAAATAACTGCTGATGTCAGTATTACAGCCCAACCTTTCTTCTCAAAAAAAGGCTATATTATTTTGGAACAACAGACCGTTTGCATTGGTATTTCCATGACAAACTATAAAATGTCAAAAGTTTTATCCTGATATTTTTTTAAGACAAGCATTCGTTATTCGACGAAATAGGAACTGTTAGTGTAAACGCGAAATTATAAATAATATGAGAATTTTAATTCTGTGTACAGGAAATAGTTGCCGTAGCCAGATGGCACACGGATTTTTACAAGCATTCGATCCTTCATTGTCTGTTTATTCCGCAGGGACAAAAGCAAGCGGAAAGGTAAACCCAAAGGCAATAGAAGTCATGCAGGATGCAGGTGTAGATATTTCACACCATACATCCGATAGTGTGGAGCAATATATGAATGATAAATGGGATTATGTGATAACCGTTTGCGGTGGTGCAAATGAAAGCTGTCCTGCATTCTCGGGAAAAGTAAAGAACCGTCTGCATATCGGTTTTGATGATCCGTCCGAAGCTACGGGAACACCCGAATTTATTCAATCCGAGTATATTAGGGTAAGGGATGAAATCAAAATAGCATTTTATGAATTATACACCGATAAGATAAAAGGTCATGAGTAAAAAGAAAATGAGTTTCTTAGATAAGAACTTAACACTTTGGATATTCCTTGCGATGGCTATCGGTGTAGGATTGGGGTATTTTATCCCGTCTTTCAGCAGCTACATAGATTCCATGTCGAGCGGAACAACAAACATTCCTCTGGCAATCGGTCTAATCCTGATGATGTACCCGCCATTGGCAAAAGTAGATTACAAACAACTGCCGAAAGTTTTCAAGAATGTCAGAATACTGACTGTCTCGTTAGTCCTGAATTGGATTATCGGACCTGCCCTAATGTTCTTACTTGCCATTCTCTTTTTACACGATTATCCCGAATACATGGTGGGGGTTATCCTGATAGGTCTTGCACGGTGTATTGCAATGGTGCTTGTATGGAATGATCTGGCAGAAGGTAATACAGAATACGGTGCGGGACTTGTCGCCCTGAATAGTATTTTTCAGGTATTTTTTTACAGTTTTTATGCGTGGATATTTGTAACAAAACTTCCTCCCTTGTTCGGTTTTGAGGGTACAATCGTGGATATATCCATAGGTACAATAGCCGAAACAGTAGCTATCTATTTGGGTATTCCTTTCCTGATAGGTATTCTAAGCCGATTGATATTAGTTAAAATAAAAGGGGAACAATGGTATAAAGAAAAATTTATTCCTACAATCTCTCCAATTACTTTAATCGCCTTACTATTTACCATAGTATTAATGTTTAGTCTCAAAGGAGGACTGATCGTACAAATACCATTAGATGTAGTGCGTATAGCAATACCATTATTAATCTATTTTGTAGTGATGTTCTTCCTCAGCTTCTTTGCAGGAAAATTAATGGGGGCGTCTTACGATAAAAATGCTTCGATAGCTTTTACAGCCACAGGTAACAACTTTGAACTGGCTATTGCTGTTGCTATTGGTGTCTTCGGCTTGCATAGCGGACAGGCTTTTGCAGGCGTAGTAGGCCCATTGGTGGAAGTTCCTGTACTTATCCTGTTGGTAAACATTGCCTTTTGGCTAAAAAAGAAATATTATAAATAAAATAACTACAATACTTTTAATATGAACACGAACGAAGAAAAGAAAGCTTTGGTAAAACAAAGATATAGTGAATTGGCTTTGAATAGTGATGCTTTAAAATCCGGTTGCTGTTGTGGAACGAACCCTGCAACTCCTTCAAAAAAAGTCTTTACAATTATGAGCCAAGACTACAGCGGGCTTAAAGGATATGAAGCCGATGCGGATTTGGGTGTAGGCTGTGGATTACCTACTGAGTATGCAGGTATTAAAGAGGGTAATACCGTTTTGGATTTGGGCTCAGGTGCGGGCAACGACTGTTTTATAGCCCGAGCAGAAGTCGGAGAAACAGGGAGAGTAATCGGTATTGACTTTTCTCCACAAATGATAGACAGAGCACGTAAGAACGCCACAAAGCGGGGCTATACTAATGTGGAATTTATTGAAGGTGATATTGAGAATATGCTTTTACCTAACAATTTCATTGATGTAGTAGTCAGTAATTGTGTTTTGAATCTTTTGCCTGAAAAGGATAGGATATTTAAAGAAATACACCGGGTATTGAAAAAAGGAGGTCATTTTTGTATCTCTGATGTTGTGCTGAATGGTATATTTCCTAAAGAGTTTACGGATAATGCTTCTATGTATGCAGGCTGTATAGCCAGTGCCATACAAAAAGACGATTATTTAAGTGAGATTGAAAAAGCTAATTTTACTAATATAAAAATTGAACGGACAAAGACGGTTGTCATTCCTGATGATGTGTTGCAGGAGCATCTGGATGAATCGACAATAGCCAAATACAAAGCGGGAAATGTCGGCATTTATTCGATTACTGTAACAGGAATAAAATAGCAAAGTTTAAAGAAAGAGGTTGCAAATAAATGGATTCAGGACGATCATTCCTTCCTGAATCTATCAATTTATTCACAGCCTTCTTTTTCAGGTTTATCTACTTGTCAATAATAAGCAATTCGTTTTTATTATCAGAGATGAGACTTATAAATCTTTCATATTCTCTGAGGACATCAGCTATCACTTCCTCTTTTGTCATATACTGTATATCATTTCCTTTACGCCCATCATTAAAATAGGTAATCGGGATATAAGGCGTTTCCATATCAACATTCGGAGTATTCTCTTCCTCTATCATATACTCCGAGATCGTTTGAGGCTCAGCAACGACACCATATCGGAAATTTCGTATTTTATCATGCCTTATAAATAACTCTATGGATAGAGGAGTGTTTTTACCTGCTATTATTTGAGCTTCAATATCATTTTCGGATAACTCTTGCTGAAGTTCGCCGAATGCTTCTTTTACCGTGCCATTCAGGAAGTCCTTGACATCCCTCTTATGGGAAAATGTAAGTATTCTGTTCAGCCGTTCCTTCCATCTGCTCCCGTCCCATGCAATACTACCATAGGGCAGTTTGGTATTATGAAATAAATGATCGATTTGCAAAGCTTTCCATAAAGAAAAACATAAGAGTAGCATACTCAACCCAAAGGGTAATGCGGAAATGAGAGTCATCGTTTGCAGTGAGGCCAGACCTCCTGCCCGAAGCAGTGTAAGAGAGAGAATGATGAGCAGTACACCCCAAAATATATTTTGCCACTTCGGCGAGTTCTTTTTATCACCGGATGCTATACTGTTCATAACCAATATACCGGAGTCTGCCGAAGTAACAAAGAAAACACCAATCATCAAGATTGCTATTATATTCAATAAACCGGTGAGTGGAAAATATTCAAAAAAGCGAAACAGGAGAGTATCCGGATTGTTCGCCAATAGGCTCAATTCTCCATTTGCTACGAATTTATCCAGCCAAACACCACTACTGCCAAATATAGTCATCCATAAGAAATTGAATAAGGAAGGAATCAGTAGAACAGCTATAATAAACTCACGTATGGTACGCCCTTTCGATATACGTGCAATAAACAACCCAACAAACGGAGACCATGATATCCACCATGCCCAATACATAATTGTCCAGCCCGAGAACCAGCCCTGAGCTTCTGTTTCATAGGCAAAAGTATTAAAGGTTAGATTTGTTAAATTACTGATGTAATAACCGATACCTTCACTAAAGGTGCTAAGTATATATATTGTTGGTCCTGCAATCAAAATAAATACCATCAGAATAAAAGCAAGAGACAGATTTAGTTCACTTAATCGCTTCACACCTTTATCTACGCCTGTAAAAGCTGAAAATATAGCGATACCCATGACTACGATAACGATAATAGCCTGAAATGTAAAACTGTTCTCAGATACCAATCCTATACTTTGCAATCCTGCGTTTAGCTGTACTACACCAAATCCCAAAGTTGTCGCAATTCCGAAAAATGTACTGCACAGCGCAAAAGTATCCACAATATTTCCGATAGGACCATATATTTTATCTTTCAACAGAGGATATAAACCGCTTCGTATTGCCAACGGCAATTTATAGCGATAGGCAAAATAAGCTAATACCAATCCTACCACAGCATATATGGCCCAGGCATGTATTCCCCAATGGAAAAAAGTATATAGCTGGGCTTCCTTTGCCCGTTGAAGCGTATCGTCTATTGCCGGATTTGCATAATGAGACATTGTTTCTGCCACACCGAAATACATAAGCCCGATCCCCATACCGGCTGCAAACAGCATCGCTATCCATGAGAAAAAGCTGTACTTAGGCCGGGAATTATCCGAACCTAAGCGAATATTACCAAGTTTACTTAAAGCTATGATAATAAGAAACAGAACGAACAAAGTTACCATCAATACATAAACCCAACTCAGATTGTTGAAAAAATAGGTTTTTACAACCGACAGAGATTTGTTGGCTTGTTCGGGAAAAAAACCACAATAAAGCGATATGAAAAGTATAACAATAAGCCCCGGTAGAGCAACTGATTTGGTTAATGTGGTTCGAAATGAAAATTTGTTTTTTGTCATATTATTTATGTCTTTTTTGCTTTAAAGGGATAAAGAGGGAATCATATCTTCATCTTAAGCAGCTATTCTATTTGTAAATGGGACAAACAAAAGATGATACCCAAATAGTGAAATCTAAAACATAACCCCACGGCAGAACTCATCATTACAAATGATATAAATAGTTCTTAGGTGATAATAAGATTAAAAAAAGAGCTCAGGATATATAAAGAAAGGCAATAGATAATAATAAAACCGTTCCTGAACAGTACCGGATTTTCCGGTATTAAGAGCAAAAGTAGTAAAATTAGAGCTTGATCAAAAGTTAATTTATGTTTATGCACTCATTGTAAGGATTCTACACCTATTAAAATAGAGTTAATCGGTAATATTTTTTCTAGTCGAAAAAAATAAATTATTTTTGATGTTTATTAAAACATCAAAAATTCCCATAAAATCCGGATAGATGACAGGAGAAAAAAAAGAAGCTATCGATAAGGTAGTCCAACCCATTCAGCGGTTTATATTACAAGAAAAGGCCGGAGGTATAGTCCTCGGGCTGAGTGTTATCATAGCTATGATTTTAGCCAATTCCCCATGGTCGGAAGACTATTTCCATATATTGGAACATAAGCTGGGATTTATATTTGATGGAACACCTTTCTTTGAATATAGCATCCACCACTGGATTAATGACGGGTTGATGGCTGTTTTCTTCTTTGTTGTCGGCTTAGAACTCAAAAGGGAGATTGTTGGAGGAGAATTGTCCAATCCCCGCAAAGCCCTTTTGCCTATTGGTGCAGCAATCGGCGGTATGCTGGTACCTGCACTTATCTATATCGGATTTAATCCATCAGGAGAAGTTCATCACGGATGGGGAATACCGATGGCAACCGATATTGCTTTTGCTTTGGGCGTTTTGTACTTGTTAGGGAGTAAGATTCCACTATCGCTGAAAGTATTTCTTACAGCACTGGCAATTGTTGATGACTTGGGTGCAGTCTTGGTCATTGCATTTTTCTATACTTCTGACATCTCTTTCTTCAGCCTTGCTACAGGCTTTGCTTTTGCACTTATTATGTTTATAGGTAATAAAATGGGAGTCCGGAGTATTTTATTCTATGCCATTTTTGGTATTCTGGGAGTATGGACATCATTTCTCTTGTCAGGAGTACATGCTACAATAGCTTCTGTTATTGCAGCCTTTATGATTCCTGCCGATGTCAAAATAAGGGAAAATCTGTTTGTAGAAAGAATAAAGCACTATTTGAATAAGTTCAGGGAGGTCGATCCGAAGAACGAAATACCGACACTTACAAATGACCAATTGCATCTGTTAGAAGAAATAAAAATAGATACCAATAAAGCCATTCCTCCATTGCAACGCTTAGAACACAGGATGCATCCTTTAGTGACATTTGTTATCATTCCAATATTTGCTCTGGCCAATGCCGGTGTTTCACTGAATATTGATATGGAACAATTATTCAGTACGAATATAGCTCTTGGTGTAGGCTTAGGCTTGTTAGTGGGTAAGGTAGTGGGTGTTGTCGGCTTTACCCTTTTACTGATAAAGCTTAAAGTCGCACCCTTCCCTCAAGGAATGAATGTACGCAACCTGTTTGGTTTAGGATTGCTGGCATCTATCGGCTTTACCATGTCGCTATTTATCACATCGCTGGCATTTACTCATCCCGAATATATGGTACAGGCTAAGATCGGTATTTTTGCTGCTTCTATCATCGGGGGAGTGTTAGGATATATCACATTAAGCCGCTCAGTAAAAGCATAAATAATGTTGTCCCGAATAAAATATATCGGATTAAATCCGGCAAGATTGTTTGTTCTCAGTTTTTTAGGTTTGATTCTTATCGGAACAATCCTACTGTTACTACCCATATCCACGACAGGGAGTATCAGTCTGATCGATGCTCTTTTTACAACAACGAGTGCAGTCTGTGTAACAGGTCTGGTAGCATTGGATACAAGTAAAGATTTTACATTGTTCGGACAAACAGTCATCATGGTTATGATTCAAGCCGGAGGTTTGGGTATACTAACTTTCGCCAGTTACTTCAGCTACTTCTTTAAAGGAGGATCGTCTTATGAAGACCAACTGACAATAGGTAACATCTCGAATATAGAAAAGATCGATGAAATCTTTAAAACGTTAAAACGAATATTGATTATAACGATTGGCATCGAAGCTGTGGGGGCACTCTTTATCTTTACAAGTTTAAATCCTGCTTTAATACCTTACTTGGGTGACCGGATTTACTTTTCAGTATTCCATTCCATATCCTCTTTTTGCAATGCAGGCTTTTCCACATTGCCGCATGGTATCATGGAAAACGGATATGTGGATAATTATGGATTCCAATTGAGCCTGATATTTCTTTTCGTTCTCGGAGGATTAGGATTCCCTATTGTAATCAATTTGTTGAAATACCTGAAACATTTAATCCGCAGAACATTCTTACAGATTTTCAATCACAAAAAAGACGTTTACAAGCCCTGGGTGATGAAACTGGGAAGTAAGATCAACCTGATAACAACATTTTCTTTAATCGTTATCGGAACAATCCTTATTTTTATAAATGAATATAACAATATACTTGCTTCCCATCAGGGAGTCGGAAAATTTGTTACCGCATTATTTACAGCAACAACGCCCCGTACAGCCGGTTTCAATTCCATTGATTTTAATCAACTACATTTATCATCTTTGATTATCATAATCATTCTGATGTGGATCGGTGCTTCTCCTGCCTCTACAGGAGGAGGTATAAAAACGAGTACATTTGCAATAGCAGTATTGAATTTTATCAGTTTGGCCAGAGGACGAAAGAATATAGAAGTGTGTAGCCGGGAGGTATCCGAAACATCCATAAGACGTGCTTTTGCGGTGATGACACTTTCTGTTGTTGTCTTAGCAATAGGGTCATTACTTATTTCATATTTCGATGAAGGCTTGCGTTTATTAGATATTATCTTTGAATCGGTTTCGGCCTATAGTACGGTTGGATTGAGTTTGGGGATCACTCCCGGTTTAAGTTCTGCCAGTAAACTGGTGCTGATAATACTTATGTTTATAGGTCGTGTAACAACACTCACTTTGCTTATTGCTTTCTTTAAGCAGGTAAGGATGTCTAATTATACTTATCCATCAGAGGAGATATTGATTAATTAAGGTCTCAGACCTATTTATCATTTGGTAAGTATAATAAAAATAGGTAGTTATGATTCCAATATAGATTGTTAAAGTCTTACTGTTACTTAAAAAAAGAAAAGATGAAATATATTATTGTCGGACTCGGAGTATTTGGTTCTTCGCTTGCTGAAAAATTAGTATCACAGGGAAATGAAGTAATCGGAGTGGATACAAAGATGCAACGGGTAAATGAGCTGAAAGATAAGATAACACATGTTGCATGTTTAAATGTAACGGATGCAGCAGCAGTAGAAACACTGCCCTTAAAGAATACAGATGTGGTGATTGTCTGTATCGGAGAAGATCAGGGTGCTAATATAATGGCGACAGCTATGTTTAAAAACCTAGGCGTAAAACGGCTTATCGGAAGATCTTTGAATCCTCTGCAAGAGAATGTATTACAGGCAATCGGTGTGCATGAAATTGTCCGCCCGGAAGAAGAAACGGCTGAAAGATGGGCTAAGAAACTAACGCTCCGGGGAATGGTAGATTCTTTTGAGTTAAATGAGAATTACAGCATGGTAGAGGTTGTGGTTCCGGATATTCTCATTGGTAAGACAATCGAAGAAGTCGGCTTTCGTAAGGAATATAATATGCTCGTGTTGACTGTTATCAAAAATGTAGAAAAAAAGAGTATAATCGGGAAAACCAGAGTTGTTGCGGATGTACAGGGTATACCAAACCCCGATACAATGTTAGAAGAAAATGACATCTTGGTTGTTTACGGGTCGAACAAAGATATTAAACAATTTATAAGTAAGAACAAAAATCATAAATAGAATAAGTGTGATTGGTAAATATATAATTGATAAAAAAGAAGTACCTTTTCCGTAGAAATTCAAATCAGGAATACAGCCTGAATACTAATAATATATAGTATGTACAACTTAATACGAAAAGTAGTCACTTACGTCAGTCTACAAAAGCAAACAGAAGACTTTGAAGAAATCCACAATTCAATAATACAGGGGATTTCTTTCAAGGGAACCAATATCTGGATATTAGTTTGTGCTATTATTATAGCATCAGTGGGGCTTAACACCAATTCAACTGCTGTGATAATAGGAGCCATGCTTATTTCTCCTTTGATGGGGCCAATCAATGGAATGGGATACAGTATTGCTATTCATGATTTCGGATTGCTTCGTCAGTCACTTAAAAACTTTGGTTTTGCAGTATTGGCCAGCCTTATAGCATCAACTGTTTATTTTTCAATAACCCCTGTTCATACAGCTCATTCTGAACTTTTGGCCCGAACCAGTCCTACTATTTACGATGTATTGATTGCTTTATTCGGAGGCTTTGCCGGTATTATCGCAATCAGCAGCAAGCAGAAAGGAAATGTCATTCCCGGCGTGGCTATTGCTACGGCTTTGATGCCACCTCTTTGTACAGCCGGCTACGGTTTAGCTACGCTCCAATTCTCTTTTTTCTATGGAGCATTCTATCTGTTTACCATCAATACAGTTTGTATTGCTTATGCTTCGGTTTTAATTTCTCAAATGTTGAGGTTTCCAATCAGAGATACCAATATAAGTGAGACAAGAAAGAAACGTATCAATCAAGGTTTGTCCATTGTACTTATTATAATCATATTACCCAGCATATATTTGGGTTATCGGATGTCCCAAAATGAGAAATTCAGAGTAAATGCAGAAAAGTATACACGGTATATAGGAATATATAAAGGGAATTATTTGCTCAACAACGAAATTAGTGCGAATAAAAAAGAAATTAATCTGATATACGGGGGATCTTCATTGACAGAAGATGATAAAAAAGCGATTATCGATCAGGCAGGCTTATTCTCTTTAGATGATGCTAAGATAACGATAGAACAAGGGTTGGCCATAGATAATGATATAGCTAAAGATAGACAAAAAGCTCAATCTGAAGAAGAGAGGTCCCGGCAACAAATAGCCCGCTTAAATGTAGAGATTGCGGGGTATAAACAAAAAATAGACAGTATACAAAGCCAATATCTTATAGGGAAACAATTATTGTCTGAATTGACCCCTTTGTATCCTCAGATAGAGAGTTGTTTATATGCAGAAGCATATATTTACGCTCAAAGCGACTCCTTACTTCAAGATAAAACAGGGGTATTTATGATTACATCTAAACGCATTCTGCAAAAGAATGATCAGATAAAGATAGAGAATTGGCTCATGAGAAGATTGAGTAAAAAAAAGGTTAAGGTTTATTTTGATAAAAGCAATTGATAATAATTGTATATTAGGGATACAATATATTACTTACTTTGCTTATATATAGTTTGAAAATGGCAGACACGGAACGCCTGTCGTGGTATTTAAAATAGATATTCGTGAGGTCATATAAGCATCCCTATAGCATAAAGCCCTATAATATAGGATCAGCAAATTGACATGGGCAAAAAGATCTTCTGTTTTCATCTCAGCTTAATAGAATTTCTTTTTACTTTTGTTATATGAATTTTTTTGTATTTTTGAGATATCAGATTTCTATTGCAATCAGTTTTGGAAACAAGGTCCCCGAATTAATGATGAAATCACCTTCTTTTGTGAAATGAAGAATAAAACGATATTTAGCACCTTAGGAAAAATTGATATTAACGGAGACAATGCCGATCCTCTTTATAAATACCTGAAAGAAAATAGCAACGGATTCTTGGGTGATTCTATAAAATGGAACTTTACTAAATTTCTGATAGACAGAGAGGGGAATATCATTAATCGCTATGCTCCGATAACCAATCCGTCAAAGATTTCTGGAGCTATAGAAAAACTCTTAGCAAAATAATACATGCGATTATGGTCTTTACATCCCCAGTATCTTGACTCGGCAGGGCTTAATGCCTCCTGGCGTGAAGGGTTATTGGCTAAGAATGTGCTCTTGGGCAATACAAAAGGATATACAAATCACTCTCAGTTGATCCGTTTTAAGAATAGCCCCGAGCCGAATCTTTACATCGATGCTTTCCTTACTGAAATATATAAGGAAGCTGCGAGAAGAAATTTTTCATATAGCAAAGAGAAAATTCGTATGATTGAGAATATTTCTCCCATCCCTGTAACTAAAGGGCAATTGGAATATGAATATGAGCATCTGAGGCGAAAACTTCAAAAACGAAGTCCTGAACTTTTAGTGAAGTTACCCTCATTGTCTGATCTAAAAACACATCCTTTATTTGAAACAATAGAAGGAGGAATTGAGGATTGGGAAATCATAACATAATTAGCAAGAACAAAAACTAATATTCATATGAGAAAGTTTCTATACATATTACTTCCTGTAATTATCTGTTTTTTAGTCGGATTCACAGCCAGTTATTTTCAATCGGAATCGATACAGACATGGTATCCGACATTGAATAAACCTGCAATAACTCCACCCAATATAGCTTTTCCGATTGCATGGAGTATAATATATTTATGCATGGGTATTTCTATCGGACTAGTATTGAACTCAAAAGAACAGAACAAGAAATTTCTTACCTCATTATTTGTCGTTCAGTTGTTCCTTAATTTTATATGGAGCATTTCATTCTTTTATCTGCAAAACCCTCTTTTAGGTTTTATCAATATTATCTTGTTGGATCTGGGCGTATTATATTATGCTTTTAAATGTTATCCGGCGCAAAGAGTGAGTGGGATCTTATTTATTCCCTATATTCTTTGGCTGTTTTTAGCAACATATCTAAATGCTTATATTCTGATATACAACTAAAGTCTTTCGAAGAGAGGCTAGCCAATTATTTGATTTTTACCATAAGCGGATTGAGTCATACAGTATCAATGAGCTATATACCAGTATCTTTGTGTTGTAATTAAAACTATTGAATTATGTCACAACAATCAAAAATCGCATTGGTAACAGGCGGCAGCCGTGGGCTAGGTAAAAATATGGCTTTAAATATAGCCCGTAAAGGGCTGGATGTAGTCCTTACCTACAACAGCAAAAAGGAAAGTGCTTTAGAAACAATCGCAGAGATAGAGCAACTCGGACAAAAAGCCATTGCTCTCCAACTCAATACTGCCGATGTAAAAAGCTTCGATTCTTTTTTCGAATTACTTAAACAGGAGTTGTCTGTAAAATTTGGTACTCAGAAAATAAACTATCTGGTAAATAACGCAGGCATCGGAATTAATTCAGCTTTTGCCGAAACAACCGAAGAGGATTTCGACAGTCTTTTCAATATCCATTTCAAGGGTGTTTATTTCTTTACCCAAAAAGCATTGAACATACTCGAAGACGGAGGTGGTATCATCAATATCTCAACAGGTCTGGCACGTTTCTCCCGGCCCGGATATTCCGCTTATGCATCTATGAAAGGAGCTATTGAGGTATTAACAAGGTATCAGGCAAAAGAACTTGGAGCCAGAGGTATTCGGTCTAATGCTGTTGCTCCGGGTGCTATTGCAACCGATTTTGGCGGAGGTATTGTCAGAGACAACGAGGAAGTCAATAAAATAACTGCCAGTACAATCCCATTAGGAAGAGTCGGTCTACCTGATGATATTGGTGGAGTAGTTGCATTTCTATGTACTGATGACGCACGATGGGTGAATGCTCAGCGGATTGAGGTCTCCGGAGGCCAAAGTATTTGATAAGGAAAAAGAATATATAAGTTGGCATTATAATGGAAAAGGCATTGTCATTAGCAGATTTTTATCGCATTAAATTAGGAATCTTACCAAGTGAGATTATCGGGAAGATAGGCCAGTTCAATGTCTTTTCATTAGGTGATTATATACAGCCTGATCATACAATCCCATACAGTCGTAAAGATTACTATAAGATAAGTCTGATATCCGGTAGTAATACAGTTCATTATGCCGACAAAACGCTGGTTGTAGAAAATAATATGCTCTTGTTTGCAAATCCACAGGTTCCTTATAATTGGGAACCTCTGAGCCTTGACAAGACAGGTGCATTCTGTGTTTTTACGGAAGACTTCTTCAAAGGATATGGCGATTTTAAAGCATATCCTCTATTCCAGCCTCATGGAATACCGATATTAGATCTGAATGATGAAGAGTTCAGGCAGGTACGGACAATTTATGATAAAATGTTTAGGGAGATTACTTCCGATTATGTCTATAAATACGATGTCCTTCGAAATCTGGTTACAGAGCTTATTCACACAGCATTGAAAATGCGCCCTGCTATAATGCAGCCTGTTGGACACAAAGAGTCTCATGCATCTGACAGAATCACATCTTTATTCCTCGAACTATTGGAAAGGCAGTTCCCGATAGAATCGACCATGCAAAGTATCCGACTTCATTCACCAAGTGATTATGCACAACAACTAAATATTCATGTCAATCACCTCAACAAGGTACTGAAAGAAGTCACCGGAAAAACGACAAAGCTATTAATATCAGAGCGGATAGCCTTGGAAGCAAGAGCCTTACTGAAACATACAAACTGGACGATCAATGAAATTGCGTTCTGTTTAGGATTCGAAGATCCTTCACACTTTATTAAGTTCTTCAAGAAGAGCGAGCAGGCTACTCCGAAGGTATTTAGAAAAAATGCGGGATAAGTAACTCTTCGAAACAAAATATACCTCGGAAACCTGATTGAATACAAAACTGAAATTTATCCCATCTTTCCTATATTTACGGGATATATATTCAATCAGATTAGTGATATTACAAATCAGATGGCTAACCCTATAAGTAGAACTTTGTCCCATCAATTCAAGAGCAACTTTTGTTCAAGTGGCTATTATTGAGATGATTCTTAATCTTTTCGATTACATTTTTTTTATTTTTGATGTTACTTGTCTGGAAACGATATCTTAAAGAATTCAAATAATGTGTGCCTTCAAAGAAAATATTGGCTGTAAGTGTTTCAAAAAAGATAAGCATTTCCTCTAATTTTTCTTTTTCTGAAGCTTCTACAAATTCCCCTCTAGCAATCATTTCGGGAAGTTCAGAGCCTGAAAATGAAGTTAGCCCTGTAGACATTACACGACGAGCATAAATACGATTGATAAATTGGGCACTTGCTTTCCCACTTTCTAAACCTTTGCTCTTGCCTGCCATTCCAATAATGGCCTCCATTTCTATTATATCACCATATACTGTAATCGGATTGGTAATAAATGTGTCTCCAGTACTACAAACACCAATCTTTTCATATTCTAACACTTTTCCTTTAAGTTGAGGGATGCTATTTAATAACTCCAATCCATTAATCTCGTAGTCAATTCCAGGCAGTTTGAACTCCAATTTCAATAAGTTGTTTCTCATTCAACTGTCGATGAGTAATGGTTGAGGGATGTAGCACAGAAGTCCTGATTTGATAATTAATCTCAATTAAATTTGATTATATCAAAATATTAATTTCCTTTGTTTATTATTTCCATTGGAATTATGATTTGTTTAATCAGATTAAAAAATATACAGAAAGCTCTTTATAGACTTGATAAAGAATTTTTAGAGGATAATAGAGTCACATTAAATGAAGCTTTTATCTTATACTCCCTGTATAATAAAAAGACCTCTTGTGCCAGCTATCTATCCAATCAGATTGGTTTATCAAACTCTCGAACATCCAGAATATTGGAAAATCTTGAGATAAAAAAATACATTATAAGAAGAATCGGGAAACCAGATAAAAGAAAGATGATCTTTTCCTTAACAGATAAAGGTAGAGAGAAAATAAAAGAAATACAGTCGAAAGAAAATAAATATACAGAGTTTATAATTCGATTAGTTAAAATGATAAAAGAAATCATTACACCATAAGATTATATCAATTATAATAAAAACAAATATATGAAAATACTTATCATAGGTGGGGTTGCCGGAGGAGCTTCTGTTGCAGCCCGTTTAAGAAGAATGGATGAACAAGCTGAAATTATTTTATTTGAAAGAGGTGAATATATTTCTTATGCCAATTGTGACTTACCATATTATATATCGGAGGTACAATAGCGAACAGAGATAATCTTTTCGTCCAAACTGTAGACGGGTTTTCTAAGCGATTCAAGATAGATATCAGAGTATTACAGGAAGTAATCTGCATCAATAGGGAAAAGAAAAGTATAACCATACAAAACCTTGTTACAAATAAGGAATATACTGAATCTTATGACAAACTCATTGTATCTACCGGATCAGAACCGGTGAAACCTCCAATCAAGGGCATCGATAGTAGAAAGATATTTACACTTCGTAATGTACCTGATACCGATAAAATCAAGAACTTTCTTATAACTCACAAGCCGAAAAAAGCAATTGTCATAGGCGGTGGATTTATTGGACTGGAAATGGTAGAAAACTTATATCATGCAGGACTCGAAGTGCAGTTAGTTGAAAAGGCGGATCAGGTTATGGCTCCGATTGATTTTTCTATGGCCGCAATAGTTCATCAGCATCTTAGACAGAAAGGGGTACGGCTTTATCTGAAAGAAGGAGTAACCTCTTTCCTCGAAGGAGAAAATGGCATTCGAATAGGACTGGAAAGTGGTAGAGAACTTATCTCCGATATGGTTATTTTAAGTATTGGTGTTCGCCCTGATATTAAGATTGTAAAAGATGCAGGGCTGGAACTTGGAACTACAGGAGGAATTAAAGTTAATAGTTATATGCAGACCAGTGATAATAATATCTACGCGTTAGGCGATGCCGTAGAAATATTGAATCCGGTAATAAATAAACAAATGCTGATTCCTCTGGCAGGTCCGGCCAATAAACAAGCCCGTATTGTTGCAGATAACATACTGGAGGACAATAAATATATGTACTCGGGAACTATTGGCACATCTATTGCCAAGGTGTTTGACCTAATCGTTGCGGCGACAGGACTTTCATCCAAAATGCTGAACAGAGAGTGTATTGAGCATATATCATCTTTTACCCATGGGAGTTCGCATGCAGGGTACTATCCCGGAGCATCTCAACTGTCAATAAAGATAAATTTCTCTCCCTTAAATGGAAAGCTTCTGGGGGCTCAGGTTGTAGGAAAAGAAGGAGCAGATAAAAGAATTGAGTTATTTGCTCAGGTTATAAAAAAAGGAGGTGCAATTTACGATCTGATAGATATTGAGCATGCATATGCTCCGCCTTATTCATCAGCTAAAGACCCTGTCAATATGGCTGGATATGTGGCCGATAATATTCTTAAAGGAAAGATGAAGATTGTCCAATGGCGGGATATTAAAAAAAATAGATTTTCTCAAAACTATCCTGCTGGATGTCCGTAACACAGAAGAATGCAAAGAAGGGTATATCGATGGGGCAGTAAACATCCCCTTAGATGAACTGCGTTCCCGAATCAAAGAAATACCGAAAGAGAAGTGTATTCTTATCTATTGTGCTGTCGGATTACGAGGGTATATTGCTTTCCGAATATTAGCACAATATGGATTTTCGAATGTTGTAAACTTATCTGGCGGATATAAGACATACGTAACAGCAATAACAAAGCATTCTTTATAAACAGAAAAGCTTAACTATTATTCTGAATTTAAGATGAATTATGATTTACTTAACTATATTTCCTAAAGAATTATATTCTATAGGAAATTAAATATTATCTTTGTAAGAAATATAAACGAATTGAATATGCAAATCATAAAAAACAATTGGACATATCTGGTAGGAGCCCTAATCGGAGCAATAGGCGGGTATATGTATTGGAGGTACATCGGATGTAGTACCGGTACTTGCCCTATAACATCATCACCTACGATCAGTACTCTATATGGAGTATTATTGGGTGGCTTATTCGGCGGAATTTTTAAAAGGAATAAAGTAAATAAACAGTAATAGAATAAATAATATGGCGGGATTTCTTAGCAGATTATTCGGACTGGAGGATAAAGCCGACTTTAGAGCTCTTTTAGAAAATGGAGCTATACTTCTGGATGTTCGTACAAAAGAAGAGTATAAACAAGGGGCGGCAATCAATTCAATCAATATTTCGTTAGATAGTTTAAGCAGTAATTTATCGAAACTGAAAAAAGACAAACCGATTATTGCTGTATGCGCCAGTGGCATGCGTAGCCGCAGTGCAGTCACTCTTTTAAGAAATAAAGGTTTTCAGGAAGTATATAATGGTGGAAGTTGGTTTAATTTTAAATAAATAACAAAATGAATCGCATATTTAAGAATTGGGATTTTGCACGGATCGTTCGTTTGCTATTGGGAATACTTATGGCTATCTATTCTATGATTTCGCAAAATTATATATTTCTGGTTTTTGGAGGATGGCTGCTTTTTCAGGCAATTATGAATATTTCCTGTTGTGGTTCCGGAGAATGCTATACAGATACTAAGCACAAAGAAAATATTTATGGAGATCAGATAAAAAAATATAAACCCGATTAAAATGAAGTATACAGTATTATTCTCACTCGTGGCATTATTGCTTATTTCTTGTAATAACAAGGCAAAAACAAAAAATCAAATAGAAGAAACAATTAAAAAAGAAAATAAAATGACAACAATACATTTAACAAAAGCTGAATTTTTATCAAAAGTTGCTAATTTTGAAACAAATCCTACTGAGTGGAAATATTTGGGGGATAAGCCGGCATTGATCGATTTCTATGCTGACTGGTGTGGCCCTTGTAAGGCTATAGCTCCGGTGTTGGAAGAATTGGCTGCAGAATATGGAGATCGTATATATATTTATAAGATAAATACGGAAACAGAGCCTGAACTTGCAGCTGTCTTCGGAATAAGAAGTATACCATCTTTACTGTTTGTTCCGATGAATGCACAACCTCAGATGGCTGCAGGAGCATTACCCAAGCAGCAATTAAAGGAAGCTATTGATAATCTTTTATTAAAAGAATAACAGTAAATATAAACTTATACTAAAATGGCAGACAATACAAATAATTCGCAAGTAAAAACATTATGCCAGATCAGGGATGTGTATAGGGCGATTTCTGACTTTGAGTTAAACTTTCAACAATTATATGATCTTGGTCTGAACGAAGGGATGTTACTATGTTCGTTGAATGCTCAAAAATATTCATCAAATGAATTAGCAAGTGTATTGGGATTGAGTAATTCGAATACATCGAAGGTGATAAAATCGGTGGAAAAAAAAGGTCTTATCAGACGTATTGTAGGTAAGGAGGATAAGCGCCAGATGTATTTTGCTTTAACTGATTTGGGCAAGAAGAAACTTGAATCAATAAAATGTGCCGAGTTCAATATTCCCGAAACACTAAAACCGGTAATTAAACTATAATAGTAGGCTATGAAAACAATTATAAATGCTGAAAACATACAATGTAGTAGCTGTGCACGGTCTATCGGTAAAGAGATTGGTATTATTCCCGGAGTATATGGAGTGAATGTGGATATTGCGAATAAAGTAATAGCAATTGACCACACAGAAGAAATAACAGAAAAAGAACTTCAGGAAAGATTCGATAAAATATATTGATCTATAAAGTAAACAGAGGCAAGCATAAATGATAACCCTTACCTCTATTTTATTTATATTTTTTGCCCAATAAAACGTATTACAGAGGCTTTCCCATTATGTCCTATACCTTCTGTAAGTCTTACTTCTTTTTCTTCTAAAAGATCGATCTCCAAAGAATCGAAGATAGAGAGAATCTCTTGTTTCGAATACATCATATCCACATGTGGAGGACCTCCGGCCGATGGATTTTGTTGTTGATGTTTTACATGTTCTTTACTGAATCCTTCAATAATAATATGCCCTCCGATTTTCAACAGAGGTAACAACGATCTGTGATATCTTTCTTTTAATTGTACCGGTAGGTGAACATATGTAAGAGCGATTGCATCATAAGAGCCTGTAATATAGTTTTCGGAGACATCTTCGAAATCAATCACTTTGAATGAGAATGAGATATCCACATTGTTCTTTTGTGCTAATCTTAGAGCTTTATCTCTACCTTGCGAACTTTGATCAAAAGCATCTACAGTCCAACCCCTTATAGCTGCATACACACTATTACGCCCCTCACCATCAGCAGGAAGAAGTATCTTTCCTGTCGGAAGTATATCTATCGTTTCTTTGAAGAATAGATTCGGGGTTTCTCCATATCGGTATTCTTCAATATTATACCGTTCATCCCATTTATTATTCATAGTTATTCATTTTTTATTAATATGCACTAAAGAAATCCGGCTTTATGGTAAATCCTATTCTTACCTGATTTGTATATTTTTTGTAATTTAACAACCCTTCTCCATAACCGGCATAATAATCCAAAGTTAGGTATTGGTTTGAATTTTTCGATACCCTATATGATAAAGATGTATGTAAATTAGGATTTATAAACTTATCCCGTGGAATTATATTAAGACTGAACCACCATAAGTTTTCCTTATCAATGTAATTGACGGAAAAGATACCATATCCCTTGTAGCGTAACAAATCTTTATTATTGCCTCCATCCACATAAGGTAGATACACTTGAGCTTTAGCGGATAAGCGCATATTATAGAAATATTTGGCTGACAGATTTATATAGTTCCAACTACGGGAATCTTCCCCAGCCTTGCCATTCGATTCATGTTCCAGAGAGACCATTACCGCTCCTTTCAGTTTGTTGTCTTTTATGACATACCGTCCTATACCTATTCCCGGATTGTAATTGGTATCACGGAAAGGACTTGATTCATCATAAATATCCCAGAACGATTTCTGAGAATAAGTAATGTATAAGAATGAGTTGAAAGGGAGTACACTTCTGGTAACTCTATGACGAATGCTAAATTGGAAAAATGCATCCGCTGTTTTGCGGGTTACCGATTTATTTAAAGGGATTCCCGTTACCATATAATTATCCTTATATACCGCAAAAGGAGCCTGCTTGTCGAGCACAGACCTTACAAGATCTTCCGAGACTTCAATCGGTTTATGTTTCAATACATTTATCGACTGCATCTCATTCAGATAGTTATTCCGAAGTGAAATACTATCTACCTGTAAGATCGTATTTTCTTGTGAGTAGACCCTGGGTATGTGTATAATGAGGATAAACAATACGATTATTGTATAAAATATTGTTTTCATATCTAAAAAAGAGAGCAAAAGACGATTTAAGTGTTCGGTTTTGCTCTCTCAAGTTTAATTAATCAATTTACCGTTTTATATTCAGTTTATCGAGCAGGATTTCCAACGGACAAAATTTAGTGAACGAAGACTGTATAAGGTTTACTCCAACAAATGCAGGTAACAACAGCCATCCGATAGAAACAAAATAAGCCAGAGAAATACCTGTTAGTACCATTGTACCCGCTACTATCCGTATAATATATTCACGTTTCATAATCAAATCAGTTTAGAAAAATTCTCTACATCAAGGACAAAAGCATGTACAGGAAAAGGATTTTTTGTTTCAATATTGCAACTATCAATTTCTAAAATAGCCTTGTCTGCAATTTCTTTTGCAACAAAGCTGAAAAGCATTATCGAATTAGTTTTTGCATTACTTCCGTTCGCTGCAAACCAACCTAAGTTTTCTTCCTTCTTTTTATACCCGGTGATATTGGTTACACTGAACCGTTTCACCCCGGCATCTTGGAGCAAGCCAGCCACCCGCTCCTGATATTCTTTGATACTTAATACAACTAATAGTTTCATAATTATTTGACTTTCTTTTTCAACATTTTGTAATATAGCAGCGGTACAACAATCAATGTAAGTACGGTAGAGGTTATCGTTCCACCCATCAAAGAGATTGCCAGACCTTGAAATATAGGATCGAATAGGATAACTATCGCGCCTAACACTACTCCTCCGGCAGTCAATATGATAGGCGTGGTGCGTACAGCTCCTGCTTCAATAACAGCTTGCTTTAATGGAATACCATCTTTGAGCCGTATATCTATAAAGTCAATCAGCAATACCGAATTGCGCACCATAATTCCTGCAAGAGCTATGAATCCAATCATAGACGGAGCACTAAAGTAAGCTCCCATAATCCAGTGTCCGAAGATGATACCTATTAGCGACAGAGGGATAGCTGCCAACTGTACCAATGGTGTGATAAAGTTTTGGAACCATGCGACAATTAGTACATATATAATAATTAATACAAATAAGAATGCTAAACCCAGATCACGAAACACTTCATATGTTATCTGCCATTCTCCATCCCATTTTAAAGCGAAGTTATCTTCGTATTTAGGCTGCTCGCTATATTCTTCCGACAGAGTATATCCTTCGGGTAATTTTACCTGCGATAATTTATCAGACACTTCCGTAATAGGATATATAGGACTTTCCAAACTTCCGGCGACTTCGGTCAATACATATACCACACGCTTCTGATCTTTGCGATGAATACTCTTTTCTTTCTCGCCCTCAGTCACTTTTACCAAGTCGCTTATCGGTATAACCATACCTTGCTGGTTTACAACCTTCATGCTTAATACATCCTCGATACTCGATTTTTCTTTCTCCGAAAGTTGTAATACAATCCCTACCTGATTGACTGTCGAAGGTTGATGCAGTACTCCTACCGACATTCCGGACAATGCAGCATACATATTTTGCACCACTTGTGCATTAGGAATACCTAATTTCATTGCTTTGTCTTTATCTACCTCGAATTTATATTCGGTTTGAGCGTCCTCTACAGACCAATCCACGTCGACAACATTTTCGGTTGATGCCAGCATATCTTTTACTTGTTTAGCTACATAAATCTGCTGTTTATAGTCAGGGCCATATATTTCAGCAGCAATTGTAGACATCACCGGAGGACCCGGTGGTACTTCTACTACCTTAACATTGGCATTGTATTTTTTGCCGATAGCTTGCAAATCGGCACGCACCGACGTGGCTATATTATGGCTTTGTTCTTTGCGTTCACCTTTGTCTACAAGATTAACTTGTATATCAGCCACATTATCCCCCATGCGCATATCATAGTGACGTACTAGTCCGTTGAAACTGATAGGCGCGGATGTTCCCACATACGTTTGATAATTGGTTACTTTATCATTTCGGCTGATATACACAGCTAATTCTTTAGTCACGGCAGCAGTACGTTCCAGAGTTGTGCCTTCGGGCATATCTATTACCACTTGGAATTCATTCTTGTTATCGAAAGGCAGCATCTTTACCGGAACCGATTTTGTATAGAATAAAACAAATGATCCGAGCAAAACGACGGTTAAACCAATCATAAATGTCCAGCGACGCTTTCTGTTTTCCAGAAACGGAGTCACTATCTTAGCATATAATTTATAGATCTTCGTTTCGTGCAAATCCGTTTCTTTTTCTTCACTTTCATGTTCTTCTCCTTTTTTATCTTTATGTCTTAAGAATAAATAGCCGAAATATGGAGTCAAAGTCAGAGCTATCAGTAAAGAGAAAATCATGGCTATGGATGCACCTATAGGCATCGGACTCATATATGGCCCCATCATTCCCGACACGAATGCCATCGGCAGTACGGCAGCGATAACAGTCAGCGTTGCCAAGATAGTCGGATTCCCTACCTCATTAATAGCATATAGCGCAGCTTGTAACGGTGGTAGTTTTTTCATCTTGAAGTGACGGTGCATATTCTCCGCAATCACAATGGAGTCATCCACAACAATACCTGTAACAAACACCAAAGCAAACAGTGTAATACGATTGAGTGTATATCCCAAGAAGTAATAAGCAAAAAGAGTGAGGGCAAATGTTACAGGCACGGAAAGAAATACCACCAAACCACCACGCCATCCCATAGCTATCATTACAAACAGGGTTACAACTATAATTGCAATAGATAAGTGGAACAGTAATTCGGATACCTTGTGTGAAGCTGTCTCTCCATAATTACGAGAGACTTCTACATTCAGATCCTTTGTAATGACATCTTTTTTCAGGTGATCTACTTTATCAATAACTACTTCTGCCAGCTTCATTGCATCAGCACCTTTTTTCTTAGCAATAGAAATAGTTACAGCCGAATAGTCGTCGGGCATGCCGGCTTTTTTATCGCCTGACGCAGCTCCATATCCAAACGAAACATATTGTTTGGGTACTTCAGGTCCATCTTCTACTTCTGCTATTTGATACAGGTAAACCGGCTGATTGTCATTTGTTCCTACAATCAGATTCTTCACTTCCTCTACATTCGCAAAGAAATTGCCTGTCTGCACAGAGTAAACCATATCTCCTGTTACGATATTTCCGCTTTGCATCTGTGCATTATTTGCTTGCAGTGATTGGGCTATTGCTCCAAAGTCGAGCTTGCTTTGAGCCATCTTGTCTTTGTCGAGCATGACTTTCACTTGTCGGCTTTGTCCACCTACAATATTCACTTGTGCTACATCAGGTATTTTTTTTATCTCGTTGCCAACTACTTCTGCTACCTGGTGTATTTGGTAATCACCCATTTTATCACTCCAAAAAGTGAAAGCTAATGCAGGCACATCATCTATGGCTCGTGATTTTACCAATGGCATAGTAGCACCTTGTGGCATACGATCCATATTCTTCATCATTTCGTTGTAAAGTTTTACTAACGAACGTTCCACATCTTCGCCCACATAAAATTGTACGGTGAGCATACCCATACCATTCATAGACGTAGAATAAACATGCTCTACACCTTTGATATTCGATATGATTTTTTCGATAGGTTGTACAACACCCGATTCTACTTCCTGGGGTGTTGCTCCGGGATAACCAATCATGATGTCCGCCATAGGAACTTCAATCTGAGGTTCTTCTTCGCGGGGTATGAAATATATGCTGAACAGACCTAAGAGCATAAAAGCTAGCATGAGTAGGATACTCAATTTAGACTTGATAAACGCTCCGGCTATTTTTCCTGAAATTCCGTTTTCCATAATTTTATTTATTTACAGATACTTTTACTCCGTTATATAATTTGCCTTCGGCTTTGGATACAATTTTGTCGTTTTGGCTCAAGCCCGAAAGAATTTCTACCTGATTGCCGATTGTCTTGCCTAAACGTATCCAGCGAAGATTAGCTTGACTTTGGTCGTCTATCACATATACTCCCGTAAGCTGATCACGGTATACAATAGAGCTTTTGTCCAGCATAATTTTAGATGTAATATTCTCACCTGTTTTATTCGGTATCAATATATTTACATACATCCCCGGGCGTATATTTTCTTTATCTTTGGTGTCAATAGCCAACTTCATCGAGTATTGTCCTCCTGTGCGGAATGCCGACGGACTGAGTTCGGATACTTTTCCATCGATCGTTATCCCTAATGATTTCAATTCCATCTTGGCTACATCGCCTACTTTTACATCCTGTATATAGTTTTCGGGGATAGATGCTATAACCTGCAATTCACCATTCTGCTCAATCGTCAAAATAGGCATTCCCGGATTTGCCATGCTCCCTTCGTCCACCATTTTTTGTGTTACAACTCCCGAAAATGGAGCACGTATATTGGTGTAGGAAAGCATCGCATTTACTTCGTTCATCTGTTGGCGAGCCATTTGTACTTTCGCATTCATCGAAGTATTCTGCAAAGCCACATTTTCGAGTTCCTTATCTGATACACTGTTTTGGTTACGCAGTGTTTTGAAACGCTCATAATCACGTTGGGCATTTTTTGCTGCTGCTTCAGCCTCTGTAATCATAGCTTGTACCTGACCCTTTTTTGCCAGAATATCATCGCTGCTAATAGATACGAGGAGTTGTCCTGATGCTACCTTGTCGCCTGGTTTTACATATATCTTGTTTATATAGCCCATCATTCGGGTGCTGATATTAGCTGTTTGCTTGGCTGTAACCTCACCGCTAAGGTAAAATCCTTCGTTTGTAGATTGCCCCGGAGAGTAAGCTTCTACTTTTACTATAGTCTTATCTTTATCCTCTAACTTATCAGAAGAAGAGCAGGAGTAAAGAGTTGATATTCCCACTATTCCTAAAAATGTATTTCTTAAAGTTTTCATTATTAATTGATATGTTTGATTTGTTACTTAACCTTTGATAAAAAATCGAGATATGCCTTAGTTATATTATATGACATGATGGCCTGTGCCAACAATAGTTTCTGTTGAGAAAGTTGAGCTTGCGCCATCAGTAAATCTGTGGTACTTACCAGACCTTCCCGATGACGGTTGGAGAGGATACGTAAGGCTTCATCAGCTTGTTCTACGCTTGCTTTCTGTTTATCGATTTCTATTTGGGAATCGTTCAGATCTCGCTTGGTTTTATCCAGCTCTAATTGTTCTTTTTTGATATGTAAGTTCAGCTCTTCCTGCATCTTGTAATGTTGGAATTGAGCCGATTTCATCCTACTCCGATTCTGATTTCCCGAAAATATTGTCCAACTTAGATTTATACCGACCAAGTACGAATCATTTCGAAATTTGAACGCTTTAGAATCATTTAAACCATATGAGCCAAAAGCATTAATTCGTGGCAGGAATGCCATTTGAGAGGATTTCACCATCATGTTTGTTGCATCCACAGCTTTGTTTAGTGCCATGATATCGGAACGCAGAGCCGAGAGGTCCCTATCTTGAGGCAACTCTATTTTCTGGGACAATGAATCTGTTGTAAAGACATCACCATCAGCCTCAAACCCCATCAATAGGCGAAGTCCATCTGATGCATTATAGATATTACTCTCAGCTTTTGCCAAAGCACTCTCAATAGTATTGACTTGTACCTGAGCATTTAACACATCTGATTTCTGAATCAAACCCTGATTATAAAAATTAGTGACAGATTGATGTATTTGTTTTACATCTTGCAATGATTTTTGCAAAATAGAATGAGCCTGATAAGACATTTGCAATTGAGTATACGCTTTTCGTACTTCAAACTCGATATATTCTTTGGTACGTTCTGATTTGTATTTATAGGCTTCCTCGTTAGCTTTTGCACCTTTACGAGCATAAATCATATCCATATTTAATAGTGGCAGCTTAGCTTCTATCTGAGTACCATAGTTTTGCCTTGCTCCGGGATGATTCAGCTTTACCGGGTCAAAATCCATTGCTGTTACTGATTCCTGTTGTAAGAGGAAGCCAAAAGCATTCAATGGATTATTTGTACTTAAAGCTGTATACCCTACCGTAATTTGGGGAAGGAATACGGCATCGGTCTGGTGATAGTTTGCATTCGCTATTTTCCCATCCAAATCGGAAAGTTTGACATTACTGTTGTTTTTTACTGCCATTTCTACGGCTTTATCAACGGAAATGTATGGTGAATTTTGCGCCTGAATTGATAGGCTAAAACAAATCGCACTTAATGTAATAATTATTGCTCTTTTCATTTTTATTATATCCTTATTTATTTCATTTTTTTATTTCCAGCGGAAATATAAGACAAAGGAAAATATAATTTTCCAAAGAAACAAATTTCCATAGGAAAATATAATAAAAATATTATTCTCTCTTTAATTATGAACATATGTTCATAATTATATTATCTTTGACTATTCTAAAATCGGAATCAAATAATATTTATGGCTCGAATAAAGAAAAAGAGACTTGTACAAATGGCTCCTTGTTTTGGAGGATTCAAACCTTTCGGAATACTCAATGAAAAGCAGGGCAGAGTTATGATAAATATTGAAGAATACGAGGCCCTCAAGCTATGTGATTATGAACATTTAACTCAGGCTGAAGCGGCAGAATTAATGAATATCTCACGCCCTACATTTACTCGTATCTATGAGAGTGTCCGTTCTAAAATTGCACGAGCATTCATTGAAGGATTATCCATTACTTATGAGGGAGGAGATAGCTTGATTGCTGAATGGTATACGTGCGATAAATGCGAAATTATATTTACACTGAAAGATGGTGGCGAAATGAAATGTCCTCTTTGCTGCAATAAAGAAATAACATTAAATAAATTCGAGTAGATGATTATTGCGATTTCAACAAATATGAATGATTTGGATCAGCCGGTTTCTGAGAACTTCGGACGATGTCAATGGTTTTGCTTGTACGATACGGATACCGAGAATATGAAGTTTGTTGAAAATATAGCTGGCTCAGCAAAACAGAATGCGGGAGTGAAAACCATAAACTTCTTACTTGAACAAAATGTAGACACTGTTATATCAGGCCGTTTTGGTACAATAACAATGGTTCTGTTAAGAGAAAAAAATATTCAGATAATCATTCCACAGAGAACAAAAATATTAAGTGAAATTATCAATCAATTAAAAAATTAAAAGTTATGAAAATAGCAATACCAACAAGAGTGAATGCTGTTGATGATCATTTTGGACATTGTGAATCCTATTCTATATTTACAATCGGAAAAAATAAAAATATAGAAAGTACTGAAACGTTACCTTCCCTTCAAGGATGTGGTTGTAAAAGTGATATCGCCTCAGTTCTGCAAAATAAAAATGTAGCGATCATGCTTGCCGGAAATATGGGCACAGGCGCGTTGAATACCCTGACAAAACATGGAATAAAAGTATATCGCGGTTGTTCTGGGGATGTTACAGAGCTAGTTAATGATTTCTTGAACGGCAAAGTGACCGACTCCGGAGAAGGGTGCAATCATCATGAAGAAGGTCATCAATGCGATCATCATTAATGAATGAAAGCAACTGTTCTAATCGATAATAATCCGCATCCTCAACTTGAGTTATATAATGAGCACGGCGTAAACATTTATTTTGAAATCGATGATCAGAGATACTTATTTGACGTAGGAGCTTCAGACAAATTTTATATCAATGCTCTGCAATTAGGTATTGAAATAGAGGATGTTGATTATTTAGTAATTTCTCATGGACATAATGATCATGGGTTATATCTTTAGCCGCTATATCATCAAATACAGCACCGAGTGCATCCATTTTTATTGCATCCATCAAGAATTGTAATTTATAATTATATAGATATGATTACTAAATCGAATGATATTATTTCACAGCAGGTTGCACCCATTTGAAAATATAAGAATCGACTGGAATAACCAACCGTTCTGATATTTTAGACATACGCCCAGGAAGCTTCATTAGAAAATCGCGGGCACGTTCTGCCTCGTCTGTTAATCCTGAAATCTTATCTATCTGCCATTTGTCTATCAGTTTTTGAATAATATCCACATAATCAGTAGCAGTATATACCCCAATGCGCTGTGCAGCATTTGAAAACTGTTCGAAGGCAGTGCTTATTTTTTCTTTTGATTCCCTGAGGAAGTGAGCGGGCATAACTATCTTTTGTTTCATCATATATTGGAATGCTAGCATCATTTCACTGGGGTCTACCTCAAATATGCGCTTTACAAATTCGCTGTAAGCATGGTGATGCCTCATTTCGTCACTTGCAATACGTTTACACATTCTAGACAATTTCTCATTACTCATTTTTTTAGCCATTTCTGCTACCCGATTATGTGAAATGAAGGTTGCCAATTCCTGAAAACTGGTGTATACAAAGTTTTTGTACGGGTCTCTTCCTGTACCAATATCAAAACCATCATTTATGAGATGTTGTGTGGTCTGCTCAATCTCTCTCATATTCACTCTACCGGATAAATAAAGGTATTTGTTTAATAAATCGCCGTGACGGTTTTCCTCCCCTGTCCAGTGCCTGATCCATTTTGACCAACCGTTGCGCTTTTCACCGTCGACATTGTCTATACCTTCTACATCCATTAACCACGATTCATAAGTGGGCAAAGCCTCCTCAGTTATGGTGTCTCCTACCAATACGACCCAGAAGTCATAAGGTAGCTCTTTCGCTAGTTCGCGTAATTCTTTTACATCTTCAAAAAAAGTTTCATTTTCTGAGTTAGGAAGATAATCGGATGGTTGCCATATTTTTTCAACAGGAACCAAAAACTGAGTAATAAAATTATCTACATTCTTTTCTAAGAAGTGCATGACTTCTAAACGGATATTTGTAATTGACATTGTACTATATTAATTAATGCCTTCTGCAAGTGATCTTTCCTTTTTCTCTCAAACTTCTGAGAGGAGTATATCTTTTACAGTAAAAGGCTGGTGTATTGTAAAGGTAAAATTATTTTCAAGCACTAATAGTAAATTGTTTTATTTTGTCTTTTTCTACAAGTTATTAATAGTTAAATGCCTATTATATAATCGGATGAAATAAATTCCCATGAATGTTATTTTACTCGTTTCTTTATGAAAGATTTATAGTAAATTCTTCTGTTGAATAAGGTTATAAACTATTTGTACTTCAAGCTAGAACTGATAAATATAGTTAGCTAATTTATTTATATATAAATGAATACTGATGTATAGTATGAAAGTGGATATGTCTGCCTCTTTTAATTTTGAATATTACCAGTTTTCAGGGTGAGAGTTCCAGTAAATGTCATATTGATTATAACGTAGCTTTAACTTTAAACTTTTCTTATTTATTTTTTCTATCAACCTCATCCATACGGTCATTTAATACTCTAACCAATTTATCCAGAAAGGTGGTACGGTTTATTCGGTTACGCATTTCTTTAAATGTTCCATAGTAATCTCCTAAATCTATATTGAAAACAACTTCTATATAAGCAACTATTTCTTTGATATTCAAACTTCCATGATTAAAGCAACCTGCTTTTCCCCAAGCATAGATAAGTTCAACCAGATCAATTTTGTTTGCAGTCCAAGTTATTCTTGTTTTAGGATATAAGAGTGGAGGATTTTCAATTAAGTCCGAATTTAGAAGATTACTTCCCATATTATTATGATAAGAAAGCAAATCTTTCTTTGAATGGGAAAATTTATTTTCAGAAAAACATTTAAGGTTTTTGTTTGGTGTAGTAATTCGCCATTCAAGTACCTGCATACTCAGCCCAACCAAATACACTGCCTTCATTACAATCTTTAAAGCATTTTTTTCCCTTCTCACCGGATAATAATTCACAAAATCCGGTAAGTTTTAAATGAACAAATCCAAGGCTATAATATAATTCCATATGGGTTGTTGCAAATTGGAGCCTGGTTAATAGCTTTAAAGCGAATTCGTCACATGATTCTTCTAATTGTGAAATATATTGTTCTTCTTGTGAGGGTTTCGATAATAACCGAAATAACCTCGTTTGCATTAACTTCTGCATAATAATTGATTTAAATGTTATAGTAAATAATTTTTAATTGACTATACATCAGTATTTTTATCTTTCCATTCATCATAAATATGAAGATTACGTGTCATCGTATACATTTAATTATCTCTTTATTTCCCAATTCTTTTTATTATTTCCACAATATTAAAAAATAGAGTAATGATGCCGAAGCCAAAAAGGATCAGCCATTGGGGTATTTGGAATAAATATTCCTCAAGTATTTGCAAAGTTGTTACAGTAGGCTTGAAAAGCAAGACACCTATTACAAATGTAAACCAGAATATAAGGTTGATATATAAGTTTTTTATATATCTATTTGAATCAAATACAAGATATGCCATTAATAGAAAGGAGAAGGTCACTATTAAATTTTCTACTAATACAAAGCTATATATCCCTCTACTGTCCTCTATATGTATCTCGAATAAGAGGTGCATGAACGCACATAGAATATTGATGATAATTAATAATATTGTCATTTTATTGGTTTCAATATGACCATTTTAAATAGATGCTTCCCCATGTAAACCCTGCTCCGAATGCGGACAAAATTAGATTATCTCCTTTCTTTAATTTCGATTCCCATTCATATAAACACAGGGGTATTGTACCTGCACTTGTATTTCCATATTTATGAATATTTACCATTACTTTTTCCGGTTTTAGTCCCATTCTGTTACCGACAGCTTCTATTATACGGATATTAGCCTGATGAGGAACCAGCCAATTGATATCTTCGTTTACAAGATTGTTACGCTTCATTATTTGAGTTGACACATCTGCCATTCGAGACACAGCATGTTTAAATACAATTCTTCCTTCCTGATATACATAGTGCATTTTGTTTTCAATTGTATTATGGGATGCAGGATAAATAGAGCCGCCTCCTTTCATATTTAAATGTGATGTACCGACGCCATCCACATGTAAGAGAGAGTCTATGATTCCCGTATCATCAAGAGTCGGTTCCAATAATACTGCTCCCACAGCATCGCCGAACAACGGACATGTAGTACGATCTTCGTAATTGGTAATTGCTGTCATTTTATCTCCGGCAACAACTATAACTTTATTTTTTCCTGCTTTTATAAAATTAGAACCTAATTCCAATGCATATATGAATCCGGCACAAGCAGCCTGTATATCAAATCCCAAAGCGTTTTTTATATTACATTCTCGGGCCGTAATAGATGCTGTTGATGGAAATACATAATCAGGGGTTGTTGTCGCAAATATTAATGCTTCGATTTCATCCGGGTTTGTATTTGTTTTTACCAGAAGTTCTTTTACGGCTTTCACCCCCATATACGAAGTGCCTTTTTCTTTCAGTACTCTGCGTTCTTTAATGCCTACTCTGGTTGTAATCCAATCATCATTTGTATCAACCAATTCGGACAAATACTCATTTGTAATAATATCATCAGGATAGTAAGCTCCAATTCCTTTTATTGCTGCTCTTCTCATTGTTAAATAATTAAAGTGATCTAATATTTTTTCTATAATTTTTAAGTTTCGTCTCATCTACTTTATCAATTATGGTAGAAAGCTCTTTTATCAACCTATCCTTGTCCGTCGGCAAGAACCCTGTCATTGGTAGAGGGTTAGAAACTGTATTTGCAAAAAAATTGGTGTTTATATTCAAACTTTTAATGAAAGTACGTAATTCCTTGAGCCTTTCATGTTCGGTAGCTTCTTTAAAGAATCCTTGTTCAATGTCATTTTGTAACGGAGTATCAGGAAACACGGTCAATGAAACGACCGAAACTATATAAGGATTTAACTTATTGAACATATCCGAGGTTGCCAACGCATTTCTCTCTCCATTACCATGCCCTGCCAATCCGGTAAGATAAGATACGTAGTACTCTATTCCGGCTTCTTCAAATTTTTTCAGATTCTCAATTGTTTGGGCTGCCGATGTTTTTTTATTCATGTATGATAATGTTATATCATCTCCCGATTCGGTTCCAACTGTAATTCCGTTGAATCCTAAATGACGTAGGTTTTTCAATTCTTCCACACTCTTTTTAGTTATATCTGTAACCCGTGCAAACATACCTATGCTTTTGCATTCAGGAAGATATTTACGTATCATAATTCCTATATCCAAAAGCCTGTCATAACTCATTACAAACGGATTTGCTCCGACTAAGAATAGTCGCCGGGCTTTGGGTTGATAATGTTGAATGATTTTTAAATCATGTTCAAACTCATCTTTGGGCGACATCTTAAATTTTATATCCGGATATAAACTACAGAATTTACAATTGTGGTGACTGCAACTTATTGTTGCCTGAATCAGAGCGGAATTTGCTTCATAGGGAGGACGCCATATGGTTCCTGTGAAGTGCATATCATGTACATCCATATTTTTATTTTTTATTGACCTGTAATTTTTTTATAATGAGATAACTTTATTAAATATCCGGTATGCCTATCAACCAATGTGTCTTTTGCCTTTTGCAAAAGTGTTTGAGCATCTAATAAATCATTCAGGGTAATAAGTCCTGATTTATAATAGTTGTTATTGAGTCTTAGATTCTCTGAAGCGTTTTTTACAGAACTCTCTGCTATTTGTATTTGCTGATAGGCTACTTCCAGTTCTTTATAATAGTTTTTCATCTGGACTATTATTTTTTCTCCGGCATCAATTTTATTGTATTCGGATATTTTTTCATTTATCTTTTTTTGTCTGACCGAATGGGTTCCTCCCCACCAACCGGATATGGGTATGGAAACCGAAACAAAAGCCATTCCAACAGTATGTTTTCTGTCTACCATATTTTCAAAAAAATAGTTGGCTCCGACTGCTACCGTTGGTAATAATTTCCCTTTTTCAATTTGGGTTTGATATTTGGATACTTCTATACCTTTATCTAGTAGATTATATGTCTTATTAGCATGCAAAGCGGCATCGGAATTAACAGAAAAAGCGTTTGGATGAATTGCATTTTCAAATGCCACCTCTGTAATTTCTATGCTGTCTGATATTATTCCTATATGTTGAGATAATAACATTTTAACAGCATCTATATTATTGTAGAGTTCCATTTTACTCGCTTTTACTTCGTCCAGTTTTAATTGAACTTGCAATTCATTGTTGTGGGTTATTAAACCTGCCTTTACTGAAGCACTTACTTCTTTGAGGGTTTGACCGACTAGTTCTTCGATGACTTCGAGAGTTTTTAGTTTTTCTTTAAGTTGTATATATTGCCAATAATATTGTTCGGTGAGCAGTTCTACTTCATCTGCAACAATCTCCGATTGATTTTTCTGAATATCAACTAGTTTATCTGCTAGCTTATTGCCATTCATTATTTGCCCACCTGCGAAAATAGGTTGTGTCACACTGATTCCTCCATAAAAACCCTCTCTAATAAGAGATAAATCCATACCCATTATGCTTGTTTCCAATAAACCGGAATTAGACTTTAATCCGATTCCGTTTGCTTGAACCGAAGGGAAATATTTTGTAAAAGCATTCTTTTTCCCATGTTGAGCCTCTTGTATGCTCAATACCGATTTTTTCATCTCATAATTGTTTTGTTTTGCCAACTCCTTACATTCTTCTAGTGTTAGCTTTTGTTGAGAAAAGCAATCATGGGTACTGACCAACACTAAAATATATATCAGAAAAAATATTTTCATCTCAATACTATTTATTTAGTTCTTTATCCTTGAATTTGAATATTACAGAATATGCTACGGGTAGTATTGTTGAAATAAATACCATAGTTATTAATGTCCCGAAAAAGATAACCGAACCTAGCGGTGTCCACAATGGACTACCGCCGATAACCATAGGTATAACCCCAACGGCTGCGGCTGTAGATGTAAGAAAGATCGGGCGCATTCTACGGCTTCCTGCCTGAATAGCAGATTTCTCGACTGTTAATCCTTGCTCTTTTCTGAGAACTTCTGCATAATCGAGCATGATGATACCATTTCGCAATAGAATACCCATTAAACTTACGACTCCCAATATAGAGGTAACACTGATATCGGAACCCATTATTTGCATACCAATACTTGTCCCTAATAAGCATAACATTGTGGAACCTAGTGTGAGTAAGGCTAAGGCTATTTTCTTGAAATGGAAGATTAGAATAAATAGCATCAAACAAACCGTAATTAATAAACCATTTACGATTTGGGGCAGTCTTTCTCCGTCAGCTTCTTTCATACCACCGTAACTTACTTTTATTCCTTCGGGTAATTCAATTTCATCTATTTTGTTTTTTATTTTATTTGTTATGTTTATTTCATTATACCCTCTTTCCACTTCGGCTAATATTGACAATGTGCGGACACCGTTTCTTCTTACTATTTGTCCATCATTCCAGTCGGGAGAGATAGATGCAATTTGTCTTAATGGAATGTTTGACATGCCACCCATCGTAGGTATATTGACATTACCGATATTTGAAAATGATTCTTCCTGTTTTCTTTCTGATTTTAGTATTACTTTTACAGGATAATCTTTCTCCCAAATATTTGTAATAGGAAATCCATCTCCCAATTCCAAGGCGGTACTCATTGCAATAATTGATTTGTCGATGCCCAGTTTATTCGTTTCGTTCTGATTTAGCCTAATTGAAACTCCCGGTAAATTTTCTTCAAAATTGGTTCTTATAAGTAATAACTCCGGCATCTTTTTCATTTCTGCCATAAGTGTTTCGCTTGCTTGTTTTATTGTGAGAATATCTTCTCCGCTTACTCTGATTTCGACAGGATATCGGGCTTCCGAAAAATCCATCTGCTTAAACTTTATATACGCTTCAGGAAAATAATCAGAGTATTTACGGCTATATTCATCAAGAATCTCTTTTGTTGCTTTTTTATCAGAAGTATTAACTATAAATTGCGCAAAATTATCCGACGGGAATTGTGGCACATAAGTATCATGGAACCTCGGAGAGCTTAAACCTACAAAAGAGGTAACTGATACAACGCGACCATCTTTTCTAAGAATATTATCCAAACTGTCTGCTATCTCTGTTGTTTGATATATTGATTTTCCATTGGGTAGAAATATTTCTACTGCAAATTGATCTCTTTCAACAAATGGCATTAATCGCAGCGGTAAATTGAAAAACCAAAACGCACCAATAGCAATGATTAGCACTCCGGTCAATAAAGTCGCGTTCTTATATTTAAAGCATTTGGATAAAAGAAGATCATAGCCTACCTGAACAATATCTAAGAAATTTTTTCCTTTTTTCTTTTCCCGATGCAACCCTTTTTTTATAAAAGTGTATTGCATAAATGGAGTGAATAAAAGAGCTATTAGCAGAGAGAAGCCTAATATAATAGTCATTGCCCACGGATATGTTATAAGAAAATCATTAAACATACCCTTGGTTGTTAAAAGAAAAGGAAAGAATGTTACACTTATAACTAAAGTTGCCGTCAGAACTGATTTAAAATACTTTCGAGGACTTTGAGCGGTGGCTATAATAGGTTTCTCACCTTCATCCAACTTTTCAACATAATTATCAATAATTACGATGGAATCATCGACCACCATTCCTAATGTCACTATTAATGCCGAGAGAATAATAGTATTCAGTTCGATGCCAAAAGCATAAAACATGGCTAATGCACTGAAAATAGTTATAGGGATTGTTATAGCCGATACTAAAGCTACCCGCATAGGCATAAATGCTATTACGACAATTACAACTGCAATTACAGCAATCAACATTTCCAATAAAAATGAATTCACCGAATTATCTACTACTTTGGATAAATCGGCTATTGAATAAAGTTTTACATCTTTAGGAATATCATGTCGAAAATCATCAAGTATTTCATTAACTTGTTTTCCTTTTTCTACAACATTGACCCCTTTCCTCATTTCTATGGAAAGAAGGATGCATTTAACCCCATTGTTTTGAATGTAAGGTTCGGAGTCCGGATATTCTCTTGTTATTTCTGCAATATCTTTCAGCCGGACAATATTTCCCGACAGATCTGAATAAATAATCTGTTCTGCTACATCCTTTTCCCAATTTAGTTCACTTTCAATATGAATGGGAGCAACTAAATGAGAATTTTTGACTTCCCCACTATAAGTTTTATATCCTTGTGTCTGTAATTTTGCAATAATCATAGCATTATTAATGCCATAATTTTTTAATTTATCTTGATCAACTCTGATAACGATTTGTTCAGATAACAATCCAACGTTTTTTAACCCAGAAACACCATCTACTTTGCGTAATTTATCTTTCAAGGCATCTGAATATTCCTGTAATTCACGATAGGTCTTATCTTCTGATTCAATGGTAATCAGAATAGCAGATGTTTCTCCAAAATCATCAAGGGCTTTCAACGCAACTACTCCATCAGGCAAGTTGCTTTTCAGGTCTTCTAGATTGTGCTTGAATTTGGACCAAAAGGCATCTTTGTCTTTTATATTTTCATTGAGTTCAATATTAATAATTGAAACCCCGTCCTTGCTTTGTGAAAATGTTTTTTCCTTATTAATTTCCTTATATTCAAATATGAAATTTTCCAGTGGCTTTGTGAGCTGCTCTTCTATTTCGCTTGAAGTTAATCCCGGATAGGCAGCAACGACCAATCCTTGTCGTATTGTGAAGGTCGGAAAATCCTGTTTAGGGGCTACATATAACCCATAGACACCCACCGCTACGAATACAATAACAATCAAAATTACAATTCTGTAATATTTTAGGGCTAAATCAATTATATTGCTACCTTTTTTCATCTTATTTTTACTTTCATTCCTGCACTAACCTTTTGATTACCATTTATGATAATTAGATCACCATTACATAGTCCTTCTTTAATAATTACTCCCTTATCTGATAATTTGTCTATTATGACAGATTGTTTGTAGGCAATATCATTCTCTACTTTCCATACAAATCTATTATTATCGTTATCTATCATTATGGAATTGTTGGGGATGATTATTTCCTCATCTTCATTTTTATCATACATAATTGTAACATCGCAAATCATTCCCGGCATGAACGTCCCTGTTTCATTATCTAATTCAATTTTAATGTCGTATGTATGTGATAAGGGATTCGCCATTGAACTTTTTTCCGTGATAAAAGCTGTATATTCTGCATTTTCGTCAAGAGCCATTATTTTTATTATAGCTTTTTGACCGATACTGATCTGTGATACTTCTTTTTCTGGAATCGCAACTTTTATCTTTATTTTTTCCAATTTAACCAAGTTAAAAACTGGCACACCGGGCATTACATTGGCACCGACTTCTGTTATTTTCTTAGCTACTACACCGCTAAATGGTGCGTATAGATTGCAATTGTCCAAATTATTTTTGGCTATATTCACCATTGATTTTGCATTTTGTAAAGCCGTTTGTGTTTCGATCCATTTTATTTCGGGAAGGCTGTTATCATCATATAATATTTTTAGCCGATTGTATGCATCTTCCGCTTGTTTATATGTGGAAAGAGCCATATCGTAGCTATTTTGATGAACAACTTTATCAAGGTTTGCCAAGAGTGTACCCTTTTTTACATGCTGATTTTCACCACAATAAATTTGTTGTATATTTCCGGTAACTTGAAAGCTAATCATAGATGAATATGATTCTTCAATAATACCAGAATAATTATAGATAGGTGAATTGAGAACAGGCTTTATTGATATAATATCAACTGGTACACTTTCATCGTTTCTGTTTACTTCTTTTTTGCAATTCACTGCTGTAAGTAGTATGAATATCATGGTGATAATTAATATAATATATCTATTTTTCATATTTTTAGCGATGTATTAAACTGCTAATTTAACTTTACAATGTTATCATTTTCGATTCTTCGGATTTGCTTTCTGTTTTGTAAGCAGACAAAACTTTCTCTATTCCTTCTTCCATATCAACCTTAGCTTCCCATCCTAAATTATTCGTTTTCTGTTCTTCCGATAGTTTATAATTTATAGACAGAACATCTACCATTCGTATTGACAGACTGGGACTCTTCTTAATTCTGAAAAAAGAATACAGCATTTGGAGAATGACAGCTTTAGTCATCAATGTTCGTTTTGAGTATTTCTTCTCTGGTGGATTATTGTTTGTTTTTTGTGCAATGAGGTTTATAAAATCGTGAATGCCTTTTTCGCTATCCTTAATACCAAAATATTTTTTGCCTACGGACTTTTCATTGTATATTGCCCGGATAAATAAGTCGCATAAATCATCAATGTAGCTCAATGGAGCATGTTTTTCTCCACCGGTAACAAAGAATAAACTATTATTATTCAAATTTTCGATAATTGTCGGAATAAATACATTATTCCCCGTTCCGTAAATCATACCGGGTACAATCGTAGTTGCTTTTATATTTGACATAAAGGAATCAACAATTCGGTCGGCAGCTAACTTACTTTTGGCATAATCAGTAAATTGCATTTTACAAACTCCTTTAATCCGGTATGCTGCAATTGAAGAACAGTTTATTAACCGACATTTACCATTATTATTCAAAATTGCTTTGCAGAGATTTTCGGTGCCCACAACATTAGATAAAATATAATTCTTTTTTGTTGTTCTTGAAACTTGCGCCGCCAGATGAACAATCACATCACTCTCTTTCACAAACTCGACGAGGGAATTAATATCTGATAACTCACCATATACTAATTTTACCGCTTCGGGTAATTTGCTTATATTACTACTTTTACGAACAAGGCACGTGACAGAATCATTGTTTTTTAATAGCATTTCAATTAACCTACCTCCTAAAAATCCTGTCCCCCCCGTTATTCCAATTCTAAGATTTTTCATTGTTTTTTATCTTGAGTGTAGTTTATTTACGCATTTTCTCCATTAAGAAAGTGTAGTATGAGTATATATACCCATGCCTTAAATATGCCAGGATAGGTTTTTCTGCCTGATTAGGTATTGGAGATTTTACCAGCAGGATTTTCTCATATTTGTGAGATTTCTGGAATTTCAAAAAATCCTGTAGACTCCCTATATTAACAACTTCTAAACCTTTATCTCTTATTGTCTCTTCTAATGACATCAGTGATTTATTTGTAGAACCGGGTGAGCCGATCAATAGCGCATATTTTACTCGATTAAGTTTTTCCTCCGGCATATTTGAGATCTCATCCAAAGGGCTGATTTTACCGTCTGCCCACATACATTGAGTATTAATCATAACATGCTCTTTATCCGGAAAAGATTCATTTATGAAATCAAATATCTGATTGGAATGTTTCTTTAAGAAAGTTACGTATGAAATAAACTTTATAGGTTTCCCATTCGACTGCTCTAAAATTCGTTCCTTATAATTCCCCATTTGTATTAATATCATATCTTCAGGGAAAAGCGATGCATAATTCTTTATGATGATATGATTTGGCTCGCATAATAGTACGTATTGATAAGTACCATCAATATTTTCAAATAATTTACGCAACTTTCGGACAAATGGACAGGGTTTATCTATTATTTTTATACCTCTATGCAACAATGCTTTTTCTTCGTGAACAATAGAATCATATCCTGTATTTACTACAATAAAGTCGCTTCCTTTTGGTAAATCATTAAAAGTTTCAACAGCCGGTACTCCAAGCTTTTTAAACCATTTCAAATCGACACCGACTTTGCCGTTATCATTGCTAATCCAATCAATAATCATATATCTAGTCGGTTCATTGGGGCTTTTCGCAGATCTGATCGCTTCTGGAAAAACTTTATTCATCACCTGACTCTCAAGCCATTTGCATCTTCCATCGTTCACAAGCTCTATTACTTCCATACTATTAAATTTTACTTTTCAATACGACTAAATAACTTCTCATACCCTCTATTCAACATTTGAATATTGGTTGCTGGGATTTTCTCTAAACATGTATTTTTTACCATTTCAGTTCTACTGTTTAGTCGTACCCTTGTGTATATCTCTTTCTCCATAACAGAGGCGTTAACTTTTACATCTGCGCATAATATCTTATTTTGATATAAATAAAAATGCATAAACCGTTCCTGCCTTGATTTTTTATTTTTAAGCATAATATCTTCCATTATCATAATAAGAGGTACATCCAATTCGATGAATTTTAATACATTTAAGTTTATATTATCCATTATGTTAGAATAGCCAACAGTAGGGACACTATGTATGGTATGGGCTACGGCGATTCCTGCTTGTCTGACAACCTCAATAGCCATTATGAAGGGCAGATGATCCAATTCGTGATCAAAGCAAAACAAACAATCGTACTTAGGAAGTGCAATAGAATATAAATAGTGATGCGAATCGATAGTATCTAGACCTAGATATTCCTTTGGAACTGTTTTTATTTTCGATATTAAAACATAATCTTCATTCTTCTTATGAACATATTTACTATCTATTTTTTCGATAGTGTTTACATCAATCGTTTCTGTTACTTTATTAATAAAGTCATTCAAATCATAATGTTGCTTCATATCAGTTTGTTTTTTTTATTTATAGTACGTATGGACTGTACAAATGTATTTATTTGATTTTAATAATCAATGCTATTTATTATGTTTTTTTGATGTTTTACGTTTAATATTATATATAAGACATTAGCCTTTATTGTATTATTGTTTATTTATATTGTTTATTATGAGATATTTAATCGTATGTTAATTGTGTTTTATTTTATTGAATATACATATGATACTCTAAAGTAAATAATGATAGCTTTAAATCATTTATTAAATAATAGTACGTATAGACTGTTTTTTATTTATATATATGATTTGTATTTAGTTCAAATAATTGAAATATTCAAAATGTAGATGTTCATTATTTCATATTTGAATAATTAGTATATATGTATGTTTTTATAATATATACTATATAACTTATTACCAGAATAATATATATATTAAATAAACAGTATATACAGTATTATATTTGATTTTTTTAATTTATATATATATATTTGTGAGTCAAAATTCGTATATATTGAATATTAACATTTTAACAAAATGGATACTAAAGACTTAGTATTTACTGAAGCATTTAAGCTATTTTCAAAAAAACCATATGATCAGGTTACATACACTGATTTGGAGAAAGCAACAGGTTTAAGTAGAGGTGCTATTTTGTATCATATAAAAAACAAGAAGAACCTATTTGGGATAGTGGTCAGCGAATTTATTCTAAAAAAAAGTTCCATTCCAGAACTATCTTTCGAGAATGGAGATAGTCTTAAAAATTTCATAGATCGATTTTTGGAAAATTCCAGATTGGAAAAGAAGTATTTAAAAAAAAGAGGTATAGAGAATATAAATTTATCTATGCTAAATCTAAGTTCCCAGGCATTTTATTATTGTCCTGTAATGACAGAAAGATATTCGGAATGGATGAGAAGTCAATTGAGTACTTGGACGAAGATTGTCAGAATTGCTATTGATAAAGGGGAGATACGTAATGATATGAGTGCTGATCTAATAGCCTCATTATTTCATAACGTTTATTTTGGGCTTGCTTATTCGGGTAGTGCACTCCCTAATGGATATGATTTGGAAGTGCTTGAAACAGAGTTCAAGACTATATACAGTTTCATATCTTGTAAATAATAACTATAGAGTAGATGTTATAATACGTTTTCTCTTTAATAAATATAGGTAGCTAAATAAGATATAAACTCTTAAAAAAGTCTTAATTGAGAGATCGTTAATTTTCAAATTGAAATCTTTCTAAAAAGCAGGTAATAATGGCCATATCTAATTATAAAATAAGCATAGCTTAGTATTTTTATATTTAATCGAATATATAAAATCTCTTATACTGAAAGAGTAGGAACTTCTCGTTTTTCTTTTCTCCAATATATATATAATCTGTATTCTTATATCCCCCATATTTATTCCATGAATCTTTAATTAATTCATTTATTCTATTCTGTAAATAAGTGCATTAATAAACTAAATACTCCCCAGATTAATAGTTAAAAAAATTATTATTCTCTTACATATTTAATACAAAAATACATTTTAAAGAAATTCTACCCCATTCCTCTCGTCTATTTTTTTATAATTGATAATTTACATTACTTTATGCATCAACCGTTTATATGTATCTATCAAAAATATCCCACCTAACTGTGGAATATAAGATCTTTTAATCTCAGATCTTTGCATCAAATCAATAGTTAGTAGCATGAAAGTAATAGTTATAGAATCGGAAGCCTATAAAAGACTAGTACGAAAAATCGACCGGATTCATTCTTTTATACAAAAACAAGAGAAAGAAAATACTATCATACAACAATCCGATCCATCAGAGGTGTGGCTAAGTGATCAAGATGCTGCTACCATATTGCGGGTAAGTAAACGCACCATGCAGCGGTTACGCAGTAACGGAGAAATAACTTATTCAATCAGGGGAGGAAAAGTGTGGTATATGTTGGCAGAGGTCAAACGTCTATTACCGGGACTTGTGGTAAACAAGGATAAGAAAGGAGGTAACCCATGAGCAATGACGAAGGATTAAAAGATTTCATACAAAAGTGGTTCGAGCAATTCATGGGACGTTTTGACCGATTGGATAAATTTATGGATATCATGAGCGGACGCCATAACGTACTAAATGGTGAACGTCTTTTAGATAATCAAGACTTGTGCCAAATGCTGAACGTAAGCAGAAGGACACTCCAACAAAAATGTATTCGATTGAATTACAGGAAGTTAATTGATTCAAAACAAGGGGTAGGTAATGATTTAGAAACAACCGAGACTCATTACTCTGCTTTGATTTTCATAGATTCAAATAGCTCTTTCACTAACAAAGATATATAATTTATCAAACATAGAATAAAAATTCGTTTCCATTTTTTACAAACTTATCCTGCGACCCTCTTCCCTCCCTCCTTCGGATTGGTTCACTATCATATCCATTAGCACCGGATATTGTCGTTCCGAATCTCATACTATCGGATAGATAGTCTCGGATAGATTAAGCAAGAGTACGCCTTTTGGTTATACACTTGGCTTGATTGATTGGTTTTGGTAACCCCCCATACTTCCTTTTTTCGAATTTAACGCTTTTTCCATCCTTTTCATTATCCTATCTCCTCTTGGCACGAAACAAATCCAGTGAGGTTCTCCTGTTCGTTAGGCAAAGGTATTTCATATTCCCGGTACGACATAAATTCGGGGGCCCACAAGGGGTTTTGTAAACAATCTTCCTCTTTCCCTATCGGTCGAGCGTATTCTTTACAAAAAATTTGTCATACCGAGAATCTGACCTTTTGATGCCTACGAAACAATAGAAACCTCACTGGCTCCGCTCCGGCAGAAAAAAAAAGTCGATGGATATGAAAAAAACAGAAAACAATAAAGAAAACAATATTTCCTACTTTCCACTTAGCATAAAAATGGTGTTGGGAGTGGCTCTGTTGGGTATTTGTGTGTGGTGTGTGACCGAAACGGGAGCATCACTACTGTGGGTTGCAGGAGTGTGCATACTTCTCCGTAGCGTGCTTAAAATCATCCGTTTGTCGATTCGGATTATTCTCTCTCTTATATCCCTACTTTATCTGATTCTTATCTGCATGGCAATAATCTTATTTATTCTTTAAAATCAAATCATTATGGATAATATACATATTAAAAAGTCAAAGACAATAGCATTTACAGGACATCGCCATATCAATGCTGATAATATTGCTCCCTTGAGAGAAGAATTAACACATACAATCCGTGAGCAGTACCACAATGGCTATACTACATACAATTGTGGGTGGTGCAGTGGGATTCGATTTACTGGCAGCAGAGATTGTATTGGAGTTGCAACAGGAGTTTACAGATATACAATTATTGTGTGCTGTTCCATATGCAGGGCATCATATTTATTTCAGAAATGAATCCATGCAACGCTATATCCATATAGCTGACAAGGCAACAGCAAATATTATTCTATCCTCTCATTACTATGACGGCTGCTTCCTCCGCCGTAACGATTACATGATAGAACAGTGCTCTTTACTGATAGCCTATTACAATCACTCGTTCCGAAGTGGTACAGGCCATACAGTCCGCAGAGCGGAAACAAATAACATTTCAATTATTAACCTATATAAAATAATACAATCATGGCAAAGCAATTTTTAATATTCGCAGGAAAAGAGATAGATACAGATACTCAAACTGTAAGTGTAAATCAAATCGTACAGTTAGAGGGGTATAGCTATTCAAAATATGTAGTCTATGAAATTAAGAAAGACCAATGGGGAGTACATTACAAGCTAATCAATCTCAAAGATTATTCTTTCCATACAAGCGAACTGATACAACCATTAAGCGAGAAATTCGGTATCGGTATGTATTACGATGATAAGAACCCGACATTCAAGACTAATGAAGAAGTAGCAGTACTCTTAGCCAAAGCACAAACCAAACGAGTGGATGAAATGGAAGTACAGAGAGCCGAAGAAAAACGCAGAGAGGATATTCGGGTGATCGGTCGGGAGTGGATTACAAACAATCTGCCCGAAGATACCAAAGCCATTATTATCGCTTGCTTGAAACAGAACGAATCCGATTCACAAACGGATTACTATGGGGCATCTACTGTGCGTACCGTGATACTTGGCTTTTCCAAACATACGCGGGATATATTTTCCGAAATGCGGAAATGTGCATCCAATTTTGAAGAAACCGCCCATCTATCCGAGTATAACGAAAGCTATGAGAACAAGGAAAAATACAGCATGGGCAAAGGCTATTATTTAGGGGAAAGTTATTACAGCGGTTGGATAATCAAGAAAGAGTCTATAGGGAGCAAGGAACAGGCTATACAACATTTCTCATATATTGCTGGCTGTCCCGATGCTATCCATATTAAACCAAATAGACAAGACAGACAAGCTGATATAATAGAGAATGAACAAACAGCCATACATATAAAATCTGAGAACCTTTCTTTTGAGATAGTCGATTATTCAGAGAAAGCAATCGCCCTCTTTGGAGATACCAAAGCAATCAAAGATTTACTCAAAGCTATGGGTGGAAAATTCAATCCACGATTGACACATAATGATGAAAAACAGGCAGGGTGGATATTTGCCCCCAGTCAGAGAGCCGAATTAGAAATAGTATTAAACTTAAATAAGTAATAGCCATGTGGAGAATAATTGACAACAAAGGTACTCTTTACTCGGGTAGTGAAGAAGATATAAAGATCATATACGATCAAATCAAAAGCGGTCAGATACAAGAAAAATAGTACGGAGATTTATTACTGATACAAGTACACGATATATACAAATAACGAATAAAATAGAAAGCATTATGAAATCAACAGCATATTTTACACGGACCATATTAACCTATTTGGAGAAACGAGCATCAGAAGACCCTTTGTTCGCCCAGTCGTTTGCCAATCCCGATAGAGACATAGATCAGTGCTGTACTTACATTTTAAACCAAGTTCAAAAATCGGGCTGTAATGGCTTCCACGATGATGAAATTCTCGAATTGGCTGAAAGTTATTATACAGCGGATAATATAGAGGTAGGTAAGCCTATCAATGTCCGAATTTCTGTAAACCATGTGGTAGAATTAACTGCTGAAGAGCGAGAACAGGCACGGCAGGATGCCATTCAAAAGGCACAAGACGATGCTTACAACAAGATGATGCAACCCAAGAAGAAAGCAGTAAGAGTTCAACTCAATACCTCTGGACAAACTAGTCTATTCGATTAACGCTAAAAAAAATATCAGATGAAACCAAAGAATATATTCCAAAAACAGATTGTAGAAGCAAGTAAAACCTTACCCTCTATTACCCAAGAGCAAATACAGTGGGGCTATGACAATGCCATCAGCTATGTAGGACAACGCACAAAGGGAGGTAAAATTACCTGTTGTAAATGTTCCCATTCGTGGCAGAGTATGGAAGAGTTAAAAACCACACTCTTAGGTTGTGAGTGCCCAAATTGTAAATCAAAACTAATCGTCAAGACAAGCCAAAAGCGGAGTTTCAATGATAGCTATTATATGACTATCATAGATGCACACAAAGGCTATCATGTGGTGCGGACAATTATGTTAAGCTATACTACCAAAGTGGGAAAACTACCCGAGTATACCCATTCGGAGGTCATGCAACGCTGGATAGCACCCGATGGGAAGCATTGCACCTTTGCACGGCTTCGGCAAACAATGGGAACGATGTACTATGATTTATGGCTATTTTATACTCCATTGGAATTGCGTAGCGAAAATACGAATAATAAGTATTACATAAATATCTATGATAGAATATCTACAGGAGCAGTTTATCCGAAACAAAAGCTAATACCCGAATTGAAACGTACAGGCTATAAAACAGCCTTATACAACCAAAAGCCGTTGGATCTATACCGTATCTTACTAACGGATAGTAAAGCAGAAACACTGATAAAAACGAAACAGACTAAATTATTAAAACGAATCTTAGACATGGGTTGGAAGCATATAGACAATTATTGGGCATCCGTTCGTATATGCCAGAGAAACAATTATAGAATCAAGGATGCAACCCTTTGGTGCGATTATATAGACTTACTCCGATTCTTTGGTAAAGACCTGCACAACGCAAAATATGTTTGTCCTGCCAATCTGAAAGCAGAGCATGACAGATATGTAGTCAAAAAAGCTAAAGCCGATGCACTGTTAGAAATAGAGAAACAACTCGAAAAGGAAGATTCATACAAAGAAGCCAAAGCGAAGTTTTTCGGTATCATATTCTCCAATGGACTACTTAATATCCGTGTATTGGAAAGTGTAGCGGAGATTATAGCTGAGGGAAAGGCTTTGAAGCACTGTGTATCGACCTATCATTCAAAAGAAGATTCGTTAATTCTATCAGCTTGTATCAATGGGAAGAGAATCGAAACGGTCGAAGTCTCAATCTCTCAACTGAAAGTTATCCAAAGTCGAGGCTCATGCAATAAGATGACCAAATACCACAATCAAATCATCAGTCTTATCAATGAGAATATTACTTTGATAGAGGAACGGATGATAGCATAAATGATAGAACTAAAAAACAATCAGTTATGAATGACTATTTTGAACAGCAAAAGGCTGAACCGCAAATAGAGATAGAGTTGAATGTAAACCGATGGGTAATTATATCCATCGGTTACAGAGGCAGCGATTGCAAGACAGCTGATGTAATACTCTATACATACACGCTCTCCATTGATATGAGTAAAAAATACAGCTATGTATTTCGATGGAGAGCAGCTAAATTGCAATGCAAACACCCCAAAGAATATATCTGTATATGGCAGAGCCATTTTGACAAAAATACTTCGTTGAGATTAGATCACGATAGCTTGTATTCGAAGGTTATCCGTTGGAAAGGATTGGTAACAAGAGCCAAGAATATCATAAAGAAATACGAGGACGAAAGATTGAAAACATTATTCCACGATTTTGAAAATGATCCTATTTGGTTGGATGCACAAGTCAAATTACAACAACGTGTCGATGGACTTGCAAAGTTACAAGCAGCATTAGATAAGGCATTGGCAGAATATAACAACAAAAAAACAGCATGAATATGAAAAGATTAACAACATATACACACGCCTGATATTGTACCGATGAAGTTGATTTATTGGCAGGATTGGCTGAAATCGAGGAAGCGATGAAACATTACGAGAGGATGGACAAAAAAATACCGACCTATTTCTACGTTCGAAAAAGTAAACTCAAAGAAAAACTGAAAATTGTTGTAACAAAAGGACTAAAGGCTGATGAGTTCAGATACAGAGAGCATATATTCAAAGCGGAACGACAGTTTAAGGAACATGAGGATTGTAGGTCGTAGATTGACACGTCTAATCGTTTACGGATGGGATTGGAACGAGTTTTGGGTATGTGCCAATATTATTAAACACGAAAATCTATCCCTCAGACATGCAGATGTATTTTTAATGGGCAGTGATATGTTAGTTGTCCCATGCGAAAACTTTTTGGGAAGATATACAATCGAATAACGAACTATGATACAGAAACTATCATATATACAACTATTGGCGGACTGAGAAATTCAGTCCGTTTCTTTTTTCGGTGAGCCTGATGCGGAGAAAAAAGAAACAAAAAACCATGAGATGAAATTAGTCGATTTAACTATCTTTGCCCCTGAAATAATTTAAAACAAACATGAAACAACTAACTGACAATTTGAATCAATTATTTGCTGATTTTGCAAAAGATGCAGCATTGCAAGTAGAAGCCGGAAACAAAGCAGCCGGAACACGTGCCCGTAAAGCATCTCTGGCTATTGAAAAAGCATTGAAAGAATTTCGTAAAAAATCAATTGAACACTCAAAGTAAAAAGTTCAAAAGATACGATAACTTTCATTGGGGTAGATTTTTGCTACCCTTTTTTGTTTTCTGTTCATCGAATTTTACTTACTTTGGTATGGATTAAACTTCTAAAATATGACGGAACGCTTTTACGATATAAGCCATTTATCTACCACCCAACTTCAGGAGTTGTACACTACCTATATAAGAAAGGGTTGGAAAGACTTTGATTATTATGAGCTGATGCCTGAAGGTATTAAACCCGCAGATATTTCGGATGCAGAAGTAATTATGAGTATTGATGCTACTCACGAACACAATTATTGCGTTTTGATGATTGACAGCGAAGATGAACAGGACGGCATTATGTTTGGCTTCGGTTTGTCGTATTATCCCGATTTTGCAATCTACCTACATCTGCCACTGAATCTATTGGATGAGTTGGTTGCTAAATATGGACTGATAGCCAAAGAGGAAGCAAAGGGTTATACTATTAATGAATTTCTGATTGAGAACCATCTGAAAAATTCGCAGAACTAATATTGTTGTATTATGGCTGTAAAACTGGATAAATGGTTAGTTGCACAAAAGAAACATCGCCTATCGGATAAACATACTATGATGGCGAGGAAATTAGGTCTAAATCCGGATAAATTAGGCAAAATAGATAATCACAAGCAAGAACTCTGGAAAGCTCCCCTGCCACAATTTATAGAAAATATTTATTTCAAACGTTTCAAAAGGGAAGAGCCATTAATAGTAAAACCCATTAAACAACTAATTGCCGAAGAGAAAGTAAAAAAAGAGAAGCAGAAAAAGGCAAAAGAACAAAAACGAAAAGCCAGACCTCAAGAAAGTGAGCCTACAGCTAACGATGGACAAATTACTGAAAAGCCCATTGGACAAGCCGAGAACATAAAAAAGGTCAGTTACAAGAACATAAAGCCGATAACAAAGGTAAAATTAGATGCCGGAGATATCCCTGAAACCATATTGCAAAAGGAAGTACACATCTTTGATGAAGCATCAATCTTTATGAAAAAGAGAATGTAGCATTATCTGAGCTCGGATTTATGCTGAAAAAAATATATCCTCAGTATAAGCCTCGCCGTTATGGTTGCAAGACATTGGGCGAGATTTATAATAAATTAGATAAGTACGAGGTCATTCAGACCGAAGAGAAAGGAGCTTGTAATATTGTCAAAAAAAAGAAAATTAATTTATTCCCGAACTAACTTCCAAATGAGAAATTTGTAATGGAAGAATTGCGACCTTTAAAAAGGTAAATCATCACCAATATTCTCTTCAACTACAGCTACTTTTTGCAAAGGCTTAAAAGAGTATTTTGTAAAGAACTCATTAGCTATTTTCAGAATTGAGTCGTCCGTTAAATTGTCATTTTTTAAATAATTAGAGTGTATGAACTCAATGATTTCATTATCCATAGACTTAATATCCTTAATGAGATTCAACCATTTAGACGCTTCATTATTGTTCTTTGAATTTAGAAGTAAGCCAGCCAATATCTTAAGGTAAGTCTTTTGCGAAATTTTATTACTGCATAATATATGGAATATTTCTTCGGCTAATTTGTTCGCACTCTTACCATTAGATTGTATACCCTGAACTTTGCCAAAAAGCCCGTAAGGATCGCAGCCCTTTCTTATAGGAATGACCAAGATATTTCTACCTAAAGCATAGCCAACTTCCTGATCACACCATTTGCTATTATTAAACTCAGGAGTAATTATAGCGCACAAACAATGCATCGTCTTTAACGCACTCTCTATTTCGTTAGCCCACAATTTTGTTGGTTCAATATCCTCATGTGCTACAAAACTAGAAATTCCATAAGAGGCTAATGCTACCTTTAAATTCGATGCTGATATTTTATCTTTGGTTAAATGGCTGATAAATACATTATAGTAGCCAAAATCTCAAAATGTAAAATCAGCAATATCTTCCTCGGAATCAATATCATTAGCAGAATCAAAAGGTACAATTATTACTTTATTAAATACAATACTTTCGTCTCCTTTAGTCACATCATTGAGAATTGTATTTATTAAGGATTCTATATTCCCAATTTCATCTTTCTTTTCTAGTCTTACATATTCAGTAGCAGAAACAGAAAGCTCTACTTGATAAAAATCAATTCCACCATTCCAGTTATCATGTCCGGTTTGCATACAGCTCAAATTATCTCTTTTGAATAATTTTAGAATTTCAGTTTCACCTTTAGCTTTTAACAAAGCTTTCACTGTGTCGTAGTAATGAATCAAAATACCTTGATCAGTCATAGAGGTTACATTATATTATTAATAAATACAAATTTAAAAAGAAAAGGATGAGAATTTAAGTTTCTCATCCTTTTCTATAAAATTTATTCTATTTCTTCACCCCACAGATCAACGTCTTTAGGAGCAGTCACCAGCGAATAAATAATCCCTACCCATGTAGAGATATACGAAATTACCATCATCGTCATCATTATTCTACCTCCTCTTCGCTATTATCATTGTTGAACGAAAACGAGAGTTCAAAAACATTCTGATAATTATCCGAGAAATAAATATCAATAACCTGCTGGTCTTCTGATTGGGATGTGTAGTACAGTCTAAACGTCTCCTTTGTCAGTTCATAAGTGTCATTGGGTAGGAATATCGTTCCGTCATCCGATTGTAAGCTGCCTTTCCCATTGGGCTGAAAATACCGCAGATAATACTTCGCATTGTCGTATTTTCCCGAACGTTCCAACTGACAACGAATTTCAGCTGTTTCCCCAACCTTTAGTCTTTTTTGAACAGGGAGGTGACTAACCTCAAATGTATAACCCTGACGAATATCAATATTATCGCTACAGGCATACCCTATTGCGACCAGCAATAGGGTAAATATTATATATGATGCAAATTTCTTCATATTGTTATTGTATTTATTTAGTTCTTAATTGATTATAATCTTGATGCCCAAACCTATTTGCGTGTGGAATTTATTAACCAATGAACCACCCAATAGGCGTTCCCGAGCATTCAACAACAGAACCACCCGATCAGTCAGATAGGTTTCTATCTCGAAACTGACAGCTCCACCATACAAGAAGTTGTCTTCCGAAGTAATCGTCGCCCCATCAAAGAGCAGTTCCTTTCCCCAGTTGATCGTTTCATAGCCGGCCATCGCCGATACACCCACCGAAAAGGAAACCGTCTTAGAAGGATCGGATAAGAATTTCAGGTAGTGCCCACCCTCTACGGTTATCTGCGAGAGTGGCAGCAGCCTATCCTTGTACTCATATGACTTTTGTAGGTATTCCGCACCAAATGTCCAGCGATTGCCATTGTGCGTATAGGTGGATAGCCCCATACCCACAAAGAAAGCCTGGCCATCCGTTTTTTTAAACTGAAAACCATCCACAGCACCGCCTGTAATCTGAATCCCTTTTTGCCCCGGCAGATAGCGTTGGGCATAAGCCTGCTCTATAAGAAATAGGCTCAAAGCAAAGGATAGTGTAATAATCAATAATGTCCTCATGCTTACTTGATTTTTAGTTCGTTGATTTGCTCTGCACGTATCAGGTCTTCATTCTCTACAATAAATGATTGGTTACGGCCACCATTTTTTTCGAATAACTCAATGACCAACTGCTTGTCATTGGGAATGGTTATCTTATCAATGGTAAATACAGTTCGTTCGGTCTGATTACCACCCACCTGAGAAATAAAATTGTAAGCACGGAGCGGATAAATAACGGTTTCCTGAACAGCCGTTTGCTTCACCATTTTTTTATCTACGACCTTGAATCGGATAAAATCAATAGCAAAAGCCACATTCGAGGAGTTCTTAATTTGCGTATGCAAATACAGAAGTCCATTGTGGCTATAAATACCTTTTAATAGGTATTGAATGCCAAAGCGTTTCGCCCCGATATGTTTTACAATCCGTTTATCATTCTGATAAATAGAGCGATTAATCAGGTAGACAATGCGGGGCGATTCGCTGCCTAATTCCTTCAGATAGATATCTATTGAATTATTGGGACGATTCGTTGCTATGCCATCATGCATAAAATCTTTCATTTCAATGTTTAGCTTTTCCGGCTCATCGGCATATTTCACATTGAACGTATAATAACTACCTTCGTCGGTAATAACCGCCATATTGGTCTCCGTCTCGAATTGTCGGGTTGCAGCCTTTACACGCAATACATTTTCAGACGTTCCGGCCTTACCAGCGATGATGTTATTGGACCCTAAGTCCACATATTTTATCGCAGCAGGAAAAATGATATGTACCGTCTTATCGAAAGTTACCTCTAATCCGTAGGGAGGTATCATTCTATCGAAAGTTATCTTTTTGGATAAGCCTTCGTAATAGTCCCCATAAGTCGGTTTAAGCACTTGTTGCAGATCTTCCTGTATATCTCTTGTCTCTTCTGTCTGTGCATGGACTGTTATTACTGTCAGCACCAATGCAAATGCAATAATATATTTCTTCATGTTTTTATTTCTTTGATTAATAAATACTTGTTCGTTTTTTGATTGTTAACTAATGACTACTAATTGTTTACTGTTTCGGCATCAGCATTACCCGATAACCCGATTTGAGTGTTACCTTGACCTGTCGTATTTTCTTTTGCATATAGGCCGATACGCCCTGTATCGCTCCTTTGTTTAGGTCGGAGGCCAACTGTGCCCCTGTACTCTGTGTCATGGTAAAACTACTGCCGATACTGTTGCCCATATTGGCAACAATCTCTTTAGCAGCATTCATTTCCAATGAGCCGGGAATATGAATCCCCTTCTGACCATCTGTGTCATACGTGAGCATTTCTACCGGAATAATAGTACCTTCATATTCTATCGAGGAAATGAGAATATCTAATCGTTCGCCTTGCACTTTAGCTATTCCTGTCAAAATCGTATTCTCGGGGATTAGTGTCATTCCGGCAACCAAAGGTTCAGTCAATCGCAAGCGGGTTGTCTGCCCGTCTATAATCGTCTGATCGTCATGGATAACCGCAGAAATCGTATTTTTAGTATTTATACCAATCTCTCCATCCATTGTATTGAAACTCATGTTTCGGGGCTGATCATACATCCGATACAATTCACTATTGCTAACATTCTGAGCCAAAGATGAAACCGTGTTCTTCTGTATCTGCCGAACAGGACTAAGGGGCGTTTTACCATTTTTAGAGGAACTATCTTTGCCATAATTATCAATCCTATTTTTTAACGAATTGTTCGGAGTTTCCTGATTCTGACCTTGTGGCATATACTTAGCCGCCATCTCGTAGGATTTCTCCATCAACAAGAGTTGTTCATCGACTGCCGACTGTTTGTCATCCTTTTCTTGCATCTTAGCTTCCAGTTCCTCCAATTTTCGCTTCATCTCTTCCTTTTCGGGATCGTCTTTGGGCTTTTCGTAAAAGTTACCCAATGTGCGATTAATATCCCGATATGCCGATACCGAGTTGTTGATCGGGGCTTTCGGAGTCGAAACTGATTCATTGTAATTTTGATCATCACCCATATTAATTGTTACCCGCTCACTCTTAGAGTTTTCCAGCATATCAGCATATCCCTGTAAAGATTGCATCCGGTCTTTCTGCCGTTGTTGTGTCTGCTCCTGTTCGTAGGCACTCATTTTGTCGCCGACAATGCCGTCTTTCTTGGGATCGGGTATATCGACATTGAAGCCCATACCTATCTGCTCTTTAGCTATATCTTCGTCCGATGGGGCAAAGATCAGCCAAAAGCATCCCGCACAAACAATCGCCATCAGTACGAAAATCGCATACTTAATGAGCTTTTGTTTTTGTGCTTCGCTTAATTTTGGTTTACCCGCCATATAATTTTTTGTTATAATTTATACTACTCAAAGTCATAGTGACTTATCGTTATTATTCTAAGAGGGAGAAATAAAAGGGTCTGCGACCCTAATACTATCCGGCACCTCTATATTCAGTTCAGAGTCTAAAAAGTCAAAGTCAAATTGTCTCTTTTTTGGCTTTGTCTTTTCCAGTTCCAATCCTTTCATGTGCTCTATCTTCAATTGTTCCTTTCGCTCCTGCTCCCTGCCCCAATTACTGATCGAGGTAAAAGTGAAGTAGAGATTCAGGATTGCAAAGAGTAGCAGCATGATGACAATTACCGTCAATCGCTTATCGGGGGTAATCTCTCCGCACAGGTCTTTGAGTTTATTCTCCAACCAATAATACCCCAGTTCTTTTATTCGTTCTTTCATGGGCTTTGGTATTAGCGGTCTAAAACTCTTAAATCCTTATTTTCACGTATCTCGAAGCCTTCGATGGTAAATCCATGCGGATTGTTGTCGGAACGGACAGAGTTCAGAAGACGACAAGAGGTTACCAAACTACGCTCCGTGATATTACTCTCCCGAATAATCATCTGCTTGGCATAGGTCATTACCTGATAAGGATATACTTCAAGATTACAGGAGATACTATCTACCTGAATGCTCTGGTTGATGTTTCCCGATATTATCCGGTTGTAATATCCTTTCTCCGACAAGTCTTTGTAATAGTTGAAAGCCGATTTGTCCGAGAGGAATAACGCCCGTTGGATATTGCTTTCAATGGCTGACTTATCGGGAGACAGGGTAAAGAACAATTCGTGAAACCGTCTGACGTGTTCACGGGCTTCCACAGGACGATTCTGTGATAAATCCTGCGAAAGAGCGAGCATCAGCGACTTGCCGTTATCCAGCACATAGATTTTTTGCCGTTGTGCCTCTGCAAAGTCATAGGCACTCCAAACGGAGTAACCTGCAACAGCAGCACATAGGCAAAGAAAGACAATGCCGAAAATGCGGAGTTGCTTAAAGCTTGATTCGATATTTTTTAATGATTTGAATTCCATGTTTTCAATGTGATAATTAGCAAATATGCCGATATGCCGATGAAGATTACTGAGCCTTTATAATCCTTTACCATTAGCAGATTGGCATATTCAACAGGCTCATATATTAATTATTGACGAGTCTTCCTTGATGAACCGGATTGTCCTCCATTCTCTGTTGAATAGTTCCGCCCTTGTGGTTGGCTACTACCACTACCACCAGAACTGCTACTGTTGCTACTGGAATTGCCACTTTCTTTTAACCTTCCCGCAATATTTCCTGCAACAGCACCACCAAAACCTCCTGCCATAGCAGCACCTTTGGTAGCCGTACTGTTTACATTCTTACCGAAATTGCCCATGCCTCCGGCAGAGATAATCCATCCTGCCACAGTCGGAATCGTAAAATAGCCGACAATACCAATAATCAGGAACACAATGTAAATTACATCTGAACTGTCTAAAGAGAAGTTCGGGTCAGTTTCCATACGGTCGATATCCGATTGCAACATCAAAGATTGAAGTCTGGCTAATATTGTACTGAACAGATCGGAGACAGGCAACCACAGATACACCGAAATATACCGACTTATCCATTGGGTCAGTGTCGATTGAAAGCCATCCCACACCGAGATGGCAAAAGCCAGTGGTCCCAATATGGCAAGGACAATCAAAAAGAAGGTGCGTATCACATCAATAATCAGGGCAGCCGATTTGAAGATGATCTCCAATATCTCCCGAAATGCTTCCCGCAACCATTTCTTCAATTGGTACGCAGCCCGTTCGATATACAATCCGGCTTTTGTCCCGACATCCATAACACCCAATGCTTCGAGTTTGGCATCCCATATCTCGTTATCGACCAGATAAGCTGTCTCAGGATTACGTCGCATGGCTTCATATTCCAGTTTGTCCTTTATCTCGGCATAGCGTTGCATATCCAGTGTTTCGGATTGTAGCATTTCATTTGTTCCCTGTACCACCGGACTCATTACACTGTTAATCGTACCAAGTACCACAGACGGAAAGAACATAATACAAAGACCGATAGCAAAAGGACGAAGCAAAGGGTACACATCTATTGGTTCTGCACGTGCTAAGGATTGCCAAACTCGATACGCCACGTAGAATAAAGCCCCCAATCCGGCAATTCCTTTAGCGATACCAACCATGTTACCACAGAGAGGCATCATACTGTCGTAGAGCGTCCGTAGTGTCTGATGAAATTGATCGAAATCCATAATTCTAATAATTTAATGTGACAATGTGCCAATTAGCTCTTATCAAGAAATAATATTCGTAGTTTATCGGCACATTGGATAATTTACACATAGATCGTTACCAGTAACGATCACTTGGATTACCATACAACGCATTCACACGGGCAGTCTCGCCTTTCTTCTTGGCACGCAGATAGGAGACACCGATGTTTTTGTTCGTATAGTAACGCACCAAATTTCGATACTCCACCATCGAGTCGTAGCAACTATTGACTACATCCATCCGGTCTTTATCGGAGAGAGAAAGCGTACTGATATTTACTACCCCTTTCAGCTCGTTCAACACATCATTGCTCTGTTCCAATAAACGGGCATAGCCGTTGGCAATGGTATTGAGTTCTTCTATGGAGTAATTGGGATCGGACAGCATCTTTTGAAAGCTGTTGACATAGATATCCGATACTTCGCCTACCAGTAAAATGGTTTGTTGCACCTTCTTGGCATCCCGGACTAAATTATTGACTGCTTTAAGAGCATCGTAGTATTGTTTTGACTGATTGTACACCTTTTGAACCTCTTGAAAATTCTTCAACATACTACTCGCAGTCGAGGATGTCTGCACAATTTGTTTACTGGTATTGACAATGCTTTGAGTAAAATTACTCGGATCCCATACAGTCCATTGGGCACTGATATTCGAAGTGAAGAGCACAAGGCTCACACACAACATGAAGATTTTTGTTCTCATATTGAAATTGTTTTAATGATTATAATTCGTATTTTTACTTGAAATCTAAATTGGTGTAAAATGAAAAAGATTACGTTGGATTCAGATGGGACAGACTATACTGCCATTAACTTCGGAACATTGGATAAACTCTACGAACACTCTCTTATCCATCCCAAAACACAACAGGAGATTAAAGGAAAAGTGTTCTTGAAAGATGCTACCCACGCAACAGGAACTGAAATTTCGTTCAATGCCATTCCTCCTAAAACGGAAGTTCCTTATTTTCATACCCACAAAGCCGATGAAGAAACCTATATTGTTTTAAAAGGGGCAGGAGACTTTCAGGTAAATGACACCTGTTTTCCCATATCTGAAGGTTCAGTCGTTCGAGTAGCAACAGGAGCAACACGGGGTTTACGCAATTCTTCGGATGAACAAATGGTCTATATAGTTATTCAGTCGAAAGAAAACTCATTGGATGCCTATTCCGGTGAAGACGGATATCGAACTGAGTTCAATCCGAAATGGGATAGATAGCTATCCACCTCGTTTACTCTCAGTCAACAGCTTTATGGACTGTTCAATATCTCCGCCGAGTTTATCCGCCAACCGCATGACTTCCATTTTTTCGGTTTCTTCGGTTGTGTAAGTCAGATATTCTTCGGTCGATACTTCGGTAGCATATACAGCCGACTGCATTCCACCCAAGCCAATCCAGACTTCCTTGTAGATACGACCCGGATTATTGGACATATTGATGGAAAGTATCTGAGCCTTTTCTTTTTCAGTCAGACCCAACAACGCTTGTATCGAATCAAATTTGTTCATATATTTGCGTTGATCAAGCAATATCTTACAATCGGAGTTATTGATGATGGCTTCTTTGACAATCGGCGATGAAATAATATCATCTACCTCTTGGGTAACAACGATGGCTTCCCCGAAGAATTTACGAACTGTTTTATAGAGGTATTTGAGATAGGCTGCCATATTTGGCGAAGACAAAGCTTTCCATGCTTCTTCACAAATAAACTGTTTGCGAACCCCTTTTAACCTGCGCATTTTTGAAATAAATGCTTCCATGATGATAATGGTAACGATAGGGAAAAGTTCCTTATTCTGTAGGCTAAGCACCCAGCGCCATATCATATTACTATGATTGGTTTCCAAGC
>ERZ778028.244-NODE-244-length-145519-cov-7.680058_pt1 | contig 145519 bp, 119 predicted proteins | sample MGYA00375758_ERZ778028 | MGnify/ENA primary metagenome ERZ778028 (study PRJEB29350, sample SAMN05389828) | bioreactor metagenome | isolation source: Thiocyanate bioreactor | place: South Africa: University of Cape Town | collected 2014-03-17 ...
CTCCTCCTCCTCCTCCTCCTCCTCCTCCTCCTCCTCCACTCCACCGCGACTTGCGACAGAGGAGGACGAAGCGCGGATTGTGGAGCAAGCACTTCACGTTCTTAAAGCTCGCTTCTTCATCATTAAGAACAAAGATGACGTACTGCCGTACGTTGAGGAACACATTCACGACATTCCCCCTGAGCTGCTGGTGCGAATTCCCCAAGTGGAGCAAGCGGTGCGGAAAAGTGAAGAGGAGGCATGCCCGCGTCCCATTGATTTGTCCGACTCAATTTTTTTCTGTTCCAGCTCGCACACGAACACGTTAACCGTGGCGGCAAGGCCAAACTGACGACAGAAATTCACACTACGTATTGCCGCGCCGTCGTGAAGTACTATGCAAGCGACGCGAACGTGACTCTCGCGCCGGAAAGGTATGTGGCACTTGTGCACCTTGGAATGATAGGCGGTTATGGATGACATTCTTTATCATACACAGAGTGGAGGCGTTGGTCGCGGAGGTTCAAGCCGAATGCTCTTCATTGGAGTGGCTACATGGCAAATCTCTTCTTCAGGCGCGCTACTTTGATATGGAACACGCCATCGAAATCACACGCAAGTCGGGCTTATCGAAGAAAGCACAAGCTGCGCTGGCGGCAGCCAGAGCTCTCGACCGCGGCTCGCATGCCCCAGCAAGCCCAGTCAACAACGGCAGCGACCACGCCGTCTCGCAACACTCGGCAGGCGAGCACAACAACGACGGCCACGGCCCCGACGCGCATGCCCCGGCAAGCCAAGCCAACAACGGCAGCGACCACGTCGTCTCGCAACACTCGGCAGGCGAGCACGACAAACAAGAGGACGGCAAGAACGAGACGCCAGTCAAAACTCCACCCCGCCATGACGGTTCCAACACACCGCCGGCCACTGCACCGCAAAGAAAGCGCATCACAAGGTCGTCGACGACATCAGCAACGGCCCCGGCCACTGATCCGCAAGTTCGCAAGCGCGTCAAAAGCAAGACGACCGCCAAAGCCCGAGCCCAGAAACGCAAACGCGAGGACGACGACGACGACGACGAGGACGACGTTGTGAAACGCGTTGATGATTCGAGTTTGTCTGATTCTGAAGTCGAAGTCACGGAGGTTGACGGACAACCTGTCGACAAGAGGCGGAAAAAGGACACTCTGAAACGAGCTCAAGCCGAAGTGGACGAAGCACAACCCCCTGTTCCACCTCAAGCCAACGGAGAGGACGCATTGGAACGTAATGTCGACTCGGCACTTCGAATGATGTACGTTGTTCAGGCACTCAACCCTGCGCAGACGTGGAACTGGTGGAACCTATTCTGTGCTTGCGTTTATGCCGTGCACCAGTCACCGAGTGAGTGCATGTACTTGAGCATGATGGCCGTGATCAACCAGATTGCTGCTGGCAATCCAAGCGCTGCTCAGTTGGTTGACGAGGCAACTGCTGACGAAGGTGGTATACACCGCTATGTGGAGTGTGCCAAAAAAGTCTACTCTCGCGACTTCCCACATGCTACTTCTGCGCCCGCGGTGCGTGTTTTTGTGGAAAAGGAGACAGTTGTCTTTGTTAACATACTCTCTTTCTGCAGACAATGATGGAAACTGCGTTGAGCGGCAAGATTGTTCCATCGCAGCGTCTGGTGGAACTGGAGCGACAGCGAGATCAATTTGCCGCTGAGGTTGACAACCTGGTCGAGGAACTCAGGACCGTGAAGTCTGGCAACGACATGTTCGGCCCGATCTGCGCGAAGATGCAGAACAAGTATTCAGAATTGGCGAAGATCAAGACTGCCATCGCGGCGGAGCAGAAAGAAGCAGCTGCGACCACCAAAAATCTTCGCACCAGCTTGACGCATCTGGGGTTTTCGCAGAACCTCTACCCCTACATCCGCAGTGAGGACGGCGGACGGTGCCTTTTGATGTTACCCGTCGAAAATTCCACGGCCACGGCCACAACTACTACGACTCCCACGCCAGCCCCTGTCGCGCCGTCGGCATGGTCGACTGGCCTTTCGACAGTCCCCTCGACACAGGCACCGCCTTCCACTATTCCGCCTCTGCCGACTGCGATTGTCGACCCAGCAGTGCCACCGCTGCCGCCGTCCAATTCTGCCACACTTGCATCGCTTATCGATGTCATCAATCATGCACAGCCGCCGCCGCCGCCGCCCGCCACTCCGACAACGACACCAGCCCCTGACGCGCCGCCGGCGTCGTCGTCATCGACTATGCCCTTCACACAGCAACCGGCTTCCACCATTCCGACTATGCTGAGTCCGGACGCCATCTCGGGAGTGCCGCCGCCACCGCCGCCGCCGGCGTCGTTGTTATCGACTGTGCCTTTCACACAGCCACCAGCTTCCACCATTCCGACTATGCGCACTCCGGACGCCATCTCGGGAGTGCCGCCGCCACCGCCGCCGCCGTCGTCGTCGTCGCCGTCGTCGTCGTCGCCGTCTTATGCCACGCTCGCATCGCTTGCCGCTCACATCGACCGTACTCGGTCGCCCGCCACAACCCTACCTCAGGCAACCACAGCTCCATCTTTGCATGTGACCTCTACCACTACTACTGCGATCATCAACACCTCCAAAGATGTTCCACCTGACTGGTTTAACTCGGACCCGCAACGTAAGACCAAGGGGGTACGATTTTCTCAAGACACCATTTTCAAATCTGAACAGCCGCCGCAGGACCGGCGCCGGAGTCAGCCCCCAAGAGCAGCTAGTAACAAGGAAGAAGACGTGGCCGTTGAGGACGAGGTGGACGCGGAGGAGGAGGAGGAGGAGGAGGAGGAAGAGGACTCGGACGAAGATTATGAAGAAGAAGAAGATGATGACTATGAAGAGTAAACCCCCGGAAATATGAGTTGACTGTCGGACAAGGATACATTTTTTTCGTTTGAACCCGGTGGAGCGGAGGAAAGATGGCCTCTAGTGTGGCGAGATATTTGGCGAAACCCAAAAGCGAGCAAGATTGGTTGAACGCAACAGCACTGGAGTGGATAGGGTACATCCTCTGCTGCACGCCAGCCCCGGGCTTCCCGGTGCCACCTGTGCCAGACTTTCAAGTGCCTCGGGAACTCGAGCAGGCAGCCGCCACCGAGTCGATGCAAGCCGATGCCACCACGTCGTCGTCTTCACCCAGTTCCAACACCCACGAGTCGATGCAAGCTGATGACACCCACGAGCAAGCGGCCGAGTCGTCGTCACCCAGTTCCAACACCCGCAAGCGAGTGGCTGAAGACGACGACGACGACGACGACCAACCTCAACCACCTGTGAAACGCCAAAAGCCTTCCTACTCGATCGAGCTCGAGTGGGCGCCGTACATCGACCGCGACCTCATCCGTTCCAAGATCACGTGTCGCAAGTGTGGTGAAACGAACCTGCACCCAGAACTCAACGCGTACAAGTGCGAGACCTTGCGGACGGGTGTCTTTTGTGGTGGGTGTTCTCTGCACATGCCGTCGGACCGTCCGTTTGAAGAGCGTGAGACTGGAACCTGTGAGGAATGCACCAACACCGGCGGCACCATGTATACATGCCAAGTTCCAAGCGGTTGCCACGAGATCAGATGTCGGGCCTGTTCGCAAGAAGACGGCAGCGTGGCCTCGCGACGGCCGTACAACGCTTACGAAGTGGGAGAGATCAACGACGCCTTTCGGCCCCAGTTGGTGGACGCGGAGACGGGACAAGTGATCCGCACGTTCGAGACACTAGCCGAGCTGTACTCGTTTGTGTACTCAGGTCAGCAAGAGTGAACAAAGTGTACAGGTGTGCGGATCGAACAAAATGACTTTGCCCGAACGTGTAAATCCGACGGCGCGAGCCGACAGCAGATTGCTGCACTCGATGGAACGCACCACACGGGTGCCGGTGCTGGTCGTTCGCACCACCTCAAACTTGGTATAGTTGGCGTTGGCCAAGACAGCTTCTTCAGTCTCGGGCATGAAGCTCAGTACGTGAAAGCCAGGCTTGCTAAACGTCGACGACACCACAGTCCCACGGCCGTACGTGACGCGTGAGGGTGCAGACAGACTTGCCACCAGCCCGTCCGACCCCACCATGTCAAACATGCGGTAACCGCGATAACCGCGTCGAAGACACCGTCGTTCCCCATCGGTGCAGGCCGACGCGATAAAATTGTTACACAGATCCAGCAGCATTTCCCCGTTGATGATGACGGCCACGTCAAACAGTGGATACGCTTGCACGCACTCGATGGGTTGGGAAAGCGAGACAGCGTGGAGGAGCACAAAGGTGTGATTGACTTTGAAAATTCGTAGTTCCGTGTCGTTGTGGCACCAACCACAGGCGTAGCGGCCGTGGTATGTGAAGCACACGCAGTCCACGTCTGGCGGCATGGCCAAGACTCGGCTCTTGGAGTCATCATCCAGGTCCATCAGACGCACCTCGCGGATACTGTAGTCGGACACGGCCATCCGCTTGTTTTGCAGCAGCATGTGCGAGGTATTTTCAGGCAACGAAAGGTAACGCACGCTGCACTCGTCCGTGTCCATCACAAAACAGTGGTGCTCGTATTGAGCCACGACGTCGTTTTGATAAAACGTCAGCTGCAGTTTGCTTGTCTCGTCGGGCAGGAGCGAGAACAGCTTGATGGCGTCCCGTTCTTCGGTTTGCTTGAGCGGCAGCAGCGGCATGGAAAATGGTTTTTTACATGAATGTAAAAAAATTTACGATCAACAAGAAGAAGAAGCATGGACGCGTTGCACTTGCAAGCCGTGGCACAGTTGTTTGACGAAGATGGAGCACCCAAGGTGCCAGCAGAAAAGCTTGGCGAAATCTTGGAACTCTTGTGTCGCCCTCTCTTTTCCCGCCAGCCCTCGTGGGACGAGGAACCTGTGTGCGACAAGCGAGGCGAGACAGTGTTGGATCTGCTGTGCCGCTCGTGGTTCCGCTTGCCTCGCGATTTGGACCTAAGCAAAGCTGCGGCGGTGGCTGTCTGGCACGGCGACGAAAACCTGGCCCTGTGTTTGGTCCGGCGATCCAAGGGCGCTGTCGCTGTCCTGGAACACGTCCTCATGGCGGCCGTCAAGACTGGTGCGCGCGACGTGGTGACCACCTTGTTGCAACAGTACCCGCAGGCAGTGTCCAGCAAAATGTGGTTTGCCGCTCTGCACCGCGCGGCCCGCTATCACGACACGGACGACATGCTGCGCCTGCTGCTGCTTAACCACAAGGGGCCAGGTCGCCTGTCGGCCACTCGACTGTGCGTGTTGCTGCAAATCGGGGCCAACCCCGGTCTGGTTCTGCGCCGGGCTCGCCGGGCCGTGGTGTCGTCGGCCCTCAAGCGCTGTCCTCGTCTCCTGGCCATTGGTCCCAAGGTCCTCGATGCGCTGTTGTTGGACGGACGCGGCAAAATGAGTGGCGAGCTGGCCAACACTTTGCTAGACACCTGTGCCGAACGCGGTTATCTGCTGCCGGCACTGATTGATACGTACCACGCCAACTCGGTCGACGCCTTGTACCTAGCTGCTGTCCACAACCACCGGGACCTGGTCAAGTTTCTTCTCCAACACAACCACCTGCTGTCACGCATTGACGAGGCTGTGCTGGAGGCTGCGCGTCGTCCCGCCACCCACGCGGCCATGACCACGCTGCTGCTCGAGTCGCCGCTTGTCAACCCCAACTATCCCGGCTTGCTCGCGGCACTGGTGCACGACACGGCCAACCTGCAACGCTGTGCCCTGCACTCGCAGTTTAACAGCACCGTGGTGGGCGTGAGCGCGGAGGTGTGGTCGGCGGCCGTGCAAGCCGTGAGCGACGACGATGCACGCCAACGCCTCGGCCATGTCCAGCCGGTGGCCAATCACCAAGAGTGGAAGGCCAAGGTGCTGGAAGCCATCACGCGGCCGCGAGAGACGTACGACCACTTGCTGGCGGTGGGACTGCTGGAAACCATGAGCGAGTACGAGATTGACCACGAAATTCTGCACGCCTTGGCCCGCACCAACCTGGCCGAGCGCATTTACAACGTGGGACAGTTGCCACGCATTGCTCAGGCAGCCGCCTGGCAGAATGAGATTCTGGACGAATGTGCCCGCAGCAACGCGTCGCTCGACAGCACAGCCGCCGCTCTGAAGCTCAAGCACAACACGTTTGTGGGATACGACGAGATGCGACCGTTGGTGCTGGCCCTTCGCCACAACTGCCATTCTGCGGTCATGGCCATTCTGGCCGTCATTCACAGCAACCTGGCTGCCTACGCCAGCGCCGCTCTGTGGGAACCAGTGTACCGAGTCGCGTGCTGGGCCATTGTCAACCCTCCGCCGCCAGTGGAACCGGACCGCACCGACGAGTTTGGGGCCGTCAAGATGTTTTTGCGAGCGCACTTTCAATCCTTGCAACTGTGTCGTCTGGCGTCGCACGCGGTGCTCCTCTCCCGCTCAGAACGCCGCTCCGAGCTGATGCAGTGGATGAAGGAGAGTCGCATCTTTGTGTTTGAGGAGAAACTGATGCTGGAGGCGCTGCGTCTGCAGCAACTGGATGTGTTTTTCGACATGTGCCGCTGCATGAGCAGAAAGTGCGGCTTTTACAAGAACGTGCTGCACGAGGCTCTGGCGCACCAGAATGCAAGCTACTTATTTGCGTTTGTCACGCACGCCCAAAGGGACTTTTGCGAGGAACTCATCCGCGGATTCCAGAACCAAGAAAGCCATCCGCACTTGGAAGAACTCTGTCGGCGCGCTGGCGACTATTATCGTCCGGAACTCCTGGCCTTTCTGTTGCGCCAACCGAAACTGCGACCGATTCTGCGCGAGCACTGTCGGAATCTGCAGACGGGTGTGCAAAACTTGCTGGCCACGGCCATGCTGACGGATCGCGGCGACCTGGTCAGTGACATGCTTGCCATGATCGACACCTCGGCGTCAGTGGCCGAGGAACTCGTGGCCGCCATGCTCTCGGTGCCCATTGAGAGTCCGCATCGTAATGCAGTGGCCCGGGTCATGCCGCAGTTGGTGCCGGCTATGCTGGCGGCGGTGGGCAAGGATGACAACGAGGAGGAGGAGGAGGAGGGAGAGGAGGGAGAGGAGGTCGTCGAAGAAGAAGAAGAAGAAGAAGAAAACGAGGGTGGCAGTGCAAGTGGCACGACTTCCGCTCCGACGGAGGCCAATCTGCGAACCGCTATGCAAGAGCTTTTACTCACACCACTTTGAGACGCCGCGACCCCGACTCGACATTGGACGACGACGACGACGACGACGCACAAGACGATGACGAGGATGAAGAGGAGGAAGAAGAAGGAGAAGAATAAACGACCAGCACAAACATGACAATGATGGCCATCACGAGCACGAAAACAGCAATGGGGAGTCCCACGAGCACAAAGAGATTGGGTTTCGAAGAGGCGGATGACGTGTCTTCTGTGAGACTTCGTGTCTGCGGTGCCGGTGGAGGCGGAAGGGGTACAGTCTGTTGCAGCACCACGAGCGAGAAATCTTGCGGCAGCACTCCAGACGTGCACCGCACCGAAATCGCCAGTGGTGCGTTGGCCACCAGTTCGTCGTGTTCCAACACGAGGCGCTGCACCGTGTTTTCGTCATTGGGCGGCGCAGTGCGTTTGTCGACGCTGAGTTGCAAGTGGTTCACCACAACCTGTGGAGCTAGCTCGCTGCCCGGCAAATCCGTCCAAGCCAGCACCACCGTTACCCGGTTGCGCACTGTCCGTACGTTGGTGAAGACGCGCGTCTCTTGTTCGCGCAACTCACCAGCGTCCTCGGCCGCCAGCACCGTCAGCACACCATCACTCAAGGTGGACAAATTGATGCGGCCAAAGCCCACAGCGTCGTCGTACAGACGCAAGACTTCGTCGGCCGGTTTCGGGCCAATGGTGATGCCGTCACGCATGGGGGTGGCGCTGGCCACCAGAATAGCTCGCAACAACGAGGCCGGGTAAGGCGCAGACGCTACACCCAACATTTCCACCACCGCCGCTGCCGCGCCAGCCACGCCTGGTGCCGCCATGGAAGTGCCCGTCAGCGCGGCCTCTAGGCGGGAGCCGGCCCGCGCCGACATGATGTGAATGCCCGGCGCCACCACGTCCGGCTTCATGCGACCGGCCGTTCCCCGGCTCGACGAGACCATCATGTCGTTTTCCGTAATCATGCGCGAGCCACCGTAATACCACGGAGCTGTGGAGTTGTTGCCGCAGTTGCCCACAGCCAGCGCATTCTTGGTGGCCGCAAACTCGGACACGGTGTGAGAGCCAAAGCGTCCGCTGTTGCCGGCGGCCACCACCAGCAGCACCTGCCGATTGCGGTACACGTACTCGTCCAGTTGACGGCTGTGCAGCGTGTACGGAATCTGATGATGAGTGCCGGGAATGTAGGCGGGGCCGAGAGAGAGATTGATAATGTTGGCTCCATTCTGCACCAGACGGTCAAACGACTGACGAATGTCGGCCGGCGGATGCATGTTGCCCGGCGAATTGGGACAGCGGCCGTACGGATAGTAGCGGCACACACAGTCGGGATCCAGAGTGGTTACACACTCGCAGCCGCCGACAGTATTGCAAGAAATGTCCTCTGTGACCAGGCGTGCGTCAGGTGCCACGTTCTTGACGATGCCGGCCACGTGCGTGCCGTGATCTGTCTCGCGGAACTCGGGCTGAATGTCAATGTATGGGATGATGGCGCGAATGTGTTCGTGACCCGTGTCGGGTTGCGGCTGCGGTGTGCGCTGTTCTGGCACCAGCTTGGTACCCAGAAAGTAAGGGTGCCGGGGATCGAGACCCGTATCAACAATACCCACGGTCACACCTCGTCCAGTAAAGGTAAAGGTGGGACCGCGGATAACGCGAGCCGAGTTCGTCGGCGAGTTGCCCATGTCCGGCTGTGCCACATCCAAGGGCAGCACGGGCTGACCAGAGCGAGCAAAGATGGCGTCCATGGAAAAGTGTTGCACCCAGGACAAGCACGAGACAGAAAACACAAATTCCAACTGAGCCAGTGCCATGGGTACGTCGTGGTCGCCTGTCCGACCCACTCGCACATACACAATCACGGACGTGGGCGATGTGCGCTGTATCAGAGCCATGCGGTCCAGCACCGTGTTGCCCTCCGACGTCCGCACCACCACGTCCTTGACGACGCCGCGCAAGGCCGTTTCAATGGCCGTGATGTCGTTGTCGGTCATGCGATGCAGAGACACTACGCTCCACTTGTGCGTGTCGTGCATGGGCTCGCCTCGGTTGGGATGCACTTTGAGTTCCGGCGTCATGCGACCCATCCACACAATGTCGTGCGCGGCAAAGCTGCGAAAGGCTGTAGCTTCCTCGCCCGTGGACGACCAAAAGCAAAAGGCGTGCACGCCACCACCGGCCTCACTCGGCGGCAGAATGTGAATCTCTTGCTCGGGGAACGCCCGCAAGAGTCCACGGTACACGCGTTCCTTGGCTCCGCTTCCCGAGGCTGGAATCACCATGTAGACACCCGGTCGCAGTCCGTTGCCCATGTGCGTTCGCGTGCCGTCGTGAATGGTAGCATAGTGCAGCTGAATCGAGTGCTGTTTTGAGGTGGCCGCCACTGCGACACTCAGGCTCAACAGCAATACAAGAAAAAGACGATACATCCCTTTATTTTTGTTTTACACTGGCCGTGGCGTGAGTACCACATCGTCGTGTTTCCGTGGCCAACACGGCGCCTGTCTCCCGGCAGAGAGTGCGCACGTGCCGAAACAGCAGACGCAGAGTCGGCATCTCCAGTGGCGGCACAATGCACATGTAATTGCAGTGACGAATGTGGCGACAGGCGGAAACGACGGGCCGGGGAAAGGTGGTGACGCCGTCGATGGCAAACACGCACATCATGATGCTGGCAAACGGAAAGCCGGGGTTGCGTAGTTTTTCGTAGATAGTGTCGTTCGAATCGAGTTCCACGGCCGCTGCACTGTTGGTGGTGGCCACCAGGACTGTGGTGGAAAAGGGCACGGGGTTGGTCTTGCAATAGTGCGTTGTCACGCCCGTGGCACACCAGTCTAGTGTGTGTAGCGCTTGCTCGAGGGGATGCAGAGAGTCGTCGTTGTTGTTGTTGTTGTTCGTGTGGTCACGCAGCAGCAAGTCGGCCGACAATCCGTCAATCTTGGGGATCATGAAGGCGTCGCCCCACACACACACGCGTCCCGGTCTCTCCACAAACACTACGGTGATGGTGTCTCCCTCTCGCATGTCCGTGTCAATGATGCGCTGCAGCCACTGGCCCAAGACGTCAGTCGGGTAATTCCCTGGATCCACGCACACCACAAACGACACGGGCATTTCTTGGGTGGTGGGCGCGGGTGTGGAATCGGTCATCCAGGTGTGCGTATCGTAGCAGAATCCAAAGGGGTTGCTGACCAGCACAAGAGAAGAGGAGGAGGAGGAGGAGGAGGAGGAGGTTGCCATGGCGCCGAAAGTTGGAAAATAAAAACAAGAGCCAGAAAGGCCAGGGTATTTATAGGATCAGGACAAGGTTCAACAGGACAAGAGACAATCCCACGGCCACGAGGATGGACATGAGCAGAGAAAAGACACTGCCTTGCACTTGGCGCGGCGGCCGTTTGATGACGAGGTTGTAAGAGGGAGCTTGAGTGTGCACCAAGGAACGCACGCTCACATTGACGCTGGCCGTCTTGTCCCAGCGCACTTGCGTGTCGACACCCGTCACCACGGCCGTGTCGTACGAGGCGACTTGGGCCGGTTGCAACACTTTGATGGCACCGTGTTCCAAGTCGGCCACGTACAGGCCAGGCAAGAGAAACACGGCATGGTACATGTAATTGTCACGGACTAGGGTCCACTCGTCGGTGGGCCAAAAGGTTAGGTTGGTGGCTGCCGCGCACGACAGCGTCACGGTCGCGTCGGTTTGCACCAGGACGCTACTTTGCGTGGGTGTAAAGATACAGTTGGTGTTGGCTCCTGCCATGAGGCCGAACGTTCCGTTGTCGCTCTTCCACAGTACAGGCAGTTCGACCACGCCCGAGTTCCAGAGCGTTACCTCCTCAGCAGCGACGGCAACGGACAAGAATGGAAACAGAAGAAAAATGACAAGTCTGTGCATCGGACAGATTTTTTCTCTCTGTGTATTTTTTTCTTTACACGTTTGTAGCGCAAAGGCAAAGCATGATGGATGACGAAGAACCCCCGCTCAAGCGTCGCCGGCTCTCGCCCACCGACACGGACGACGACGACGACGACTGCACACCTCAGCAACTGGTGCTGACGCCGGAACAAGCCGAGGCCAAGCAACGCATGGACGCCATCCTGGCTCGACCCACCTACGGCAAGGGCGCCAAAGTTTTGGCTTGCTGGCCCACCGGCACCGGTAAGACCGTGGGTGGCGGTATCGCCTACATGTTGGAGGCGCCACGCTGGGTTCTGTTTTGTTCGTCCACCATCTACCAGTCGACCTGGAAGCCGGAGATGGACAAGTACGGAGTGGCCGAAGGTCGCGGCCTCGTCTTGTCGTGGCACAATCTCCAAAAAGGCTGCAGCGACGGTACCATGGCTCGCGGGTTGCTCGTTGTCAAGGACAAGAACAGCGTGCAGCTGACGGACCGGGGCCGGGCCGTGTTTGGCAGCGGACGTGTGCTGGTGATTTTCGACGAATCCCAAGAGTCAGCCACTCCCAACACTGTGCGACAGCGCGGCATGTTGGCCGTGTGTGACACTTTGCACGCCAACCCCGAGTCCACCAGCATCTTTCTGTCGGCCTCGCCCATTACCGACAAGACGCACGTGTGGTCGGTGACGCGGCAACTCAACATTCACTCGTCACCCACGGCCGCCCCGAGTGCGGCGGCCTTGATCGAGACCCGGTTCTTTGCCCAGCTCTTTGACCCCGACACGGTCCGGGCAATTGAAAAGAGCTTTTTGCGCCAATCAGCCGTAGCCCGCCGGGTGTCCAACGAGATGCTAACCAATGAGATGTTTGAGCTGTGGTGCCGCGTCATTCAGCCACATGTGGCCGTGACCATTGAGACGCAGCCACTGCGAGGCACATACGTGCAGCTGTTGGCTTCGGTGGACGACGACGCCAGTGCCACAGGAGCGTTACAGACACTTTTGCAAGTGCAAACGGCCAAGGACACGGTCAAGAAGCACACGGCCCAAGAGATGCAGCAGTTGCGGGGTCAAGAGTCGCAAGCCATGATGGACTTGGAACGGTTCAAACTCAAGCGCAGCGCCGACGAACTAGCTAGGGTGCTGGAGACGCAGCCCACCGCCAAGGCCGTCATCATCTTCAAGTACGCCAAGTACAACTTTGAGTGGGCTGTGGAGTGCGCCCGACGCATTGTGCAGAGCGAACCCCTGATTATTACGGGCGAGGTCAAGCCTGAAGTCCGGGCTGCTCGTATCCGCCTATTCAACCAACACAATGACCAGCACCGCGTGCTCTTATGTTCGTACCAGGCCATTCAGTACGGCGTCTCGCTGCACGACACGTCAGAGGGTGGCCGCTTCCCGCGGTACGTCATGGGCACGTCGACGGGCCGCTATCTGTCGGTGGAACAAGCTCTGCGCGGCCGCTTTGAGCGACACAATTGTACCTCGTGGCCGGTGGTGGCCATGGTCTTTGCTCGTTCGTCGTCCATTAGCGAAAAAACCATTTTGCGCACCCTGCGCGAACGTTCCAGCGCTCAACGTCGCAGCACAGACTCGCTGGCCCGCACACCAGCCTTGCATGCCGGCGAGTGGCCGACAGTCACGGATCTGCTCACTCTCCAACCCGACACGGACGGCGACAAGAGTTTACTGGCAATGGTGTAGAGTGACGACGCGTTTTCCCTGCTGCTCCTGCAAAAACATAAAAACGTGGCGGAACGAGGCAAAGGTGTCTTGTATCATGGTGTCGTCGTCGTCGATGGTGTACCGGATCGTGATTTCCTTGGCCTGTTGCCGCTGACAATCCAGACACACGTCCCCCTGTGCAGTTTCGGTGCGTTCGATGGGCGACGACTTGTTGGCGATCCGACGCAAGTGGCGGCAGTCACGGAACCGGTGACTCTTGGATGATCCAGCGACTGTGTAAAACATGGTCGTCTATGTATGTATGTGATGTGTTGTTGACAATTTCGCAAATGAAGCAAGAGATAACAACAGCAACAACAACAACCATGGATTTCGTCAAAGCAAAGCGAGAGGCATATAATGAATGGCGAGCAGAAACAGACCCGGCAAAGAAACAGGCGGCCAAGGAACGCTGGCAGAATCTTCGTGATATGGAAAAAGCGGCAGCGAGAGCGGCGCGCAGAGACTCTGACACCGACGACTCCGACAACTTTTACTCGTCGGAAGACGACTTTGACTCGGACTTGGACACGGACACCGGCGCACCGGCTCTCAAGCGTGCCGCTGTGAACACTGAAGCTCAAGCTCGCGCACACGACGCCCTGTTGGAAGCACAGGTAGCGTTGGCGGTGCACGAGGAAGAGGAGCGGGTTAAACTGGTGTTGTCGGCCTACACCAAGCCGTACGATCGCTTTGGCCCGTATGCGGGTCCATGGACCGGTTTCAACGGGTTCCACTTTCTTCCCGATATGTGGCGCGGTCCGTGGCGCCAGGCTTTGGAAGAGGCCGTGAAGGCAGGTCCGCCCAAGGAGAAGGTCGTCCGTTCCAGAGCCACTCCTCTCACCCTGGAAAAGATCAAGAAGCGCCCGACAACCAATGTCTCCAAGGCTTACCTGCGGTCTACTCAGGCTATGCTCAAGAAGTTGGAACGCGCCAACATGAGTCCGGCCGACTTGGCGGAGGTCAAGGAAGTGGAGAAGCAAGTGGCCGCAGCCTTGGCCGACGCCTTGTGGAACGAATTCCAGACGGGCAAGGAGTCGTTTGCGGCAAGCATCGGCAGTGCGCAACTGTTGGCCAAAGAAAAGCGCAAGCTGGTGTCCAAACGGCTTCGCGCGCTGACGCGCATCATTGAACGCGGTGAGACGGCGTGGGCCAACTATGAGACGGCCAAGGCGGAGCAAGAGCGCCTCAGCGCACTGTACACGTCGTTCAACAACAAGATTCGCAACGGTGTGGAGTACTATGTCCACAGCAAAAGACACTTGTGGTTGCCGACGTCGGACATTAGTGTCGAGGCCTTTACTCGCTTGGTTGACTGTGCCGAGCGGTTCAAGAAGACTCAAAAGTGTCTCCAGATTGGTCGGCGTGCACTGTACCCGAAACCGAATGACGTCCCGGCGAAGGTGAGCGACGAATGCGACAATCAAGGCATGGTGGATTGCGCTGCGTACGCTATTGCTCCCTCTGAACGCAAGGCGGCGTGTCAGCCAGCTGCTGAGGCCGAGTTGGAGCGCATGGCTCAGCTTCTCCAGACGAACCTCATTGCGATGCAACAAGCAGTGTCTGACGCCGGCATTCTGGCCAAGATCCAAAACAATGAGGATGCTCAGCGGCGGTTCAAGGTCTTTGCCGCGAGTTACCCGGGTCTGATCTCCAGACAGTCGCAGCGCTATACGCCGGAACGCGTGACTCCCGACCTCGTTCCTTCGCAGCAAGAGGCTGCAGACCGCGCCGCTCAGCTGCTGGGTGAGCACGGCTCGGCCTTTTTGATCAGCGACCCTGGTTCCGGCAAATCCCCGGTGGCCGCCCAAGCGGTTTCTCAGGTTTTGCACTCCGACAAGTGTTCAGTGTTGGTGGTCGTGCCCAACGCCACTGTGGGCTCGTCGTGGATCTACAATGGAAACAAGTGGAAGGTGATCCGCGACACCATCGATGCCAACGACATTGTGGAGATCACGGAACAGCAGGTGTGGAAGGCACGCCTGGCTAGCGGAGACGTGGCCGCCGTCATCTTTGACGAGTTCGACATGTACATGACGTCGTCCAAGCTCCGCACGGCGCTCCAGCTCACTCAGGAACACAAGGTCAAGCAACTCTTCTTGTCCGCCACGCCGACGGAGAAGCTGAGTTCGCTGAATACCCTCTTGATGGAACTGTGTGTGCGACCGGAGAGCGTCGCCGCGGGTCTGTCGGTGGCAGATTTGCAGTACGTCAACGATGTGAACCTGTGGCGGTGCCTGCGCCGAGCGGCAGTCATTCCCCACAACCTAGACGAGGGCGTTCGTAATGACGTTCAGATTGAGGAGTTTGACTTGCTCACTGAATCCAACGAAAGCATCGAGTACGATGGTGTGGATCGCAGTTCCGAAAAGTATCGACGTGCAATGCATACCAAGGCCAAGCACAATCGTGTCCAGAACTACTCGTACAGACCGGAAGTACCAGAAAATTACCGGGAAGATCCGGAAGCGTACGGAGAGGCCATGGCCGAGTACTACGAGTTCCTCAACGAGTTTGGTGACAAATTCGGCAAACAGCCCCAACGAGCCTCTCGACGTTTCATCGAGGAATTCGTCAAGCAGCGCTTCATTCCCAAGTTCTTCACCACCATCCTTCTGACGGACGGCGAAATTGCCAGCAAACGGCAGGAGGAGGAGTACCAAAACAGTCCCAAGCACTACCAAAACATGCAGCTCACGGACAAGAGCATCGACGCTGAGATCTTTTTCAAGGCATTCGAAAACGGAATGCCTGGTGAAGTCTCGCGTATGCTCTTGGAAGCAGCGCGTATTCCCATGCTGCTGCAGTGGATCAAGGTTCAGGTTGCTAACAAGAAGCCGCGCGTCGCCGTCTTGTGCAATTACCCTCGTATCACGCACTATTTGCTGCGGACATTCATGACTGCCCAAGATCACCGCGAATTCGGCAGCCTCATGCACCTCATGGCGTCCGAGAACACGTTTAACAAGGCCAACCGCCGCCACGAGGATAGGGTGATTGACATCCTCGACAAGATCATTCGGAAAAAGTACCGGGGTCAGTCGGGAGCTGCGACGATCAAGATTTGGACAGCGCTTCGCAGTCAGTGGAAGCGTCTGGTCGGACACAGCTTTGGAAGCCCCACCGCAGCAGAAAAGCAAGCCATCGAAAACAAGAAGAACGCGGTGCGAAACCACTGCAAGACCGTGTACGAAAAGTTCCAAAGCCGGGCCGACGAACCCATGATCCTGGTGGCCGAAGGCGCCTTTGTGGCTCGCGGCATTGATCTTGACGACCAGCATGGCCAGCACGGCCGCGATGTCATGATTTTCGAACAAGACTCGCCATCCACCACTGTTCAGATGATGGAACGCTTCCACCGCTTCAGCACGAATTACAGGAACCCAACGGTTGTGGCCATTTGGCGCACCATTCCGCCGGCGGTGGTCAACCAAGGAACGTTCCAGGAGCAGTTGGAACTGGCTGACCAGGCTGAGAAATTCCTGATCAACAAACACTACGACGCTGCCAAGGTGGTTGCCCGATTGAACGACATTATGATTGATGCCATCGTCAACAAGACAGAGGTGTCACCGGTTCTGAAGGAGATTATCACGACGGAGCTTCGTCGCAAGTTCCTCCAGTACATCAAAAACCACACCAATGTCCTCAGGAACGGCACCTTGCTGGCCGAAGACAATCTCGAACGTCTATGTCGAGATGTGGCCAACGTGTCGTCTGTGCAACAGTGGCGCGACAGCACTGGAGTGGAATTTGACTTCAACAGCGGGCTTATCTCCACCAGCTTCAACACCGCGGCTGCGGCAGTGTCGCGGCAAGCCCCCACCGATGCCAACAAAGGCATGTTGGCGTTTGCATTGTGCTTGGCACTGCTGTCATCTCGCCGTGGACGCACGAGCCTCGTTACTCAAGACATGACGTTGAAACTGAGCAACGATGTGGAGAGACAACAGATGAACGACCTCGAAGCGGCAGAAGCCGATGCTCGTGAAGGAGACCAACAAGAGTCAGACGACGATGACGTCGATGACGTTGTGTCGCCGCAGAAGGTGGTGGCTGAAGTCGTTGAAGCCACAGGTATGTTGAACGACGACGTCGACGACGACGATGATGATGATGACGATGACGACGACGACGACGACGATGACGACGACGAACTTCCGGAGCAAGTTCCGAAAGACACGCAAGTCCGAAACAACGCTCCACTGGCGCCTGCAGCTGACGGACCTGTGGAAAACGAGTGTGTGAACGCAATGCAAACATCGGCGGATCAGTCAGCGGCGCTGATGCGAGAACTTGTCAACGCCATTCAAGCGCCAGTCGTGGAGAAAGAACTGGCCAATGACGCATCTGGCAACACCGTGGTTCGCGAACGGCAGGCGCAACCAGCAGCCGACGGTAGCGTGCTTGAGATCCCTACGCAGAATGCCGGTCCGATGCATTTCCATGTTCTGGACAAAAACATGGACGCCTCCACGCGGAAGACGCTCACGTCGAATGCATCTGAAGCGGCATTCTCGTTTGCAAATAGTCGGAGCCGTCAGCCGAACGAGCTTACTCGCTACATTGCAGACATCAAGGAAGCCGTGGAGAAAAAGGCGTACAACCTGGATTTCGTCCACGTCTGCTACCCAGTTCCTGGCGACATTGCGCAATCGATCTTCGAGCAGCCCGAGATCATGAGGGAGTTGGAAAACTTTTTCTTTGTCAATGTCTGGTTGGGGCCGGAAGCAGTGTTCCCCTTTGGACAAGACAAGGTTCTGGACAACATGTACAATCAGAACAAGTGGCTCCCTCGCCCTCAGAACGAAGGCAACTTCCCGCGCTCTCTGGTTGAAGACATTGTGGCTCAAATCATCCAGTACGCTGTGAAGAAGGAGCTACGCTTGAGTGAGCTCACAGTGGTGTTCCCATCGGAGTACGGATATGACGACCGAACGATCCCTGCCGTCGTTGCGACAAAGAACACCGCCAAATTCAAAGGCACTGAGGAGGACATGGTGGATCTCAAGAACCACTGCTACACGCCAGCCCATTGGCTGACAGGAACGAGCGCCAACTGGGTCGACGACCGCCTGTGTGACGAAGTTCGGCGGCGGTACAACGGATTGGCGGCACGAACGAGAGTGCAGCTCTCGGCAAACATGATGGCCGTCGCACGCCTTTCCACGGACCCCGAGCTCAGTGTCTTTGCGCCGCCCAACAGAAACCAGCGCGGGAAGAACAACCTGCACTCTGACAACCCAGAGTTGGCGAACTCCGTTTGGGCTAAACCAAAGGAGTGAGAAAGAGAGAAAGAAAGGAAAGAATGTACCACCCTCGTGCTCCCTTGGAAATCTGGTACTTTTCATGCACACCTCCCTTGCGTATATTTGCGTACGACCACCAAAAACACCGTTTCGATCTCAACACCCTCTTGTACGAACTCCGCGTGCGCCTGAATCGGCGAGTGGAGGTGGACTATCAACCCGACACCAAGCCCACTGTTTGTCTCCTGTGCGGCGCCAACGACGCCCAAGCCACTGGTGAGATTGTGTTGGTGATTGACCCCGACACGGACGTGGACGCTGCCACTGGTCAAGTCAAACCAGAGGCCGTGGAACGTATGGTGGCGGCACTCGCGTGAACAAAAGCACAATAAAAAAAGTAGTGATATGGGCTCCAAGACGTCTACCACCTCTGTCGCCAAAGACCATCAGACACTCACTCGCGCCCTCCAGGAATGCGAGAAATCCACACACATTTCCACAGAGGCCGCACAACAGGTGCTCGAGTTTGCTCGGCACGTGGGGGACAGGAATCTGGTGCAGCGCTGGGAGGCTGTGCGCCGCGTGGTTCAGGCCAACACCAACTGGGAGTCGCTCGTCTTTGCGGTGGGCAACGCTGCGTTTGCCATGTGTGTGGCCGCCTCAGTTCCGCAGCCGCACAATGTGCCGTGGTTTACGTCGGCAGAGGAGGCCGCGGCCACCAATCCGCAAAACCGGGTCGGTTTTGTGGTGGCCAATTCCAAAGTAGCAGACTGGCAGAATCTCTTTCCGCATTGTCGTATTGTCCCCATTGATTTCGAAGAGGAGGGTTCGGCTGGGCCCGACGAAGTCAACATCATGCTAGTATAGTCGTCATTCACTCTTCTTCTTCTTTTGACCCTTGTTACGATACACGCCCACGGTGGCAGAGGAGGCGCGCTTGGTCACGTGCACTGGCCGACTGTGCGCCACCAGGATGGTGCGATTGGTGTGGCTGCGGTCCTTGAACACAAACGTGAGACGACACTCGGGACTGCGCAGAGATACAGTGGCCAGCCGAAAGCTCACGTCGATCTCGGTGCTGCCGTCCTCTTGTTCCTCCACACAACCCACCACCACGTCCTCGACTAGGACCTGACCGCGCCGTGGGGTCGTTGCAAGTACCTCAACCGACACATGGCAGTAAGCCGGGTCAATGTCGTGGGCAATGGCCTGCGGACAATGGATAATGACTTGGTGCCGGTGGCGGGTAAAGACAGGGTCGGGCATCTCGCCGAGGAAGCTCTTCATTCGGACCGTGCGGTACCCCACCACAGTGCCGTGGTGGCAATCCATTTTGTCCGTTTTCTTTTCCCATAAAAAGCCGGACAAGTCGAAAATTTGTTTCGTCTTTTTTTCTTTTCAACACTGCAGAGAACTGGTAAGTTGCCTCGTCCACCATGACCACCACCACCGCCACTGCTCCCCTCGACGAGGCCATGAAGATCCTCACGGCCCTGGCCACGGCAGCCCTCCCCGAGCCCACCACCACCACCACCAACATTGTGTCGGACGCGCAACTGTTGCTCAGCTGCATGCAGATGGCTGTGGACGCGGGTCAAAAGAAAAAGAAGAAGACCTGCCGCCGCCGCCGCAGCGCTGCTGCTCAAGGCGCACCACCCACCAAGCGCAGCAAGAACGCAGTGACTGAGCACCAGAGCAAGCTCACTGATCGGCAACGATTTGCGTGCGCTGCTCTGGAGAATGTGCTGGTGTCCAGAATGCAGGAGCCGTGGAGCAAGTTGGTGCAGGCGCGGTTGACGCACCCCAACCTCGAACTCGCCAGAGAGCTGATCAAGAGCCGAGCCAGTCGGCCGTGGCTGGTGCAAAAGGCCAACGGTCAGGTGTACGTGGATGTGAGTGCAGTGGTTGACGACCTGCACGCCATGGCCATCCGCACGTTGCTGCGCTCAGACACTGCAACGGCCGACAAGCCCGTGGTCACCAAAATGGTGACAGAGTTGCTGACTCGGGAGCTCGGTCTCTCATCCATTGACGCACCAGTGGCGGTGGGTGTGACGGACGTCCTGCACCCGCCGGGGCAAAAAGCACTGCCAGCGTATGCTTACCGCCGTCTCGTCGGCCTCGACGGTGACGACGACGACGACGACGACGACGCCGACAGCCTCTCCAGCATCTGAGCTGTTTTGTCCTTTTTGAAAAAGAAAAGGACAGTGTTTTTTTCTTTCTTTTGCCCATGTCGGAGAGCGGGTCACCACCTCCGAATACACTCGCTCTGATGCTGAAGCGCCGACTGGCGTTTGTCGACTCCATTCCTCACGAACGCTCCATCCTGACTCTACCGCCGATTGAACGTCCACCGCCTCCCCCGCCTCCGGCCATTGTCATTGCGCCTTCCACACCACCACCATCGTCACCCACGCCACTATTGGTGGCTGTCAAACGAGAACTGCCGCCAACTCCCTGGCGAACGCCGTTCCTGGCGTTGGCAGCCGTGGCACTGGCAGTAGCCGCGGTGGCCATGGCCGCAGTGGCTGTGAATCGGAAACAACCATCGACGATGACAACAACACCGTTGATCATCAACAACACAACCAGGCTAGATGACCTTGAAAACAGCACCAACTTGCTGTCCAGTCGTCTGGATCAACTGGGTGTGTCGGACTTGTGGACGGCCGTCGAGAACTCCAAGACACAGAGCGCCGCGGCCGTAGGAGACTTGCTCGGCCGCATCAATGCGCTCGACGACACTCTTTGGTCGAGTTTCTCGACCCTCAACGCCAGTGTGGCCGCGTTGACTGGTGGTGACAACGCAGATTTGATGTCCCGCATCAACGCTCTCAACGTTACCATTGCGAGCCTCTCTAGTACGAACGAACTCTTTTCTCGCATCAACGCCACTATGGCGAGTCTCTCTAGTACGAGTGACATACTCTCTCGTATTGATGCTCTGAACGCCACCATTGCGAGACTCTCCAGCACGACCGATGTCACCAACTTGCTGGCCACCATCAACATCCTCAACGCCACCGTCATGAACCTTTCCAGCACCAACCTGTTGGCCACTATCAACGCTACACTGTCCAGTCTGTCGGGCAACAGCGTCACAGACTTGGTGACTCGCATCGACAGCCTCAACACTACACTGTCCAGTCTGTCAGACAGTAGCGTCACAGACTTGGTCACTCGCATCAACATGCTGAACTCGACACTCCTGAGCCTCTCGAGCAACAACACCTTGGCGCTGTGGAGTGCATTGTCGGACTTGAGCGCCCGTGTCAATACTTTGGCGGTGGGCACCACCACCACCACCACACCCCCTGTCTTGCCCGTGGGCTTTGAGGTGCGCGGCCCCTTTACCAGCAACTCGTCCCGCCTATTGGGTACCTATGGCGACGTCAAGGGTGATTTTGTGGCCTGGTGGAAGGAAGTGGCGCCGCGGACGTTTGCCGTGTCGGTGGCACACGTGAGCGGAGCCAGCTGGACGTACGCCAACTCGACCTGGCAGGACACGAGACACAATGTGACGGAAGCCTCGCTGGGTACCATTCACTTGATTACGCACGAAACGGCAAATGCCACGTGCTTTTTCCTGGATGTGCCCAACAATCGCACCATGGCGTTCCGTGTCTCGACCGACACACCGGGCGTGATTCGCGACGACGTGGTGCTGGCCTACCGTCCGGTCAAGGACATGGACGTGTTTGCGTTGGATTCCACCATTTGTGTGGTCCTACAGCGTTACTGGGGTCACGCCGCCACCACAATTGCTTACCAGAGTATTCGGCACACCAACACACTGGCCTCGTATGCTAGCGACGTGCCCTTGTGCCAGTTGACGACCAACGCGGTCGCGTCTGGTGTCCAGCAAAAGGTCGAGTTGCGCATCCCGCCGGCTCATGGCCTCTTGTCCCGCTCACCCGACGGCGTCTTTTACAACATCTACAATGCCGGCAAACTGCTAATGATGCACGCTGGCGAGACGGGTTTCTTGAACGACGCGGGCACCGTGTCGTACGGCACAGCGGTCGTGCTGACGTCGCCTGTCTTTCGGCGCCTGGTACCACCCTCAGTTTGCCTCAACATTGGCAATTTTGGCACCATTACGGCCTTTGCGCAGACAAACAGCATCTGGAACTTGACGCTGTCGTCCAACTTCAAGTACGTGGCCTACGTGGTGGAAATGGACGTGGGCAGTGGACGCGGTCCTGTGTGCGTGAGCCCCTTTAGCCCGGATTTTGCGCCCTCTGCGCCCGTGAGTAGCGTGTGTGATCCCACCGGCGCCAACGGTCACACACCCAAGTTTGCGTCCAACGGTACCCTGGCCTACATTCGACATGTGAGCAACGACGTGGGTAACGATTGGGAGACGTGGACGCGGCAACTGGTGCTCTCGCGTCCCGAGTACGGCTACACTACGCCCGTGGCGGTGTGGAGTACCAGTGAAGAAGTCTACGTGGCAGGCTGGGGTAATTCAGACACGGTGTGGCTGTATGGATCGCGCTGGATGGCGTACCATGTGCCCAGCGGCCGCCTGCTGGTTCCGGCCATGCTGCCGCCGCTGTCGAGTGTCATTGACGTCCACTATGTACTGGACTCGGTCAACAACTGTGTGCGTGTATTCGGCCCCAATGCTCCCGCCGGCGCCGTGTGTGTGTCCACCAACGGCGCCGCGTCGAGCACGTACTTGGCCACGACAGCGGCCGCGGCTGCTCCCTCCTCCATCACCACCCCTCTGACGGCCTCCCTCAACTGTACTACAGCATCGGCGTCGTCGTCTCCTCTCGTCCTCGCCTGCCCCAGCAACCAGTACATTTCTCTCCTCTCAGTCACCCTGTCGGCTTGTGGCGGTGGCGGCTCCCCTATCCAGCGGCCACTGGTGCTTCGTACACTGCGGCAGACGTGTGCCAACAAGTCATCGTCGTGCGCGTACACCTTGCCGTCCTTGGTGGCCGTCAGCGTAGCCTATGTATGTTCATACAGGTATCCATCATAGTATACCCATAATTGGCAATTGTGGAAAATTGCGCAGAGTTAACAGACACAGGCGCCGTAATGAAGCGTGTGGTGCTCGTCGTGCTCGTCTTCGTGTTGGCCTTGGTGTCTGTGGCATCGGCCACCTCCCCCATCTCCACTCCCCTCGACTGCACCCAGGACAGTCTCGAGCTAACAATTACCTCGGCCTGCACACCAGGTACTCCGTGTTACGTCAATGTGGGCCCGACTCTATGCACGAGCGGTCCACTGGTCTTTTCGACAGCCATGACCATTCAGGATTTGGACTTGCACTTGGTGCCTTCCGACTCCACGTACACGGCCGCCTCCATGCCCACCAACGACGGTGTGTCGGACATTCACTGCCACTTGCTCTTTGATCACGATGCCAGTGGCCAGACACAGGGTGGCGAGCTGGTGCTCAAGTCCACGTCCGTGTCGTACACCAACCGCGTGACCTTTGAGGGTCTGCGCGTGTGTTCCAACAAGTTTTCGTCCATCGTCAGCCTCGACAGCAGCACCCTGGACAATCAGACGTCGGTGGTCAGCAACTACTCGGCCTTTATCGATGTGAATGCGCAGAACTCGTCGGGCTTTGTGGCGTCGGGCAACAATGTCTTCAAGTCCATTAGCGTGGCGCACTCGGCCCTGTACATGAACACGGGTCACTTTTTCGTGGGCCACGCGTCGGCCACGTTTAGTGTGACATCTACTGCGGTGTACACGAGCAACAACAACAATTTTTCCACCACGGGTGACGTGAGCGCCATTATCGACGTGGCCGCTCTGACGCAGGCTCTGGTGCAAGACTCCAATTTTGACGGCTCCGGTGCCACGTTTGCCAACAGCGATCACGTGTGCACGTCCATCGCCAACCCGGCCGTGCACGGCTGCGATGCGGGCTACGTGCTGACCAACTTCCAGGCCCTGTCGGCCAAGAACGTGCCGGCCATTCGCCTGTACTTTTCCGACACGGTCGTCTTCAAGGGCAACACCGTGCGCCACATGACCACCACCAACGGCGTGGACAGCGTGCGACTCGTGGCCACCGGCCCGGCCGCCAGCACTGGTGTGACCGCGACGATTGAAAACAACACGGACGCGGCTGACCCCACTCAGGTGTCGGGTGTGACCGATCCCACGGCCTACGGCGCCACCATCAGCCTGGACTTGTCACAAGGTGGCTTTGCCGTCAAGGCCGTGACGGTAGATGGCAACACCATGACCGTCAGCAGTCGCAATCCGGCCAACAACTCGCGTCCGCCCATTCTCATCAAGTCGGGCGCTCTGACGGGCTACATGACGGCAACGTCCGGTGCTGGTGTGTTCAACGTGTACAACAACATTTGCACCCTGCATCAGAATCTGCTCATCTCCAACACGGCCGTGCGAGCCTCGTGCATCATGTTTGACGGCGCCTTCCTCACGCCCGATGTGACTGAAATTCGTCGCACGGGCAGCCCGGACAGCGACGCTGATTTGCAAAACGGCTACGTGCACGACGCCATCCGGTCGACAGACGCCAGCACCATTACCATTCTCAGCACGGACCTGACCACCTACGGCGTGGGGTTGCCCCGCGGGTTTGCCACCATTACCGATCTGCCCGTGATTGATTTCACAGCCGCGCAGACCAGCGGCGTGGTGTACGAGTACGTGACGCTGACTACGAGCAGCGCGGTGCGACGCACCACCGATTACACAGTCATGCTCTATCGCCTGCCCAACGATGTGAGCTGGATGCAGCTGGGCAAGGGCGCCGATTTGTCCACGGCCGCTGTGGTGGCGGATGTGGCGAGTTCGTATTTGACGGGCACCTATCGCGTGGTGTCGGCCGGTGTGATGGTGACTGGCGGCGACAGCGTGCGCCTTTCGACCCTCTCGGTGGACAACACTAGCTGGGCCATGGGCACCAATGTGCACATTCGCATGTACAGCAACACGCTCAACGTGGTGGGCACCTTCACCAACAAGATTCTGACCAAGGTGGCCTACGCCCGCTTCACCGGCACCATGCCCAGCAAGACCATTGTAGACACCTTTGTCATCAATCGCGACCAGGCAGTGGACGTCAAGCCCCTCATGGCTCTGGCCCGTTCGTCGGCCGAGGAAGGTTTCGATGTGCACCCCCACGCCACAGTGCTCATGACCAACCTGCAGCTGCACGATTCGACCAACTCCACGGTGCCAGCGTTTTACACGCTGTTTAGCGCCGTGTACAGCCAGGCGGCCGCTGTCAGTACGCCGCCACTGTTCCGCTTTGTGCTGCGCAACACCCTGCAGTGCAACGGCTTGGATCAGCGGCTGGCCTCGTACAATGACCGGGTGGCCGATCTGCCGGCTGGTGCCATGATTGACAATGTGGATGCCTCGGTCTACCTGTGCGCCAACGACACGGCCGTGGTGACTGATGTGACGGGTGTGCTGACGGGTGCCACAGTCAGTCAGCTGGAGAGCACTTCCCTGCAGACCAGCGGCGCCACCTCGTACGACACCGTCACCAGTGTGACTACCAGCAGTGTGCGCGTACACGCCAGCAGTCTGGTGGTGGATCCGTACTTTGTGACGGCCGTGTTCTTCGGTGTGGTGCCACCCAGCACGACGCTGACGGCGCAGCAACCCAACGAGGCCGTGACACTCACTCGCAACTATGCCGTGGCCGGTGATACGTCGCTGACGGTGGACTGTCAAGGCGTACAGTTCTCGGGCGCCGTGTCTGTTTCCTTTGAGAGCACCAGTGTGACGTGGCGCAACTGCGTGGCCGGGGGCAGTATCGAGTACCAGACGCGCATGCCGTCGGCCTACCTGACCATGGACGGCGGCTCGCTAGCCGGCACCTTTACCGAGTACATGAGCGTGGGCGGTGGCAGTGGTGGCAGCAGCATGACGGGTTACACGGCCATCAACGGTTTCACGGCCGGCACCACGCAAACCGAGGTGGTGTTGGCCGACGGTGTGAACAAGGACGATCCGCAGAACCCGGTGCAAGTGTCGGGCATCGATTTCACCGGACTCAACTATGCGCTGGACGTGAGCACGAGTGGTCCGTTTGGTTCGCAGGTGCTGCTGGACAGCGTCAGCAACATTGATTCGCTGCTGGTCGACAACGGGGCCACGGTCACTCTCAAGGACACCTCACAGTTTGCCAACGTGACCGTGACGAACGGTGGCACTTTGAACGTGGACAGCGCGGGCACGGCCGACATGACCCTGGTCAACGCCCAGAGCGGGTCGACGTTTGCTGTCGACGGTATCACCACCATTGGCACCGTCAACATTGAAGGCGGCTGCTATCTGACACAGACGGCCAACATCACGGTGACAGCCGACGGTATTCGCATTCCCATCAACAACCAGGACATTTACTTGAACCAAGCCCCCGACGCCCGCATCATTGTGGCCAACACGGTCAACACGGCCGTGACCATGTATGTGCCAACTGATCCCGACTTGGTGCTGCAGCCATTTGCATTTTACACGGTTCCTCGCCTGACTATTATGGACCCGGCGACGACCGTGGTGATTGACGCTTCGATCACGACCACACAAAAGGTGGCAATCCGCTTCTTGTTTGACGGCGTGCAAAACAGCGAGGGCACAACCCTCACTTCGTTTTTGGCGAACGATCAGGTTCGCAGCAAGGATGCATCGATTGGTTCTCGATCCTGTGACATTACCAACGGCACGGGCCAACAGACGTGGCATCGTGATTCGCTGCAGTGGTTAAGTTGTACGGTTGCCTCTTGTGATACCGACTATCACGCCGAAAGCAATGCGTGCGTCAGCAACACGCAGAGTTGTGATATTGCCAACGGCACGGGTGAGCAGACGTGGACGACGGAATGGGGTGCTTGCACAGTGGTGTCGTGTGATACTGGATACCACTCCATCACGACCGCCTGTGAGTTGGATGTCGTCACGCAGAGCTGCACCATTGCCAACGGCACGGGCGAGCAGACCTGGGACGCAGGCAACAGTCAATGGGGTTCGTGCATCATTCAGTCCTGCGACACTGGCTATCACTTGTCTGCCGACAGTACAAGTTGCGATGTCGATACCATCGCGTGTACCGACGGCCCTTACGCTGGTACCCAGACATGGGACACGGGATCGCAGACATATGGCGCTTGTTCCGACACCGAGTGCGCGCCGTGGGCCACGCTGCAGGACGGCCTTTGCACCTACTCGACCTCATTCATCAACGGCAATCGCGTCGCTCAGCTCTCGTCGTACGGCAGCTTCGATTCCTCGTACGGCGCCGACGTATTCGATGGCGAGGTTTACGCCGTGGCTGTGCAGAGCGATGGAAAAACCATCATTGGTGGTTCTTTTACCACCGTCAACGGCGTCAGTCAACCCAAGCTGGCTCGTCTCAACACGGACGGCACGTTGGACACAAGCTTCACTCCCGGCGCCATCACCGGCACAGGCTCAGTGCAGGTACAACGTATTGCCATCCAAAGTGATGGCAAGATTCTCATTGCCGGTTACTTTAACAACGTCGGCGACCTCGCCCGCGGTGGCATTGCTCGTCTCAACAGTAGCGACGGCAGTAACGACATTACGTTCGCCGAGGAACAGAGCCTGACCGACAACAACGGAGTGGACGCCATGTTCCTGCAGAGTGATGGTTCCGTCTACATTGGTGGCTACTTTACCTCGGTCAACGGCATTGCCAGCGGCGGTATTGCTCGGCTCGATACCAATGGCATGGTAGACACCAGCTTTAGTGCCACTGTGGGTGCCACGAATGCCGGTGTGCTGGACATCGCTGTGCAAGGCGACGGCAAGGTGGTCATTGGCGGGTCGTTTACCACGGTCAACACGGTTTCCCAACGAAACGTGGCGCGTCTCAACACGGATGGTTCCCTGGATGAGAGCTTTACGGGCGCAGTCACCAACAGCGGCGATGTCGTGTCCGTGGCAGTCGACAGCAGCGGCAACATTCTCATGGGTGGCTGGTTCTCGACAGTCAACAGTATTTCGCGATCGTACGTGGCTCGTTTCTCTTCAGCAGGTGTATTGGATAGCGGATTCAACACACCCGACGTCGACAGCGCCGTGTACACGATTACGCCGCAAAGCGACGGCACGACCATCCTGGGTGGCTACTTGACGCACGGCATCGTTCGAGTGGCCAGTGACGGCAGCAAGGACCAATCCTTCATCGGCCAAACCAACAACGGCGCCGTGTACGCCGTGGCTGTGCAGAGCGGTACTGGCGACGTTCTGGTGGGCGGTTCGTTTACAGCGGCCGTGTAACAGGGATTTTCAATATACATTGTTTTGCGTCCGATTTTCGGGTTATTTAAATCCGGTCCGGTGGGCTTCCCTCTCACATTCTCGTTTTCTTTTCCCCCTCGCGGCGAGCAAGCAACTTCATGGTGAGCCTCGCTCATTTGCGACCCCTCTCTCTTCCTCCCTTCACGCTCACTTCTTCCCTGCCAGACCTCCACTTGCATTTCCCGCCGCCTGGACTTTGATTCGTTCGTCGACGTGGCCGTCGCCGATTACGCGCTGCCGAGCCGTGCCGAGCAACTCCAACAAACGATGAAGGGCATCGTCCGTGATGAAGGTCAAGTGCCTGTTCTGGAGCCTTATATCCGAGCCCAAGACCATCTCCTGCTGGCCGAAGCCGAGGCCAAGGTGCAGCAACCGCAGCAGCTGCTGGAGACTGAGGTGGTGGCCTTGCTCGTGCTGCTCAAGCGCTGTGGCGGCGCCGTGGACACGGAGCACGTGGCACGGGCACTGCACGCCCACCTCGTGGACGACGTGCACCCTGGCCAACTGGTTGAACTCTCGCTGCGCGGTGCCGCGGCCGCGTTGAAGATCATGACGGAGCTGGAGCCGCAAGTGGTGTCGCAGCTGCGCGAGATGATTATCAACACGTACGTCATCTACGACATCTCGTATCCCAGCCAGTACGAGCTGCTGCAGACTGCGCGCCAAACGCTGCGCAGCGTGGCTTTGATGGCGCAGTGGAAGAACGGCCTCGACATGTGGGGTCTCGACGAGCAAGATGACATTGACTTGGACGACTTTGACGTGGAGCGCACGGTGATGCGCGTCGTCGACGACGAGAGCCCCGACATGCTGTCCGAGGAGGTGCTGCCCGTGATGCCCGTCACATCGCCACTGCGCCCGGCCTTTGACGAGCGTCGCACGGCCCACGAGACGCCACGCAAGACGCTGACTGCGCCCGTACCTCCCGCGCCGCGGCGCAAGGACTTGCGTGTAATCACTACGGCCGAGGAGGGCTCAGAGCTGATTGTGGGCACCTTCTGGTTGCGCACGGCCAAGATTGGCGCTCCTCTGAACTGGGAGGAGCGCAGCAAGGGCATGGCTCTGGTGCAGCAAGTGGCCAGCCTGTTCCAAGTCAACGACCCGTGGGTGCTGAACGGCAAGATCAACCGGCCGGCCATTGTGACTGACTGCCACCACTCAGGAGTCAAGTGCGAAAACTGGAGCCAGGCCATGAACCTGGCCATGGAGCGGCTGCGGACGCTGGTGACCGCGGACACCGTGGACGTGATGAAGTTGTATCGGCGCTTGCACTCACGCAAGCTCCGCGGCCTCGCGCCAACCACGTGTTCGGCGCAGTTGTATCGCCGATACGGTTTCCACTCGGAGGCCGGTGAAAAGGAAGAATAAAACATGAGTACGTCACGCGAATCCATTCTATGGGGTCCAGATGCTGTCGCCTACGATCCCCGTGTCTTTGATTTGTTCATCACGGCCGATTTGGCGCCCTACTGTGTGGACCGGCCCTGCATGACGCTGGCAGCAGCTAGGGCCGGGCACCGACACGGTCTCCTGCGTCACAAGGCTGCCCGGCGCTGGTGGGGCGCCCTGATCCGCGATTGTCCAGCCGATTACGATTTCGTAGATCTGTACAATTTTTACGTGACTAACGATTACGACGACGGTGTGGCGTACGTGCTGCCGCTGGTGCCGCCGCAACACGTGCTGACTCGCGAGCTGCTGCCAGTGCTGGAAACGAACGAGAACCAGGCGCTGGTGGACGCTGTCGTCCGGGCAGTGATCGCGGAACTCGTACCGATTCGCCACGTCCTCGAGGAGTGGCGAGGCTTGGCCGGTCGACAGTGCTCCCTCTTTGCTCGACACCTGTTGGAACTGCAACCTCGCGTTCTCGGCATCGTGGCGTTTTCCCGAGTTTCCAACTATATGCTGCAACGAGTGCTGCCGACGTCAGTGTTGCAAGAGAATGCGCACACTCTGGTGTTGCGTGCTGCCCTGGCTCTGACGGCCAATCGTCGGCACACGGTGTCGATCCTCATCCGTGAACGTGGTGTGCTGTTGTCGGTACAAGAGGCCGCCGACGTGCTGCAGCACATGACGCTGGTCAACAATTGCAACACGGAAGCGGCGCAGGCGTTGCTCGACACCACGCACGGCCTCGCAGCCAACCACGTGAACTGGTCTGGCTGCAACCTGGCCAGCCGCCTGACTCTGTGGCTCATTCTGCACATGCAGTGGACGGACGCGTTGGATACACGCCAGATGCGACTACGCATCCACCACTCGCACTATGTGCGCATGGCTTTGGATTTCATGTACGTGGTACTGGGCGGCCGCGATCTCGTCGTGGAGGACGATACTCGGCTCAGTGAGCAGCACTTGCGGTTGGCGGTGTGCATCCGCCGCATACGAACCATCCACAAATGCATGGCCGGTTCCATGGGACGCGTCTTGCTTGATCAGGCGCACCTCACGTTTCGAGTATTGTTACAACAACAAGATCCGACAAACAAAGAGTGGTGGGACCGCGTATCGGATTCGGTCACGGAATTGTCATTACGTCCTGCATAAAGCCATTTGTATTTTCGTTTCACGCTGGCGGCGCAAAGATGACCACCCCATCTCCGGTGAGTTGTTCTTTTTTCTTGCACGAAAGGAGAGAGAGAGAGAAAACAAAGACTCACTCTTACTCGTGTGGAGCAGCGACCCGTCTTGCCACTTGCTGCTCCTTCGTGGATGAGAGACACTTGTGACTCGCCACCACCACCACCACCACCACGACCAGTCACACCGAATCCGTTGGATGCCTTTTGCGCATTGACCACAGAACCACGACCCCAACCTTCGTCGTCGACCATGTTCTGCCCGCTGACGTCCAGATTTCAGTCTCTGCCGCCGCCTCCCATGTCCCCTCCTCCTCTCGGCGGCGGGGGAGGTTTCAAGGCTCTCGACTACATGACGCGACATGACAGCACATACCAACGAACACCCGGCCGCGACATACCGCCGACAACACCAGGATACAGCGACAGCGACAGCGACGAGGAGGAGGAAGAGGAAAAAGAGCAAGAGGCCGTGGAGGAGGAGGAGGAACAGCTTCCACCTCGACGGATTGCCACTCCTCGCAAAAAGCCCAAGAAACCCAAGCGCCGCGCCAAGAAAGACAATGAGGACGCGCCGCCTGTGAAAAAGAGCCGCGATCAAGTCGGAGACCGCGTGAGTATTCCGTGTGCCATGCGTCAGGTGCTGACCAGCGTACTGCAACGCAAGGTGGCCGCGCTGACGAGCGTGGCAGAGGTCGACGTGCCGAGCTGGATCAAGTACCCCAAGAAGCCGCAGCGCTACTTTTACCCCAAGAACCACCGTCACGTGGGTCGCGTGGCCTCGAATAACACGGCCGTCACCGACGCCTTGCTGCGTTGTCACGGCCTTCGGTGTCGCAACCACCCCCTCAAAGTCGACGAACTCGGCAACGTGGACGCCCAAGGGCTGGCCTACTGCAGTGAGTGTTTTGCGGAACAAGAGCCGCCGAGCGACGAGGCCAAGGCCAAGGGACTAGAGGCCCTGGCTCACGTGCAACACATTACGTGCTTGACTTGTTTGGCCGTGATTCGCATGCGCGGCGGCGACGAAGGCGACGTGCTGACCACGTTCCACGCACACGATTGTCAAGAGATGCGCGAGCCGGCCAATGGCGAAGTCACTTGCGACGCTGTGGTTCGCTGGCTGGTTCCACTGCCGGAGAACGAGGAACGCGTGTTTGCTCCGTTTATCGACATTCGCGGACAACGTGTGCCCCTCTCGTTCCGCAAGGGCTCGGTGTGTCCGTTTGTCGGCACGTTGGACGACCTCAAGCAACACTTGGAAACGTGTCACATTGCGCAGAATCGGTTGACCATGCGGTTGGCCTACAAGGCTGCCTGTGATATGGTAGCCGGGACGCAATGACGCCTTTTTTTCTGACACAAAATAATACAGACACGCATGCGGAACGTCGTCGTCCTCTTCTTTCTCCTTGTCGCGGTCACCTCGGTCTCGGCTACTGTCGACCCGGCCCTTATCAACGGCACATATGCCACTGGTCCCAAGTTTCTGCCGACCGAAGCCGATGTCACGCTGACAGTGACGAACGCATCGACTTCCGACAACACGTTTACGCCGTCTCTCAATGTGGACGGCGTTTATCAGACCGGCTGCACAGGCTCGTTTTCTTTCAACACGGACGTACAACTAGCCGACGGACTCGTGGTCACGTGCAGCGCCGACACGTTTGTGTTTTCTCGAGTAGCACTCATGTACTTTGTGTTGCGCGACAGCACCAGTGGTCTTTTGGGTATTGCCAGTAAAAAGTAGAGAGAAATAACATGAGCCGAGTTTGTGTCGTTGCTTTCCTTTTCGGTCTCTTACTCGTCGGGCTAGGTCAAGCGGCCGAGGCGTACACGCACACGTGCAACACGTACAGTTACCCGGGCCAGACTGGCCTCATTTTTACGCGACTGTGTGACCCACTTGGCACCAATGCATCGAGCGTCACCACCTGCGACAGTACGACGTGCAACACCAATCTGACCAATGCCTTGCAAACAGTCTCGGCCAACGGAGGTGTCAACATTGATGCCTGTGGCTGTGTGTCGTTTACGGCTCAGTACGCCAGGACCCAGTTAGCGCCCAAGTATCCCACGCTTCTGTTCAACTCGGATGGCACGTCGTCGAACCCTCGGCCACTGCTGAGTTTTGTGGGTCCCATTGTGTTTTCCCAGTGCACGTCCGCCAACCAGTGCACGGTAGAGTTTACCAACATCAGTGTGGAGTTTCCCAGTCAGGTGGTGAGCATGTCGTCGGGCGATGTAGTGACTGCCAATGGCGATTTGGTCATTTCCTTCCGAGGCATGCCCAACTTTCCCATCACGGTGACCACTGGAAGCGCCACCGCAGGCAACGGCGCAGTAGAAAACACCAGCGCCTATCGCTTGTTTGTCAGCATTGTCGGCGCTGCCACGTTCAACGTCTACTCTCAGTTTTACAACGTATTTTACGGCTATGTATCTGGACAGGTGGCTTCGTGGACGTGGAACAATCCCAATACCAGCGTGCTGGAACAGGGCAGCCCCGACATTCAGTCAAACGGCGGTTACACGTATCTCCAGACTGTGTGGAAAGCTGTCGATGTACACACGTACCCGTATTACTCGGTTGTGCGCCTGGACGGCGTCACCAGTTTTCCCAGCACCATTACAAAACTGGTGGACAACACAGTGGGCACGGCCCTGGACTTGACTGTAAGTAACTTGAACATCAATCTACCAGGCCCCGGTGTTGTCGATGTGCTGGTCAAGGATTATTTGAGTGCGTGGTTTTCCGACAATGTGGTTTCGTCCAGTGGGGCCACTGACCAGGACACGGTGATGCGCATCGTATCTTCGACGGCCTCGTCGGCTTTGCCATACATCCAATCGCTGACGTTTACGCGCAACCGCTTCTTGCTCGGCCTTCACGCCCCCATCACTCTGACTGTGACTCCTGCCACCTCCTTGGGTCCCGTCACCTTGACCGGCAACACCGTCCAATCGCAAACGTCCTCCACGTACAATGCCACGGACGCCGGCCTCTTGACTGTGACGGGCACGTTGATGGGACGCTACATACCCATTGACTTTCGACGCAGCAAGAGCGTGCCCGATGCCGACTGCAATCATTACTTGGCCGACTTTTTCTTTCCCACGGCCACCTCCCTGCGCACCGCCAACCACTCCGACTCGTACGCCGCCATGGGTATGGTCATGCCAGGATTCGTCAACAGCACACAGACACTGGGAGCCACCACCTGGCGGCCGCAGGTCAAGTACACGCCGAGTACGACAGTGGGGGCCTACTCGTTTTTCGACTTGTTTGACAATCCGTATGGCTATCCGTCGGTGCACGACTATCGGTACCGCATCATTTACGCGGCCAACACCACGCTCACCAGCGAGAGCGATTTGGTACAGTGGGCGTCGGCCGCCGACATGGACACGTGGTCGGCGCCCCTGACACTGGCGACCCTGCGAGCCGACAGTCGCTTCTCTAGTCTGTATCCTGTGACTGTGGGCACCATGCTGTGGGGCGCAACTCGCTCGGCCACTCTGACAATGGTGGGCGGCAACGACGGCCTCAATCAGTACACGTTGAATGCTGGCAGCGTGACTGCGTTCTCCTCGCTCAGTGCCACCGACACCACGTACGACTCGTCGTCGACCTGGAGCTCGGACGGCAGCGGTCACAATTATCTGTCACTGCTCAAGGTGACGGGGCCGGTGTTTAGCACCGCCACAGTCACCAATGTGGTTGTACAGCGTTCATCGTCGACCGAGTTTTTGGCTGGCGTGTTGTCCCTCAGCAACGCTCCACCCTCACTGGTAGCCGTGGTGGACGGCTTGTTTAATGCCACGTACTCGGGCACGGCCGCTGCCTTTACCAGTGTGGCCGAGTGCGTGTCGTGTGGTGTAACGTACGGCAACAGCACCAAACTGGCATTGCGCAACCTGAATTTGGTCGAGGCCACCCGCAGCGGAGTGGTGGCCAGCGGCTTTGCCCTGGTGGATGTGACGGGTGCCGGCGTGTACGCCTCGTCTAGCTCCTGGCCCACGATTTCCGGAGGCGGTGTCTACCTCGGAACACCGACGGCCACCAGCACCATCGCCTCACGTGTCAGTGGCATCACTACAGGTGGCGACATGTGTGGCGAACGCAGTGTGACAGAGTTGCTGCAGGCCGTAGACAATACGGATTTCGGCGTCTCTCCGCTGACGCTGACGGCCCCCAGCGGCACCGGCACGAACGCCACCACCGGGGGTCCGTACACCATCAAGAGCGCCGGCCTGGCCCTCAAGCTCAACAATTATGTGGTCACGCCCACGCTCACTATTCAAGCCACAGGTGTCACGCTGTGGAACTCCACTTTCTCGTTCGTGTCGGTGGATCGCTCAGTGCCCTCCGTGTCACTCTACTCGGTCACCATCAACAGTCTGCAGCAAATGCCGACACTAGCCATTTCTGGCGCCAGTTACAACATTCTCAGCACCCGAGGCTTCAGCATCAACTTTGACATCAACAACGTGTTTAGCGGCGACGCCAACGGCCTGGACGTAGACTTGTCCACGCCAGGCGCCAGTCGGCAGAGTTACGTGCTGTACGACGTGGTGAACGCGGGCGTCATGACGGTCGGAACCAACAACACGGTCATTATGCGCTCGACGCTCAACAACGTGACCAGTGCGGTGCAAAACATTGTGCTGAGCGGCACGGGCCAACTGCAAATCGAGACCAACGTGACCGCAGCGACCACATCCCGCGACCTCTTTGCTCTGCAAGTCTCTGGAACTGCCTCGGTCACCATCACGGCCAACGAGCGTGTGACGGTGCCGTGCCATGGTGTGCAGTACACCGAGTTGCCGGCACAGGGTGTGCAGCTGCAAGTTCCACGCATGCGAGTGCTGGACAAGAGCTGTGTGCAAGTGAGCATGGGCGCTGGCACAGGCAACAGCAGTGCGTTCGTGTGGCGAGATACGTTTATTGACGTCAACAACACAGTGATTGATGTTCCACGCGTGGCAGACGTAGTTCGATAATGTATGTATTTAGATTCCTTGCACACGCAACGCGTCCAACACATGCGCAGCCACGCACACGGCTGCACTCTCGTTCCAATCGTCGGCGCTGCCGTCCAACAGTACACAGCGGCCCGTCATGCCGCCCACCGAGTAGCGGGCCGACTTCCAATCTTCCATGGTGTTGGGTGACGTGAAGCGTTCCATCACGGCCTGCCGGTGCGCCTTGTCGGGATGAATACGAGCCAGCACAACGGCCTTTTGGTCGGCCGCCACAATGGCGTTGACACAGCGCACCATGTTCATGTCGAGTGGAGAGAGAGGCACGTCGTGCAACTGGCGGCGGCCCTGCACAAAATCATCCATGCATTCCAACACATCTTGGAGGCGGCGTTGGAACACTTGCACGTCGTCGTCGTCATCACTGAGCTTGGTCACTTGGGCTAGCAGCAAGAACCAAGTGGCGTCGCCGGTAATGTCGACTTCACCGTTTCCTTCGTCCTCGTCACTCGCTTCGACCGTGGGTGTCTTGGCGTACGCACCCAGGCGGGGTGTGTGCTTGCGAGCCACCTCGGTCAGCACGGCCGTGTCGGTCAAGGCCCACACTCGCGCCGCGTTGCCAGCGGCCTCCTTGCGGCGTTCCTCCACCGACAACGAATAGTAGGCGTTGATGAGGCGCTGCAAGTTTTCACTGCGGCGTTCGCAAATCTCTTGAACGTGCAGCCGTCGAATGCACGGGATGGCCCGGGTGCCTTGCATCTTTTCCACAATGTACAAGCACACGGTCAGGCGGTTCTGATAGGCCGTGCTAAGCATGCCCACTTGCTGCGTCGACGCCATCAAACGCAGTTGGAACACGGCATCGCGCGGCCGCTCGGGTCGCTGTTGTTCCACAAACGACCGCGCAAACTCCTCGGCCTTTTCCGGAATGCTGCCCACCACGTCGAAAGCGTGAGCCAGCAGAATAACGTCGCGGTCGATGCGCTTCTCAAACAGGCCAGTGGCTGTGGGAAAGTTGTGCAAGCTGTCCACCCACGGCGCCCGTCGCAGCCGCTCGAGACGCTCAGGGCTCTCGGCAAACTCGTGCAGCTCCTCAAATGTCGGCACCAGTTCCTTGGCCAGCGACAGGTGGGCCAGCGTAGTGTCCACCACCACGGGCTTTTTTTGCGACGTCTTCTTGCGGGGAATGAGGGCTGGGTCTACCACAAACGGCACATCCTTCTCGCCCGTCTGGGTGTTGATTTTCGGCTCGTCGGCCAACGTTTGCAAGTAGTTGGCCCACGAGCCGAGCTTGGTCTGAAAGTTCTTCTTGTACACGGCGTTGAGCAAAGTCAGGTCGGCCGTGAGAATGTATGGGGTGTTGCCCATCAACACAAAGGTGGCCCACGTGCCCTTTTGCAAGTGCACGGGGGCCGTGCGAGGCACATTGATGAGCTCACACCGCCCAATGTGTTCACGCTTGATGAGCAGTGCGTGCTCCTTGCTAAACGGAAACAAATTCTTTTCCTCTCCGTCGTCGTCATCGTCCACAATCCGCGGCACGGCCTCTTCCACCACCTTGGGCAGCTCTCGGCTGAACGGGCGGAACGTAATCCCTCCGTACGCCTCTTGCATGGTCTTTCTCTTTCTCTGTGTATGAGAGAAATAAAAGGCCGAGTTCGAGGTAAAAAACGTGTCACTTGTCCGGCCGGAAATATTTTAGGTGTGACACACCAGAAAAAAGTTTTCAGGAATTTTCGAGGGGGTCCGAAAAAAATGTGCCCAAAAATTTTTTCTGGTGTGTCACACCAGAAACGTATGTCACCATCCATCAAGGATGAATAGTTCAAGTTTTTTAAACTCACATATTCTCCCCTTTTAAGACGTGTCCGCCCGCGCACACGCACATACATCATGGGCGTCATTCGAGGCAAGCTGGACAACATGGGCTACCATGTGACGGCCGAGCACGGCACCGTCATTTGGATGATCCTGCTCCATCCGCGGACAGCCAAACCGTTCATCCTCAAGTGCTATGGCTTTCAGCCATACCTGTACACCAACAGCACCCGCTCGGTGGCCGACCTCAACGCGGACGTGCTGCTGCAGATGGATGCGCATCGCGACATGTCGTACATTCCCAAGATGAGCAAGCGTGTGTACAATGAGTTGCGTGAGACCAAGGGCATGGTGCTGCAGGCTGAGGTGGTGTCGGATCACACGCTGTACCTGCCCGACCGTAACACGGACTCGGACGGATACATGGACGAGCCAGTGGAAGTGCGCAAAATCTCGTGTGTCTCGCCCTCGGTCATCCCTTACCTGCGCGGCGTGCTGGCGGCCGAAGGCAAACACATTATGGTGGCCGAGGCCGATGTGGACTACTGCATGCGCTTCCGCGTGGACCACAAGATTACCATGGGCAACTGGGTGGAGGTGGACGAGGACATGGTGGAATACGTGCAGTTCCACGATCGTACGGCCATTGGCAACGAGTACATTACGCCTCACGAGTACCTGGCTTGGTACGGTCACGTGCGCGACGGTGGTCCGTGCGACATGAAGAGCAACAAGGAACACTGTGACTTTGAGACCCACGGTCTTGATCCACTCGTGGAGTGGACGACGGTGGGCGGGGAGCGTGTGCCCACCCAAGCGTTGTCGGTCTATGTACGCTACATTCTCAAGGACCCCGACTCTCAAGACGACAGTGGCGAGATCACCGAAGACTTTTTTCTGTACTGCAAGGGCCAAACCAATCACCATGTGCTGCCCGACGGCAACGTGGCCATGATCGCCTGCGCGTCGGAAGAGGACTTGTTGCGCACGTGGGTTCGCATGAGCTTGGAACGGGGTGTGACGCAGATTTACACCTACAACGGCCGCAATTTCGACATGCCCTTTGCCGCTCGCCGGGCCGAGAAACTCGGCTTGCACGACCTGTGCTTTGGCTACCTCAAGGGCGTGCGGCCGCGGGTGCGGGAAAAGACGGCCGGTTCCAAGCAACTGGGCATCCGCAAGGCCATCGACACCACCATTCCCGGTCGGCACAATTTGGACATTTGCGAGTTTCTGCGCACGTCGGTGCCACTCATTGCCAAGTACTTGCTGACCGACCTCAAGCTCAAGACCGTGGCCTCACGCATCAATGGTGAAGATGCGCAAAAGATCGACTTGTCGTTTGACGAGTTCCCCCGACTCCTGCGGACGCTGGACGGCATTCTGGAGATTGGCAAGTACAACCGCATGGATGTGGTGTCGCAGTACGAGATTTGGAAAAAGATTGGCATGGAATCGGACTTGGAATCGCGTGCGCGCACCTCCAATGTGTCCATGGAGGAGATTGTGACGCGTGGCATGGTGCACCGCATCAAGCCAGCCTTTCTGACCGTGTGCAAGGGGGCCAACACCCTGCTAGTGACGCGGGCCAAGGCTCTGCGGGTGCGTCGTTTCGACGGCGACGAGAACGACAATGATGAGAACGAGGAACCGACGGCCGAGGAACAAGAAAAGCTGGCCGGTGCCACGGTGCTCGATTCGCCGCCGTTTGGCGAACTGGACGAACTCATGGCCACCCTGGACTTTGCCAGTCTGTACCCCAGTATCATGACCTACATCAACTTGTGTTCCACCACCAAAGTGACGCGAGCAACCATCGAAGAGCACGGGTGGCAAGAGTTCAAGGACTATTTACGAGTGGTCATTGACAAGGACCGCGGCATTGAAGAGTACTATGTGCGCGACCACATTCGCATGGGTATTCTGCCGGCTGTGGTCAAGTTCTTCTTGGACGGACGCCAGGTGGCCAAGGACGCCATGGGAGCAGCCGAGAAGAAAAAGCTGCAAGCCGACTATCTCATTGAGCACTTTGGTCAGTGGGAGGAGACCAAGGTCAAGTGCGAACGCAAGATTCGCATTATCCAGGAGCTGCTGGAGCACGGCAACCCCGATTACAACTTGCGCAAGGCCCTGACCAAGGATTTGAGTGACCAACAGGAGTGCGTGTCGTGGTTGACTAAACCGTGTGCCACGGACTTGGCCGAGCTCAAGGCCATTTACCAAGAGTCGGCCAAGGAACAGGCCCGACAAGACGCCCGACAGAATGCCCTCAAGATCGCCGCCAACTCGGTCTATGGTGCCTCGGGCGGTGACACGTCGCCCTTCTACTCCATGTCCGTGGCAGCGTCGGTCACGGCCACTGGTCGCTGGTTGATTCAGACAGTGGCCGAGGTGGTGACGGCCAAGTTTTCACAAAAGAATGGTTATCCGTTTGATGTCAAGGCCAAGTACGGCGACACTGTTGAGAACGAGGTCGTGCGAATTCCTTTCTTGTTAGTTCCCAGCCTCACGGCCTCTCTCTCTCTCCATCCCAGGACTCGGTGTTTTTCCACATTCTCCTTCCGCCCGGCTCCAACCTCAATGCCCGTGACATGATCGAGTACGGTCAAGAGTTTGCCTCGTACGCCAATCGCGAGATTTACCGCCGTCTCAACGGCCTGCCAGAGACAGTCTTTGACGACGACGGCATCGAAACTGAGTTTGTGATTTCGCCACGCGACGTCAAGTCCATGGCCATCAAGCTAACGTTTGAAAAGATCTTTATCCGCATCCTGTTTGGCCGCAAGAAGGCCAAGGGCAAGATGGAAAAGCTGGTGCTGGCCACAGTGGGTACGGCTAGTCTAGATTCCATGCTGCCAGCAGCTGGCAAGCGGACGCGAGAGGATGATGTTTTTGATGTGGATGACGATGATGACGACGACGACAACGACTTTGACGTCGACGATGACTGCTTTATGGACGTGGACGGCGGCACAGCATCGTCCTGCGGTGCGCCACCACCCAAGAAACGCCAGCGTCGGGGCCAAACCCTCGGCCTCGACGATCTGGGTCACCGTTACCGGTGTCTCAAGAAGCGGTACGTGGGCCTCATGTGGACCGACGCCGAGAAACCGCCAGAAGCCAAGGTCCGCGGCATGGACGACGTGCGACGCGAGACCACCGAGATTGTGCGCGACGTGATGCAACTCATTTACGACCGCATGGTTTATGGTGGTCAACGCAAAGTGGTGTGGAAGCACTACTATCGGGAGAACAAGGAGGAGCAAATGACCGAGATGCTGGGCAAGGAAAAGTACGTGAGCACGTACGACGGCAAGACGCTGCGCCATCACTTTTGGCACGACAGCGAACCGGACCTACAAGCTCGACTACGGACCATGAGTGACGTTATCGTTCGTGAGCACAAGACCGCCGAGAACTTTGAGAACGGCATGTGTTCGCAGCATCGCATTTACGGCATGGAACCGGGAGTGGACACGGAAGAAAAGCTGCTGTGCACGCAGTACTTTTCGGGCGGCAAGCTGCAAACGCACAAGAGCGACAAGCTACCGTCGTCGGCGGTGGTGGCGCGAGTGGACAAGGAGAGTATGCATGAAGAAGGCGGACAACGCTACTGTGTGTTTCGTTTTTATGACCACGACGATCGCTTGTTGGCCACTCAGTACTATGCAGTGGGCATGCTGGAACAGTGGCGCAGCGATTTCCCCCCACCGCGGTCGTGGGTGACACGGGAGGAGCACGAAGACTTGGAACCGCTAGACCAGTTACAAACGCTGCTACAGGAACTGCGCACCATTGTGCAGCTGTTGCGCAGCGACCGGTTGCCGTTGCGCAAGTGTCAGTCCACCAAGGGCATCAACAAGTCGATCGAGTCGTACCAGGAGAAACGCGTCGGGCGCTCGGAACAAGAGCTGCGACGTACGGCCATTGCGGCCAGCACCGGCTTCGGATTCCTGCACAAGGCCTCGGGCAAGCAAGGGGCCAAATTTACGGCCGAGAAACCGGTGCCTGGCCACGTCAAGCTGGCCATCCGCGATGGCAACACGGAAGCCGGCACCAAGATTACCTTTGTGTACAAGCGCGGCGTCCGTGATCAGCCTCGTAGTCAACTCATGGAAACAGTGGAACGCATGCAGGCAGCTCGCGACAGACGCCGAAGACGAGGAACAGCTGTATTGAGCACAGACGACGACGTGTTGGATATGGAGTTTTACGCAGCCACCATCAAGGCTCGCTGCCACATGCTCATGGAACCCATGAACGTGGATCCCAGCGTCATCAATGCCATCTTTAGACCGCAGCAATCCGTGTCCGGCCTTTGGCGTGCACGACGGTAGCGGCCGTGGCGAGGGCGGTGTTGCGCGCGTTGGTCGTGAATGGTGCAATGTGAGTGCTGAAGGATGTAGCGATAAAGTTGTCTTCTTCTTCTTCTTCTTCTTCGTCCTCCTCTCTGGCGATGCGTGTGCCAAACGAAACGGGCGCCGACGGTTTTGACTTGGACGCGGACCCTCGAGTTCGGGAACCAGTTTCCATCTTCACGGCGACATCAGGGCGCCGGAGAGCCATCGGATTCATAAAGGTGTCGTCATCGTCGACGGCACCGGGGCGCTGCAGGGCCATCGGATTCATCTTGGGGGCCGTGTAGGTCTTGACGGTGGCTGCTCTCTTGTGCGCGCCATCTGGTCTGTCGTCGCCGTACACCCCGTCTCGGCCCAAACGTTTTCGGCCATGTGACATCGCCAGCTCATGGCTAAACTGGCGCCTGTGCTCGTCGCGAACGCGCATGGCCCCGGCGCAGGCAAACATGTAAGAGACGTGGTACGTGTTGAGCTGGTCGGCACCCAACCACGAGTCGCCAAATGCATACTGGGGAAAGTAGGCTTGCAGTACCTCGATCGGTACTTGCACCAGGTTCCAGGGAGAGAAATCGTCAGCCATGTCCGCAAACACAGTGTACGTTTGCCGCCCAAAGCGAACATCGACCACGGCCATGGTCGCGCGAATGGTGTTTTCGTACATGAGTCTGGAACCGGCCAGTCGCACCAACACCGTAAAAGGAGTCATCTCCTGCTCCATGTCCACGGACGACAGGAGGCGGGTGTGGGCAAATCCCTTGGGTGCCGATGGCACCTTGGTCGTCACAATGATGATGGGCATACTGCTGCTATTATTTCTTTTTCACTGTTGCCAGCCGTACAGTGCCCCCTCACTAGTAATAATAACATGCGTCTCGTGTCGACTCTTGTTCTTCTCCTTTGCGTTCTACTGTTGCCGCACGTCGCGTTTGGCATTTCCTTTTGGTCGCGCACGGCGGGCAGCATGGGCGACGGTCCGTGGTACGTCAACGGCACACTCGTACCCGGCACCGACGACCTCAATGAACTCTACTTGCCCCGCACCACGTCCACCGAGCCGTTTGAGGTTCGCCGGGGCGGGCGCACTGGCATCATGCGGCCGACGGAGCCGCCTGGCTACTGTCAATGGGGCGCGAATGGCTGTGAGAGTTTTGCGGTGCGGCGCCAGGACAAGGTGGTGCTGCGACAGGTGGACGGCACGGCCGTCAAGCCGCCCCTCGTCCTCCTAGAGACGGGTCAAGTCTTTGATGTGTACGTGTTGGAGCCCGACAGCACTCTTGTTCCTTTATCCGAGGACGAGGCCGACGCTGTGTACGACGAAACCAACAACCGACACACGCTGCAGTCGCTGCGAGGCGAGAAGGACGACTTGATTGGGTTGCAGGTGCAGTCCACACGGGTGTTTTACTCTTGCCCCATCTACGAACTGGACGCCCTGCTGGAACTGCTGCAGACCAACACGGTCTCGCCGCTAGTGTCGGACATAGTGGTGACTGTCATGACGCGCTTTCTCCGCACCTGCAACCTCATGGACGAAGAAGTCGTTCACCTGGTTACGGCCATTGACCAGCTCGTGTGCGCAGCGTTGCAGCCGAGTATGCGCATCCCCACGCACGTGGCGTACGCTGGCACCGGCACACTACTGGAGGACACGGAACGGCATCAGTACGAATTCACGGTGGATTCTCCCACCGCCGCCGCCTGCGCGGCCATGTACGTCATTCACGGACTCAAGGTCACGCAGCAGCAAGTGGTCGACACCACGTTTATGGCCAATCAAGCCATCCTGGTCCGCGGCAACGGCACGCTGGCTTACCGAGACGACATGGGCTGGCAGTTTCAAGAGTTTACCCGCCTCTGGCCCGACACGTACCAGGAGCCCCGCAACCGCATTGTCATTGACAACAACACGTCCCTGCAGTTGTACGTGTTTTCCCGGGCCAACGTGGCTGTGAATGGTTACAAGGGGGTGGGACGCTTTCTCATTAATGTCGTGTATGTGTTGGCCATGATGTCGTTACTCATGAGCACAGTCTGGTTGGTTTATAATGCCCAAGAAAAGTACACCATTTGGATTTAGGCAGCAGGTGGGAAGAGGGCCGTCAGAGCTTCGTTAAACGTCTTGGATTTGAAACCATAAAACCCTTTGGTCGTCTCGGTAAACTTGTTACGTCGTTCCTCTTCCTCGTTCGTGCGAATGTGTCGACGCAACACGTCGCGCATCACCTCCCCGCGCAAAGCAATGGGAGGTGGTGGCGGTGGACGTCGCGGCTGGTCCACGTCCATGACGTCCTCATCCTCACCCTTTTGCAGCACCGGCGGGGCACACTCGGCTGCTTCGGCGGGCAACAGGCCGTGTCGCGCCTTGAGTTGGTCCAGAAATGCCTTGTGTTGGTCATGCCAGGCCTGCATGTCGGCCGTCTCCTCTGGCGTCGTTTCTCCAAAGGCCGACACGTTGTACACATTTTCGGGCGCCACATCTGTGCGACTCTTGTTGCTCGCCGCCTGCGCTCGGAACATCGACTCGGGCGGCCACACCACCGTCTTGACATCCGGCGACAAGGTAAAGTCCACACGAGTTTGCAGTGGGTCGTTGATAATGGCCCAGGCTTTGGCCAGCACTGGCGCAGCGGCCAGCACTTCCGAGGTAAAGTAATTTTTGAGGAATCGTTGCCGAACGTCGTTATCGGGGTCGGTCTCAAACAGAGGCTCCACGGTCAACCATTCGTCCAGTACACTGCGGCGCTCAGCCGTCAGGTCTTTGGGCACCTCGTTACCCTTGCTGGACTCCACGTCAATGCGGGGCACGGCAACGGCGTAATGGCGATTCTTCTTGACCGGCACTCGGCGCAGAATGTGCGGATAGCCTTCCACACTGTCGCCAATCGACACCTCCCGGCGGGTGCGAATGATAAACTCGATAAACAACCGCGACACCATGAGTACATCGCGGTGACCGTCCTTGCACGTCAAGAGGGCAATCTTGTTGGGCAGCTGACAGGTGGTGAGACCCAGAGTGCGTTCCGGAATCAGTAGGTCGTTGATCTGCACCATATGCAAAAAGCGCTGGCGAATGGCCTCCTTTTGCTCGGCCGAGTGTCGGGGGTAGGCCGCCGTCAGGCGCTTGGCCAGCGTTTCCAGCGCGTTCAAGTCATTTTCGTCGGTTCCAAACGTCACTTCAAATTGCGCCTGGTCCTCGTTCTCGGCGAACTCGTAGTAGAGTCGTGGCACAAACGACGGCGAGGCCGGCAGCGCCTTTTCGTTGATCAAGTCAAAGGCCTCAATGAGGAGTTCGTGATCTTGCACTCGCATCAGCCACTTGGCCTCACGGCCGGGCGTAATCATCCGAGTGCGATCGTGCCAACACGACTCCACGCACGTTTGCAGCAAGTCCTTGTTGCTGTCGAACAAGAAGCGCTTGGAAATCAAAACGCCCCAACGGCCGTTGACGTCAAAGTCGAAATCCAACGGTGCCTCGTTCTTGGTTCGCCGTCGCAGCACCGGCGGTGGCCCCACCGGGTTCTGTGGCGCTGGCCCACCATTGTTGACCTTGTGCGGGTTCTTGTACTTGTAGAGTTCGTCGTGGTACCGCTTGAGTTCTTCGGCCGTCACATGATCCGGGTTCTCCACGTGCACACGCGTCATCTTCATCAGCGCCGTCACCACAAAGGAGAACTCCACGTACTGATCGCGGCAACGTTCGTGAATGAGGGAGGCCAAAGCCTTGGGTCCCTCCACCTTGTTACACACGCGAGCCTCCAACGGCCAAAAGAGATAGTTGGGGTCACGGCGCCGGTCTTGGCTGCGGGGACAGTGGTCGAAGCACACTTGACCAGGCGTCAGCTGCTCAAAGCGCTTGTCCACGTACTTGGGGTCCCACAGCGTCTCGTCATTATCAAACAATGACTTGAGCGTGTTGATGATGATTCGACGCAGCGGCGATGTGTACTCCTCCAGTGTCATTAGGCCAAATGTGTGCAGCACCATCTCCTCGGTCACCACCATGTGGGGCAACGTGCAAAAGATTTGCCAGTCCTCAAAGGGCTTGTTGTAAAACGGCGCGTCCGGATCCAACCACGTGCGCTTGGCCGCAAACTCGTACACCTCGCTGAAACAGGCCATTTCCATACGTTCCATGGGTCGGGAGTTGGAACGAGTGCTGAAGCCCATGGAATCCAGCGTCTGCAACATACACTGTGTGTAGAGGTTGTAGATGATCTTGTTGGGCGGCGGAATGACTTGCAGGCACACGGCATGGCGCAGCAAGTAGGCCAGGGAGATGGCAAAGCGGTAATAGCAGATAGTGGCCTTCTTCTCCTTGGCAATAATGTCCAGTTGTCGCGTGGAACCATTCGATTCCACAGCCTGCATACGATTGCACATCTTGGCTGTCATGGTTGTGCCGTCCACGCGTTTGGCGCTGCCAGCTGACGTTACCAGGTAACGCGACACCACGGCCGGATCGGCCTTGTTCAACGCCTTTTGGTTGGAACCCAATCGAGCGTACTTGCCTGGGGCCGACACAATGTGCTTGTGACGCGGGGCCCCGTTCACCTCCTCGTTGGCCTTGCGGGGATCTGTGCTGTTGACACGCGTTTCCGAATGCACCACACGGCCGGTGGTGATGCGCTCCTTTTCAATCTGCAGACCATCGGACACCACCGAGTCCGACTTTTGGGCCTCGGAAGCCGAGCTGGCAATGCCGAGATTGCGACCAGATATCTCGTCTTGGTACTGGATGGAACCGCAGTCGGCGATGCTGTTGACCGTGCCCACTGCGTTGGTTTCGCGTGACAGCACCACATAGGTGCCGTCGGGCATGAGCTTGAATATCATGTAAAAGCAGTAGGTTTTGCCGCCGCCTGGCTCGCCATTGGTCACCAAGTTGAAACTCATGACGCCCTCTTGCACATCACAAGCCGACACGGCCACAATGCGGATAATGGAAGCCACCTTGTGTGTGCTGTAAAAGGCAAAGTGGTACTCGCAGTGTTCCATCCACAGCAACTTGCTGTTGAGGTAGGGCGAGGCGTTGGTGCAGACCAGGTGAATGCCAGGGTGGTTGCGAATGTCGGGCATCTCGGCCAGAAACTCATTGTACGCAATGTGCGCCCGGGGCACGTACTCGCGATTACCCGGATCCACGTAGCGCATCAACTGTTGGAGGCCGTCGGTGCTGGCCCACACCAAACGTTCCACTTGCGTGGTCAACTTCTCGCAGCGGCTTTCGGCATCCTTCCGGAGAATGTTGATTTGTAGATGGTACGTGTCGGTGATGCTGGCACCCTCCACCACCCGTGACATGTAACACGGCTGGTCAGCCTTGGTGGCGGCCATGATTGTGTACGGGTACTGAGCCACACCGCCGTTGGAGGCAGCTTGCAGCAAGCGTCGCGCAGCTTCCAAGTTGGCCCGCGAATCCTGCACCTGGTCCACCACTTGTCGGTCGAGCACCATGATCAACGAGTCGGGCTGTGGGAAGCCCAACTTGCGCATGCGACGCGTGACGAGCTCCTGGTCCACGCTGATTCGCATGGGCTGTTCGTCGGGAAACATGAGCCGCATAAACTTGTCATAGTACAGCAGCGTCTGGTCTGAGATGCGGAAGGCGCGTTCTGGGTACGGAAAGTACTGGTTGTCTTCGTGCTCGTGGTTGTAAAACGGGTTCATGGTAAAGCGCTGGTCCGGGTGGATGTTGATCTCGAAGCGACTGTTGCCGTCGGCCATGGTCACAAAGGTCTTGCTGTAGAGAACCGACAGCGCAAACAGCTCGTGGCTGGTCAACAGGGTCTCAGCCGACTCGGTAGGGGCCGTGGTGATGACTGTGGAACGCGGCACGGCCACCACGTCGCAGCACATTTCCAAGTAGCGGCAGCGGGTCAGATCCTTGAGGTCGAGCGGCACCTTGCCAATGCCTTCCTCATCCATCTCCTTGGTCGACGTCTTGCCCTCCTCGTTGCAGAATATGAGCTGCGCCACATGCCGGCGCACGGTGGCAAAGAGCTCGGGCGTGAGCTCGAAAAAGTATCGTCGCGCCACCTTCTTTTGCTTGTGTGCGTTGTCGTCGTACACAGCCTCGTACAGCAGCTGCACCGGAGAACCGTTGCGCACACACACAGCCACGTGCACCATCCAGTGAAAGAGGCGCAAGTAGAGAGCATACGAATGGTAAAACGGCTGGCTGTCACCGGGATCCGAAATGTCGCCGGGGCCAGGGGCGTTGTTGACATAGTTGCCGGCTCGACCCTGCGCCACCAGCACCAGCGAACTCTTGCGGAATCCCGGCGAGGTAATCTTGACATCGCCCTGAAACAACGGGGCATGCAGCCGCTCCAGTCCGTTGGAACCAAACTGTCCGACTTTCCCGTGCGACATACTGACGAGGGAAAACAGGGGTGCTCTTTTTTTGGCTCTCGTTCATCTCTGTGTAAAAAAAATTGACCCATAGTCGGTGTGTGTCACCATCCATCATCGGAAATAATTTTAGGTGTGACACACCAGAAAATTTTTTCGCAATTTTTCTGGGGACCCCTCCAAAAAATTCCCAAAATTTTTTTCTGGTGTGTCACACCTAAAAAATTTCTGCTGGACAACGTCACTGTAAATACTGTAAATGTATTTTTTCCTCAAACCACTCCCTGCACCAACACCGTCTGCATCGTGTGCATGTCTTCCGAGCGACCGCGACCAGTCTGAGTTTCCACCAAAAATTCCGGCTGCAGCGGCGTCGTGGCCACCAAGGCTTCGAACGAAATCGCTCCACCGCTCTCCTGCACCACATTCATCATGTTGGCAAAGCGAATGTGTTCACACAACCGTGTCGATGGTGGCTGCAGCGCCGCCAGTTCCGCGGCCTCCTCGGGCGTCAGCACTCCTTGGGAGACCAGAGTGGTTGACAGCTGGTGCTGGCGTTCCAAGTATTCCGCATGCATGCCGGCGCGGGGAATTTCGTAGGGCCGACGACTTCGATTGTACTCCAGCGCCGCTCGCTCCTCGTCCGTGGGTCCACGCATAATCACTGTCATGGTGCTACCCGAGTCCACGCAGATGCTCCACACAGCCAACGCCTTGAGAGAAAACGGCATTTGTGGAATGCCGAATTCCTGCAAGAAACGGCGACACAGCTGTTGCAGGTGCGTCACATCGAGGTCGTCGGTGAGAGGCACAAAACAGGCGTGCACTTTGAGCATGGGGTGGCGGTCGTCGCTGGGATGGCGTTGCCAGTTGCCATCGTCGCCGCCCACATAGTTGTACAGCTGAGCAATGCCATAACTCCACAGACGCAGGCTCACAGCGTACCACTGCTGCGGCTGCGAAGTCAGCGGAATGTAGCGTTCCACCACCACGTCCACCACGCGGAACTGCGGCAGTCCGTACTTGAGGTAGGTCTGCACAAACGGGTCGACCAGCGGCTGCATGGTGGGATCGGTGCGATCGACTTGTGGGTAATCCTGTTCGTCCAGCGACTGGATGCGGACTTTGCCGTGCGGCAACTGGTGCACGACGGCCGTGGGAGCGCGGCGACTAATGAGAATGCGGTCGTAGGCGTGCGAATCAGCCATGTCGACGCGTTCCGTCACGGCCACGTTCTCTTGCGTGAGACGGGCTGCCAGCGGAAAGATGACTTGCTCGACAAAGTCGGTGGGGGTAAGTCCAATGAGTTGCGACAAGTCGGCGTTTTGCGGCACCCGCTGGCGACGATTGTACAAGACGAGCTCGGTGGACGACGACGAGGATTGTTGCTCATAGGAGCAGTCCATGGCGTACGGCTCACACATGGAAAAAAATACTCGTACCTGTTGTATATTTCCGAAGAATACAATTTTATCCATTCATGAAGGTGGCCGTGGTGGGATATCGGCGTTACTTTGACTATGCCACCTTTGCCCGACACCTCGACGAAATCCTCTCCCACGAACCACAACCTCCTTCGCTCATTATCAGTGGCTGCTGTCGCGGGGTAGACACGTTAGCCGAGACCTACGCCCGCAAGCACAAGATTCCTCTCTTGCTGTTTCCACCCGACGGCGACAAGGAAGACCCTGAGACGTACAGAGCACGCAACCGCCAGATTGCGACCTCCTTGTAGCCTTTCCCAAGCCCAACAAGTCACGCGGTACCTACTACACCATTCACTACGCTCTCAAGACCAAGGGTCCTTTATTCGTACGTGTTGACAGCAAGTGTATCGAGTAAACGATCCAGATGCTGTGTGCGCTTGCTCACCATCAAGGCGTGAGCAATGGCCTTCCACACCTGCGGATCACTGCCGTCACCCCAACAGCGCACCACGGCCTCGGCAAACTCTGGCGGCATCTCAGCTCCGTTCACCACCGCTTGCAGCGTCGTCAGCACCACCCCACGGTCGTGAGGATAGTCGTTCATCAGCGTGCGCACCACTGGCGAACACGCCACCACTTGGCCGTAACGGGGGCACACCAGCAGCCGAGCCACAATCTCGTTCACCACCTCATAGTCCCAGTAGAGATAGTACAAGCAGCGGTCGAGGTAGGCCAGCAGCATGTCCATCATCCACGGAGCCAGGGCACAGACAAAGGACCCGGCACCCAGGGCCGGCAAGTAGGCCACAAGGTGCTCTTGCGTGGTGGACTTGGTGGTCGACGTGCAACAGCGAACAGAACTGAGCAAAATGTACAAGGCCTCTTCCGTGGGCGGACCGTGTTGCAGCAAGAGTTCGTGAAACATGTAGACTTGCGCCGGCAGCAGCTGCGGACAGTAGTCGGCCAGGTGCATCCACAGGCGCGGTTCACGCATCACCAAGGCCACAGACTCGAGCTGGCGAAACACCACAGCCGACATGCGGCGGCAGCTGGCAAACACAGTGTCCACGATGTTCAGGTAAGCAGAGCGACTCTGCAAAGGGTGAGCGGCCAGTTCCACCAAGTCGGCGTGCTGCAAAAACACCAGACCCTTTTCCCGTCCCACTTGGCACATCTTGGCCAGGATGCGCATGGCCGACACCCGGTACGTAGTGTACTGTCGAATCACGGCCACCGCGTCCTCTTGCAGGAGCTGCCAGGCATAGTCGGGGTAGCGCGAGACAGTCCGAGCCATCTTGTCCAAGATACGGAATCGACCCTTGTCCTCGGGGTCAGCCAGGCGTTCCAACCAGGTAATCGTCATCGCTCCGCGTTTCCTGAAAGAAAAAAACAAATTATATTTGTCCGACATATAGAAATTTATGTTTTTCGAACCTGTCCCACTACCCAACGGACGTCAGGTTCTTCTGACCACGGCCGAGCACGGTTTGGCTGTGGCGTCTGTCAGTAGTAGTAGCAACGACGAAGGAGGAGGGTGGAAGGTGGATCGAGTGCTAGTGGAGGCCGACCAAGAAGAAAACTTTGTCTTGCTCTCGTGCGTGCCCTACGGAAACGTCATTTGTGCTGTGTCGCTGGAGCGCAAACGAGAGACACATGTCATTGTCGTCAGTGACAGTGATGACGTACAATGCGAAAAAGTGCCATTCTTTGCCGAGGCAGCCTACTATGCCGTGAGTTTGATGGAAGCCGAGACCCAGCAGCGGTGGATGCGGGTGGCGCCCCAAACGTGGGTGTCGATCTCTGACACCGGGTTCAACAGTCACTGTTGGCTGTTTCCGGCCACGGCCGACAGCTTGGAGTTGACTGCCGTGGAGATGGTGAGCGGTGTGACCAGCCCGATTGTGGTGGCCTGCATGGAGACTCTGGAATTGGTGTGCCAAGGTCCGTGTCTCGTGACACTCAACAACAACAGCGGCCACTTGTACCAACCGCTGGCCGAATGTCCATCGCACCTAGTGGACGTGTTGCGTGTGTTTGATCAGGAACACTACGTGGACACGGCCTCTGGCACCTTTGTGCTGTACGATGTACACAATCATTTGATCCACTTTATGTCGGACGCCACCTACGCGGCCGTCGAGGGTGATGGTATGTGGGTGGACGTGGACAGGAATCGGTGTTGGGTGTGGAACGGGTGTGAACTGGTGGCGTACGCCTGGCCCGCCCCAGCCCTCGATGCACCCAAGATCCTCAGCGGCTACGTCCGCACGGTGCCGTGGTCTGATCCGTCAGTGTTGCCGCGTGTGGTTCGCACGAAACCCACGCAAACGCTGTGCATCACCTCGGCAGACACAGCCTTTGATGTCTTGACCGGGGCCGCAGTAGTCTCTGGTCAATTCGAGTGCGAAGCGAGGAAGGAGGAGGAGGAGGAGGACTTGACCGTCGTCTGCCAGAATCTCACGCTGCTGTGCAGTACACAACACAAGAGTGTGACCATTTTCAACAAGAATCTCCGCGGTGTATTGGAATTGCATGGCACGTTGGTGCTGCCGCCGGGCATCGACACAAACAAGGACGTGCTGGTTTTCGAGTCCAATCCAGTCATTGTGTGCCTGCGGATACAAGAACAATGGGTGGCGGGCAATGCCATGAGTGGGGGACTTTTGCAACTGATTGACAAGCCACCAAAAGCCTTTGTACCTCTGTTTATGCCGCCGGACTCGGACGTGCCGCTGCCGCCATCATTTACGGCCGAGGCGTCGTATGCGCCGCAAAACTCGGTGCAGTCAGTGACACTAGCCCGCTTCGAGGAAAACGGAGTGCGTGTCCTCTTCGTGCACGACCGCTTTGGCTAGTTGAAGTTTATGGGCGTGACTCGATGTGTGTCCGAAATACAAGTGTGCCAACTGCTCAAACTCGGGTCCGTGCTGCGACGCTAGCTGATAGGCTTCTTCTGGAGCGTATTCTTCCACGTACATTGTGTACAAGGAAGCGTGAACCAATTCGTGCTCAATAACAGCCACTAGGGTCTCTTGCAGGGTTTCGCAATGCCGTCCGCCCACCACAAACGATTCGCCAGGTGCCAGACACAACAAGGAGGAATTCAAGCCAATCTCATGATACGAGTCTCGCATCCTCCAACAGCCGAGACATTGAGGGGACGACATGCAAGAGTAACCCACGCGCAAATGTTGCATGGTCTCGTTGCCAGGCCACATGCGAGGTAGCACTTGCTGCTGAAACATGTCGCAAACACTCTGAATCTCACTCCACCTGAGAGACATTTTTTAACTAGTGTTTGGGTGTAAAAACAAATAAAAAACACCACAGAGAATGGCGACGGACCCGTTTGTCACGGTCACGTTGCTGGTGGAAGCAGCAGAAGAACAAGAACAGGTGCAAGTGCGTCTCAAGTTGTTTGGTTCGCGGGAGCCGTCGGCAGAGGAACCGCTGGGACCCATCAGCAAGTGTGCGTTGGACCAGCTGCTCGAGTTCAAAGCCGATCGTCCGTGTACGCTGGACGACTACTTTTGCATCCACTGGGTGGCTGAGCACATTGGGAACGAGCGCCTGGCCCGGCTGGCCGCCAACTGCATGTTTAGCAAGTTTCGCACGGCCTTTGCCATCCAAACTGCCTCCAACGGCACGCTCGTCTCCATCCCCTGTTGCAGTCTGCTGCTGCCCAGCAACGGCCGTGTCAGTGAGCAGGGTCTGTTTTTGGTTGGTCGATACGTGGTGCAAACCGAGGGGCACAACGCTTGGGCCAAGACGGCCTTGACAGCTGAACAGCGGGAGCTCCTCAAGGTGACCCTCAAGAGTGTGTCATTATGCAGTTGAAAGAAAAATATACACAACAATAACGCGAACCATGGCGGCGGAGGTGAACGCAAACATTCCTGTCGTCGTTGCTTCCAACTGTGTCTTTAAGACATTCCGCAATGCCTTTGTGCGCCAAACGACAAGTGGTGGTAACAAGGTCTGGCTGGTGAACAACCGTTCAGATTTCCCTGTGCGCCAAGACGAAGACGCGTACCAAGAGGTGGTACGGGAAGCGGAGCAAAATGAGACGCAGCAGTACCCGAATGGTCTTATCGTGTTTCCCTCCCAAACGATGGACGCGATGGCGCTTTGGCTACCGTTTCGGTCATCCGGTAGCAAGGATATTGGTGGCGGCGGCTTGTTGAAGTGGCCGGGATACAAGACGTTAGGGTTGGACGTCTTGTGCAACACCTTCCACAGCCAAGGCGTGGCTGGCGGCAAGTTGTTGCGCTCTGCCTATGGAATTTTGTACTACGCGGCTGCCGATCAGGGTCTGTACTTGCTGCTGGCGGATTCCACCATCGTCTCGAACGGCAGCAACGAAGCAGACGTCATGGGTATTCGTCAACCAATGGCCGCCGTGGTTCTTCGTCTTTGCACGTGCTCACGAAAGCCAGCAGCTGCCACGCTGGAGATCAAGAAGCAATCTTTCGGCATCAAGTTTTCGGTGTGGCTGCCTGGTAATGGCAATACCGAACCAGTGCAGTATGCACCAGTGGAACTCAAAAACCCCCTGTACGATGACTTTGTGCCCAAGGCCATTAGGATCGACAAGAACCTCCCCAAGCCAAAGGCTGCTGCTGCTGCCGAAGGCGGCATGGATGTTGACGAGGAGGCCGCTGCCGCTGCAGCTCCACCAAAGCCACCGGCCAAGAAGCAGCCCAAGCCCAAGAATGAGGCAGAGAAGGTGCCCAGCTACACAAGTGTCATCGTGGAGTGCAACTTCCACGTAGGAGACACGGGTCAGCGATATACGTTCAAGGCCACGGATGCAGAGAAGCAGTCGAATGAGGACACCAGCCATCTCAAGGACCGTGAGCAACTCAATGGCGGGTTCGTGGTTTCGGAGGTCGACGACAGCAGTGAGCCGTCCACGTCGGCCGCGCAGCCCACGAGAAAACTGTACCTCACGCAAACGAGCGGTGAGGAACCCCCGTTGACAACAATCATCACTCTCCCAGAGGGTATGCGAGTGAACCGTGAAGGTAACTCTATCATACACTTGGCCGACTCTGTCCTTGTGACGACCGCCACAAAGATCAAGAAGCGTCGATCATTCTTGACCATTGGCCTGGTGCGCGGGGAGGACGAGCACTTCCTGTTGTTTGTGGTGCGCAATCAGTTTAACCAGCAAGACCAGCTGCTGTGGGCCATCCAGACGGCACCGGAGGCGCTACTTGAATATGCACCCAAGCTCTACAAGGACACCAAGAAGAACGTGTTCCACTTGGGCTACTATGACGACGCCACCGGCGAGCTCAAGGCTCTGTTGATCAACCAGTGTCTGGTTGACACGACGCCCAAGGAAGACCGGTATGTGGAAAAGGTGGCCAAGGTCAAAAAGGACGTGCAACACGCTGTGCGCAATGCTATCCTGGAACGTGAGGCGTTTGAGTTCCAAAAGCAAGCGCACACCAACGAGTGCGCCTTCCCTGTGTCTGTGATTCGGGACGAGGAGGAGGAGGAAAAGGAAGAGGACGAGGAGGTTGTGATCCTGGAGAACGCGCCGAGCAAGAGTCGTGAGGATGCTGCCCTGCAGTACGCACTGTCGCAACTGTGGGTGGTCAAGAAGGACGCAGAGGAGGTGTCCAACACCTGCCAAGCCATGCGCATCTTGGACTTTTGCATGGTTTCAACGACCATGGCGGCCGCACTGGGTATGCGTTCCAACGACTCGTTTACCATTCGCACCATCAAGGTCGATGGATCAGTGCGGGAGTACACCTTTGCTTGCCAGCCCTCGCCTATGACAGCCTCTGGCCCAGCCTCCATCACGGCGTACGAGGAGCTCGGCGTATTCATTGTGCTCCTGCAGCGCACCTTGTACGTGATTACTGTCGATGATGGCAAAGCGGCCGCGCGCATTGTCACCAGCTCGGACGTTACCCAAGCTGTCGTCAGCTACGCGTTTGAGCATGTGCAGACGGAGAGCAAACAGGGCCGCCTGCCCAATGGAAAAACCCAGACGTTCAAGGCCAAGGACCAACTGCGGGTGGTCTACACGGCTGGTGATGCAGCGATGGTCACCAAAACCATTGACACGACGACGTGGAAAGTCAAGGATGGCAAGCCCGTCGCGAACAAGAACTACGTTTTCGTGCAAGGCTACGAACTCTTGAGTAACGGCAAGGAGCGGCCGTTCATTGTCCGTGAAACCGTCAAGCCGCAGGAGCGCACGTGGTGCTGCGCCCGAGCCTGCGTTCGCGTGCACGAAGCAGACCAGGGCTTTACGACGTACCTGGCCAAGGTTGACGCTCATCCCGCACCGTATGACGAGGAGCACGATTACCTCAAAGTCCGGGTGTTTTCGACGTACAAGACGGAGCGACGACGTGGCATTGCCAACATTGACATCAAGCACAAACGCGGAGACCAGGACTTCATCAACATTGCCAGTGTCAACGTGCGGCTGGTCATGACCAAGAATCTCGACGCCCCGCCCATGGCCATGATTGAGGTGTTTGACATTAGCGGTCACATTGATCTGTACGCTGTCAAGCCTAGCGTGGCCAAGACAGTGCACATTGGTACCTGCACCAAGGAGGAGATCATGGACAAGGTGCGGCGCACACTCGGCGCCACGGCCGTGTACGCGTTCAAGTACGACAAGGCCGCGGCAGGCGAATTCGTCATTTGCACGATGGACACGTTTGACAAGGCGTTTGAGGACTACCAGAAGCCCGCGCGGCAAGTGGCTGGCGACGAGGACGAGGGCGAGGAGGACGAGGATGGGGAAGAGGCGGTGGACGCGGACGCGGCGGAGGATGAGGACGAGGAGGAAGAGGATGAGGACGAAGAGGCGGCGCCAGTGGATGTGGACGCGAAGAAGAAGGTGAATCCGGCGGGTGGCGGTGCTCCGTTTGTGCCATTCGCGGGTGAAGATCTGTGGGAGGATAGTTGGATTCCGTCTCCTTAGTAACCCAAAAACAATACACACGTACGTATCCTATTCCTGAATGCATGCATTTTTTACATTGTAAAGATAACCATTCAAACGTTCATGAAGTCCCACCACTTCATCATCCTTCCCCTCCTTCTCTTCTTCACCTTGGTGATTGCGGCCGCCAACGCCACCACGGATCCTTGCTCGTCCATGAGCCAGGGTCTGGTGGTCATGTTGTCCAGCGATGGCAACACGGCCTCACTCATCTACGATCCTCAGAACGACACCAGCATCACAGCTGGCAGCACTGACGCCTTTCGTTACATCAACTGTGTAGCCAAGGCGGCCGCGGACGCTTCGTCCACTGTGCTGTACTCGTTCGAACCCAAATCACTGGCCACGATCGAGACGAGCCTGGACCTGACGTTGACCGACACCACAGTGGCTCCCGACAAGGACGTGGCGTACGTGCAGGTGCTGGTGGACCCCACTAGCATTGCGATTGTCAACGCCGAAAACGTCGAGTTTACCTACAAGGTGGACGCGCCGTTGAACGAGAGCAACAACTCGACCTCGGCCACCTTTACCAACGTCAAGCTCAACGCCTACTCGGTGACAGCCTACACGGCCACGTTTGCACAGACCGAATTTGCCGGCAATGCTACGCCCACCACTGTGTCGGCCGTGGCGCTGAGCATGATCGACCCCGTGTTTTCGCAGACCAACGCTGTGTCGGTGCAAGACTCGGCACTGTCCATTAGCTTCTCTGAAGGCTTTAGCGGCACCAAGTTGGTCAAGCGTCTGACGCTGGAGTACTCGTCAGCGACGACCTCCATCTCTATTCCCACGGCCAATGTGCAGGTGCAAGAAGTGCAGATCAACAACTTGCGCAGCACCGATTCCATTGACCTACTCAAGGGTCTGAGTGTCAAGGCTTCGTCGTCCTCCACCCCGGGCAGACCGGCCTCGCTCTCCTTTTCCAACGTCTGCCCGGCGGCCTTCAAGACGCCCGACGGCTCCTCCTCGCCTTGGGGTCTGGCCGACGCTGGCTCCGACCTGTCGATTGCCTACGCCACCGACTGCGGTGGGGTGGTGGTGGGACACCTGCCGGCGCTGGTGGCCAACGACAATCTGTCCAACCAGTCGGTCAAGGTTAGCACCTATGGCGGCCCGGGCCCGTCGTTGGTGGCGGCCTTTGCCAGTTACACACAGTACGCCGGACCGTCATTCCTCGATGTGGTGCAAGACATGCTGGACGACGGCATGGCCGAGAACACGGCGCTGGCCACTGCCGATCCCAACGGTTCCACCTTTGACTTTGTGGACACGACGCAACTGGCGGCGCTGCAGTCCTTCGGTGTCAACGGAAACAACTCGACCCTGACGGCCTCGTACGCCGGCGGCACCGAGTTGGTCCTGACCGACACGGCCGACTATGGGCTCGTGACCTTGCGTGCGCCAGTGCAGCAAGTGTCGGTGCAACCGGCGGCCGGTCAGAGTATTACCGTGTACGGTTTCGAGGCAACGTCGGCTGGAGCGCTGAATCTCAACACTACGGCCACCGGATCGACTATTGTTTGCAGTCACGACTTGTCCATCACTTCCTTGGCCACGGTGTACGGCAGCGGGTTGTCCATTGTGGGCGACACGATTGTTGACGGCACCCTGAACGTGAAGCAGGATGCCGTGATGACGATTGACAGCGGCCTTCTGACCACCACCTTGGCCGAGAGCAACATTTCGGTGGAAACTGGTGCCACACTGGACGTGTCGGCCGCTGGTGTTCACATTGTGGCTATGCTGCAGGTGGCTGCTGGTGGCACATTCAATGTGGGTTCGACGGTCGCATCGTTGACGGTGCACACTTCTATTGCGCTGGGCGCCAGCGGTGTCGGCAACGAGGCCGCGTTCAACATTCAGGCTCCCCTGTACGTGGGCGCAGTGAATGACGTGACGCCAGCCACGGCGCAGTTTTACGGCACGGCCACGGTGGACTTGGTGGCCAAGAGCATTACCACGGCGTGCTTTTTGGACGCCGTGCACATGCCTCGCGGCGCACTGGTCATCAACGGCCTGCAGGTCAAGGACGTGCACGCCCCACAGGTCGTGGGCAACACCATCAAGACTACGGCGGCCACTGAATTGGTGGCGGCCCACGCAGGCGACACCCTGAGCCTGAGTCTGACCAACGCCGTGTTGGCCAACATTGGTCAGACCAACAGCGCGGACCCGTGCAACCCCGACAGCGTCGTCTTGTCGCAGGTGGTGTTTACCAACACGGACAACACGGCCGACGTGTTGTACGTGCCTTCTTGCCCCGTGTCTCTGACGGCTCCGTTCGGTGTGCTGGCCGAGGACCTGGCTTCGTTTGCCATTTACGGCAACATCAATGCTGCGCCGCTCACGGCCAACTACACGGCTAGTGACACGCAGCTGTATGCGCCGCGCTTGAGCATTGTGGGCGACATGGTGAGCACAGGGAGTACCTCCCTGATTGGTTTCGACGTGTTGGCCAACTCGATGGACGTGCAAAGTGGTAGCGCGCTGGCCCTCGCCAACTCGCGCGTGTACCAGGTCACTTGCAGCGACGTGAGTGGGTGCAGCATCACGGCCGACGCTTCTTCCGCCGTCCAGCAGCTCTCCAACTACGCGACTGTCACCTTTACTGGCGGACAGCTGGCGGTGGTGCACGCCACAGACACCGTGATCAGCATCACTGATTCGGGCGCTGTGCTGTTGAAGCGGACGTTTGTGGGTCCCAACGGTACAGTGGAGCGTGTCCAGTCGTTTGCACAGTACGGCTTTGACGATGATGTGTACGCGGCCGTGACTGCCGATTTGAGTAATCTGGCGGCTGTGGACGCGACCAAGGTGACGAGTGCGCTGAACCGCTGCGTTTTGCCCTTTTTGGTCAGTCTGACGGGCGACGTTTACTCGGCGGAATCGCCGCCGCCACCCATGTACTTGATGGGTTGTTCGGCCAATTTGGTGGGCACCACGCAAAACCTGTACGACGGCAGCAACATGTCGCTGCAGTGGCTCACCAACACGGCTCTGACTCCTCTGGTCAACGTAACCATGGTCTACACCAACGTGGTGACGCTGTCCGAGGTCAGCGCCGACACACTGACGTGGGCGGCGTTGACTACGTTTAGCGACGAGACAGGCACTGATTTCCGCAACCTGTCCATCATGGGTGGCACAGTGGCGCGAGCGTGGAATGTCGCTGTACTGCCCGACTATTCGGCGCCAGTGCCACAGCAACCCAATGCGGGTTGCATCAACTTGGTGACGACGGGCCCGAATACCAACGTGGCCGCTGTGAATTACGTCTCGTACGTGCCGGGCGCCGACTACTTGGGCAACTTGTCTGTGCTGGACCAGGCCACTGTGAGCAATGCAGGCCAGTTCCCGTGCACCGTGACCGTGTACAATGGCGTGGTGCAGCAAGGCACGCAAGCCTACACGGCCAACTGCAACTATTGTCAAACCAACCAGGCACTGACACCGCCCGACCCTGATTGGGGATCGGGTCTGATTGTCATGGATGCCGGTTCCGTGGTGCGCGACGTGACGCTGACGCACGGCTGGGTGGATGCCTCGGGCGGTGGTTTGATTGTGAATTTGGATCACCAGGTGCACAGCGCCTCCTTCTCAGCCAACAACTGCACCCTGGTCAACACCCGCACGGCCTCGGGCAGCGTGACGATCGTGCAGTCGCGTCTCAAGGCGGCCGAGAGTTCGCTGGTGCAGGGTGGCATTGCCCTGTCGTGGTACTCGCGGGGTGTGGCGGTCAGCACGGCCTACGACGTGGCGGTGGCCATCTCCGACTCGACCGCCGACGGTGGTATCGTGACGGACGGCGCTCTGCCCAACAGCTATCACCCCAGCGCCGCCTTTACGCTGACCAACGTCACCACCCCCGACGGCGTCAGCGGCGGCTATGGCGGTTTTGTGGACATTACGGGTTCGGCCTGCAGTGCCGTCAACGTGACCATGACGGGCGTGGACCTCAAGGGCAAGGTGGACAAGGGCAGCAGTGACTATTACAGTGTGTGGCTAGAGAACGTGGCCACGTTTGTGTTGGACGACAACTCGTACGTGGAGAGTCCGTTGCGAGCCGACGGTGACTCGGTTTCGGTCACACACCTGACGGCCGCCACCAACACGAGTCTCTCGGTGTACAGCTGCACAGGCCAGACCAGTCAGGCTGTGACGCTGAGTTCGCTGTCGGTGCCCAACGGTAACGTGCACGTGTACTCGACCAGCTCTACCGTGACGGCCGACGACAATGACCTCAGCACTGGCTCTGTGACCGTGGACGATGGTGTGCTGTCCAGTCACAACTCCATTGCCAGCGCGTTTACGGCCGCGTCGATTGATGTGCTGGAGCTGAAAAAGAGTGTGGACAACAGCAACATTGCCGTCACAGTGACGGGTGCGGCGGCCAACGCCACGCTCGTGTCTCTGACGGCGGAGACCGATAGCGACGCCAACGTGCCGTACTTTACCTACTCGGGCACTGCCACTCTGGCCCTGCACTGCAGTCTGACGGCGCCGGATCGCTGCAAGTTTGCCGGCGATTTGGCCCAGGACTTGCAGGACCTGGAAACAGATCGGGCCGTGTACGCCATTCCCCACGCCCACGTCAAGCACAGCGTGACGTCTGTGGATTCCAAGAGTCTGCACACGACGACAGCAGTGCTCGACACCATTAGTGGCTCGCAAGAGTGGAGCAGCGACGTGACGATCCACACCAACTCCACCGTGACGGCCTCCAAGCTCAAGACGGTAACCATGGTGAACGACACAGACTCGATTGTGTTGGAACTGGACAGCGCGTCGCAGGTGGACAACATTAGTGGCACCGGACATGCTGCCCGGTTGCTGGGCGGCTCGCACTTGAACGCGGGCGCCGCAGCCACACTGACCAACTTGCTGCTGGATGCCTCGTTCATCGGTGCCATTGATCCAGCCCCGGCCACCACCGTCACTGTGACGGCTGGTCCGTTTGTGGCGCAGAACGAGAGTATCGTGACCAACACGGCCATTACCTCGCAAATCACACCCGTGAGTGCGGGCGCAGATGAGATCGAGGCCTTGGGCACCACCGATCCGTGCGAGACGAATGCCGTCATTTTTGATCACTCCACGCTGGCCGCTGACTCGTCCGTGACCTCGGATTACAACGTCATCATCCGCAACAACTCGACGATTCTCGGTACCATCACCACCACCAACGCCAATGGGTGTGGCAAGATTGAGATCTCTGGTACCAACGACATTCAAGGCACGCTGACAGCGGCCGCGGGTCTGTTGGCCACCGGTGGTCTGTCGGCTGGTTCCATCACAGCCGACTCGGTGGACGTGAGCGGCGGTGACATTAGCATCACGGGCGCCGTGTCGGCCACCAACGGTGTGTCGATTGACGGCAGCAGTGGCAGCAGTTGCAGCATCAACGGCGACGTGTCGAGCACCGACACCAGCACTAGCGCCACCATGGTCATTACCAACTGCGACATGAACAACCATGCCGTGGCGGTGGCCAGTCCATCGGCTAGTGTGACGCTGACCAATTTGCTGCAGGTCACGACGGTGACGACTCTTCGCGGCACCCTGGACAACGTGAGCATGTCGGGCAGTGTGCTGCGGCCGAGCGGAACTACTGGTCTGGCCGGCGCCGTGACACTGCAAGGTGGCACCGTCGTGGGTGGCGACGTGCCGGCAGCGCCGAGCGACTTGACGTGCACTGACGCGACTGTCAATGGCAACTCGGGCATCACGTCGGCCGATTTCACGTACACCAAGTGTCAGGTGCCCAACGCGGCGGTGCAGCTGACGGGCGCCTTTGTGTACGTGGCGTCGGGCAACAGCGGCGACCAACTGTTGGCCAAGTCCATCTCCGCCGCCAACTCGGGTATCATGGGCGCGCAGAGCATCACCACCACAGCCACGGCCGCGGATTTGGCTGGCACGCCTTCGCTGCAGTTGGGCGGCAACTCTGACTTGATTAGCCCTAGTATCTCGTCGGGCGTGACCGTGTCGACGGGTGATTTGTCGGTGGAGAACCCGAACATTTTGGGCGCCACTCGCGTGACGGCAGGCAAGTTTGCGGCCTTGCAGACCGAGGGCGGCGCGTGCGCGATCGAAGGCGACATTCAGGCAGCCGCCGGTGGTGTGTCGATCGAGGGTGTTAGCCTGAGCGAGCGCTGCTTGTTGACACCGCCGGCCAACGCCACGGAGCCAGCCATCACCATGACGGGCACGGGCGATCTTGTGCTGCGCAACGTGGCCGACGGCGACGGCGTGGCCGGTGTGCCAGCCAAGCTGTACCTCGCGTCGGCCTCGATTCAGCAGCTGACCCTGGAGAACAACAGCTTGTCGAGCACCGACCTGACGAGCACGTTGACGGCCGTGAGTTGCTCGCTCATCGACTCGGACGTGACGGTGGTGACGACCGTGAGTTGTGGTTCCGCCAGCCTGAGTAGCACCAGCACCAACACCGTCAGTGGCCTGACAGTGACGGACGGTACGCTGACGGCGTCCCACTATGAAATCTCGCCAGGCGGCCTAGACTGCCAGGTGGGTGTGACCAACAGCACGCTGACCAACATGGTGGTGGAGGGCACGGCCACCATTCGCTCGCCTATCTCGCTGGACAGCAACAATTTCAACAGCGTGGTGACGGTGTACAAGGCCGACGGTGCCACGTTCCACGCCAACACGTTCTCCACCCAGGTGGAGGGCAACTCGTTTTCGCTCAACTGCGACTCGCCCACCTCGGTCGTCACTTCCAACCACGACAACTTCCCCGTGGGCATGAGCACCAGCTGCGCCTTGGCTCTGACTGGTGCCAACCTGCCCTCGAGCCAGACCATCACCTCGACAGGCACAGCCATTGTGCTGGACGGTGACGACTCGACGGTGAATGGCTCGTTGCGCACCACGGCCGCCGGCAGTGTGACGTGCACGGGAACGTTCACCCTGGGCAGTCCGTATATCGACACGAGCAACGTCGACGACATTACGTCGCGCGGCGACCTGACGCTAAACGGCTGCAGCGCAGTGGACACCACCACCATCACGGCGGGCACTCTGCACAACAGTGGCAGCACCATTACGCTGGGCTCGACAGAGACGGCTGTGGCCGTTGATGCTTTTGCCACCGACGTGACGTCGGGTCAGGTGACTGTGTACGGTACCATTTCCGCAGCCACCAACTCGACGCTCTCCACGCTGGTGCACGTGACCAGCACAGTGTCAGCCAACGCCAACCTGGACGTGAGCACCGACGGCACGGTGGACTCGGACGTGACGGTGACTGACGATCTGAGCATCGCCGCGGGCACCAAGTCGGCTTTCGAGGTGGGCGGCGATCTGACGTCGAGCACGGGCGCCATCTCGGGCGCGTCGGTCTCGGCCTCGGGTCTCATTCAGGCTTCGACTGGCCTTTTGATTACCGGCGACGCACTGGCCGGCGGCAACATCTCTGTGTCGGCCGGCAGCGTCAGTGTCAGCGGCCTGGCGCAGGGTTCCACCCTGTCGGCTTCGGCGGCTGTGAGCGCCGGCACGCTGTCCTCGACCGCCTCGGTGACGGCCGGCACCAGCGTGTTTGGCGACACCTCCGTGCAGGCGGCGGGTGACGTGGTGGCATCGAACGGCGACGTGACCTCCAACGGTGTCGTCAGTGCCAGCAGTGTCTCTGCTTCGGGTCTGATTCGCGGTTCCACCGTCTCGGCCTCGTCGTCGTCACTGTACGGCGCCACGCTGTCGGCCTCGAGTGGTTTCCTGTACGCGGCGTCCAACTTGGTGGCCAGCGTCGGCGACGTGTTGGCCAGTTCGTATGTCTTTGCTGGCACCCAAGTGTCGTCGGCCGGCGCCATTGCCGCGTCGTCCGTGTCGTCGGGTGGTCTCATTGCGGCCACCGACGACATTACGTCGGGCGACTTTGTGTACGCCACCACGGCCTTGACGGTGAGCAGTGGTTCCATCTCGGCCACTGGTCTGGTGCACGGCTCCACCATCTCAGCCAGCGGCTCGGTGGGCGGCAGCGACGTGGTGGCCAGCGACGGTCTGCTGATTAGCGGCAGCTCGGTGTCGGCCGCCGGTCTCATTTCGGCCTCGGCTGGCGTGTCGGCCACTGGCTTGATTCTCGGTTCGACGCTCACGTCGCCGAGTGCCATTATCGGCGGTGCCAGCATCACCATCACCGGCGACGTCACCAGCGGCACCACGCTGTCGGCCGCCGGCAACATCTCGGCCGCCAGCATCACGGGCAGCGACAGTGTGTTGTCGGGCATCGCTCTGACGGCCACCTCGGGCGGCATCGTGGGCGGCAGCACCATCTCGTCGGCCAGTTTGATTCAGTCGGCCGCCGCCATCTCCGCGGCTGGTCTACTGCAGTCGGGTTCAACCATCACGGCCGTGGGTGACATTAGCGCGGCCACCATGTCGTCCAGTTCGGCGATCCTCAGTGACGCCAACATCACGTCCACGGTGCAAGTCATTGCCGGCAGCTCGGTGCAAGCCCTGAGCGGCCTCATTGCCGTGGCCAACCTCAGTGCCTCGGGCATGGTGTATGGTTCCACCATTTCGGCTAGTGGCAGCCTGCTGTCGGGCGGCAATGTGTCGGCCGTCGGTCTGTTGTTTGGCTCCACCCTGTCGGCCGAGGGTATGCTCTCTGGTTCCACCGTCTCTTCGGCCAGCACCATTACGTCGGGCAGCGGTTGGGTGGTGGCCGACGGTCCGCTGGTGGCGGGCGACACCGTGGCCACCGGTGGCACGATTTCCTGCGGCACGGCCGACGTGGCTGGCAACATTTTGTCGGGTTGGCAACTGAGCTGCTCTGGTTTGGTGCACGGATCCACCATCTCCGCCGCCAGCACCATTACCACTGGCTCGCTGTCGGCCACCGGTCTGCTGACTTCCGGCTCCACCATCTCGTCGTCGGCCGACATTTCGGCCTACCGTGTGTTGGCCACCGGCGACGTGACGGCAGCCACGGGTATTGTGGCGGACGTGGTCATTCAGGCGGGTGGCCAGGTGGCGACTAGCTCGGGTCCCATCAGCGCTTCGTCTGTGTCGGCTGCTGGTCTGGTGTCGGCCGAGAGCATTACCACCACCAGCGACTTTCTGGTGTCGGGCAGCAGCATCTCGTCGGCCACCGGCATCGACGCGGCCACTTCCATCACGGCCGTCAACGACGTGGTGGCCACTGACGGCGACATCACGGCCGTGGGCAACATTCGCATTACTGGCGTGGGTTCGCTGCAGGCTGTGACGGGTCTCATTGACGCCGGCATCACCTCGGGTTCCATCAATGTGAGCCAAGGCAACGTGGAGGTGGCGGGCGACATTACGGCCAAGGGTTTGGTGCAGGGTTCGACCTTGTCCAGCTCACTCGTGTTTGGCAAGAGCATTACCATTGGCACTCTGGGTGTGAGTGTGCAGGCCTCGATCAGTTCCGCCGGCTTGGTGCAGTCGGGTGGCAATGTGACGGCCGTTGGATCAGTGACGAGCGCTGGCGTGTCCGCCGTCGGCAGCAGTGTGGTCGTGGGTAGTTCGTTGAGTGCGTCGGGCGATGTGGTGGCCGGATCCATTTCGGCTGCCGGCATGTTGCGCGGCGCCACTCTGTCGGCCGGCAGCGGTTCGATTGTCAGCAAGGATACGATTGCGGCCACCATCATGGCTGTGGCCTCGGGTGACATTGAGGCTACCTATTCGATCGACGCGCCCGTCATTCTGGGTGGCGGTGATCTGACAGCCGGATCGTACGTGCACGCTGCCACGAGCGTATCCACGGCCGGTCTGCTGCAAGCAGTGGGTGGCCTTGTGTCGCCCAGTGTGTTTGCTGGCACGGGTGTAACGGTGACGCCGAGTCTGCAGTTTACCTCAGAGGCATTCTCTGAATCCTTCCCCACCGATGGCGACATTATTGCCGACAGCGTCATCTCGCCTGGCGCCATCTCAGCTTCGGGTCTCATCGCGGCCTCCACCATCTCGTCCACCAGCGGCGCCATCACGGCTGGTTCCTCCATCTCGGCCGCCAGTCTGGTGTGGTCCGGCAGCTCCATCAGTGCTGCGGGCATGGTAACGGCTTTGAATCTGACAGCCGTGACTGGCGTGTCGATGAGTTCGCTGTCCAGTACCGGTTCAGTTGTGGTGACCGAGGGCACGTTGACCAGCAGCAGTGGTGGCATTAGTGTGAACAATGTGAGCGTGTACGGTCTGACCACGTCCGCCACGTGGCTAGTGTCGGGCTCGAGTCCCACCACTTGCACTCTGACGGGCGGCCTGGTGACGGGCGACTATGTGTCGCTGACCGACTGCGCCGTGTCGGGTGGTCTCTTCAACGTTGCATCATCTTCCACGCCGGCCACGCAATTGTCCGAGATCGTGGACTCGACCATTTCCTACATTACCAGCGCCGTGTACGGCAATCTCAGCGTCAGCGGCTCCAGTTTCTCGTCCACCACCGATCCACTGTTTGTGCACGGCGGTTCCTTCACCATGAGTGGCACGTCGTCCATTAGCGGTGGTCTGCGGGTGACCAACGAGAACAGTGTGGGTGGTGATGTGACGATTGGCACCGGTGGCAGCGTGGTGGGACCCATTACCGATTTCACGTACACCATTTACACGGACGGCAACGTGTCGGTGACCGGGTCGTCGGTGACGGGCGGTGGTATCAAGTCCACGGCCGGCACGGTGTCGGTGCTGCAACCGGAGGCCGTGGGTGGCGATTTGGAAGCCTACAACCTTGTCACGTTCCACGGCCCCGACGCCTTCAACAGCACGTTTACGTACTCGCACAGTGTGACGAGCGAAAACGACGGCTTTGATTGCACCAATGTGCACATGACTAGTGGCACCCTGACGGTGCACGGCCCCCTCACTCTGCGCAACTGCCAGATTGATCAGACCATTCAGGGCACCATTACGTCGGTGTACGTGTCGCCCGGCACCACGTTCACGACCGACGGCACCTTCCACGGTCCGTGCACCTTTACGGACTTTGACAACAGCGCAGCGCTGACCACGTTTACCAACGGTCTGACCTGCGACGGCTCCATTACCATCATCGGCTCGCCCACTAACCGCGGCACCATTTCCAACGGCGGCAACTCCACTGTGCCGGTGCTGCGCCTGAATGATGTGGACGCCAACAGCGACTTGTACATGACCATCACCAACATGGTGCTGCAGGGCTACGTGGAGGTGCCGGCGCGCACGGTGGTGCGCCTCAGCAACGTCGATCTCAATGGGTATGCCATCAACTACGTCAACGGCACCGGCTTGCCTGGCGAGGTCGTGCTGAATGACGGCACGCAGGTGCAGAGCATCACGGGCGGAGAGTACGCTGGCACCGTGTCCCTCGATCACTCGTACATTGGCACGGCCGAGACGCCAGGCACAGTGGACGTCAGTGGTCCGGTGACGCTGGCCAACAACTCGACCGTGTACGTGACGACCGTAAGCAGCACTAGCGGCCTGTCGCAGGTGACGGACTATTCCGCGCTGGTGGCGTCCGATGGTATCAGTGTGGCGTCGTTGTGGATCGACGACACCTCGTCCGTGACGGGCGACGTCACGACCACGGACACGAGCTCGTGTGTGAACGGTCAGCTGCAGGTGGGTGGCACGCTGACGGGCAGCGCCACGGTGGCCGGCGACTTGGTGTTCAACCCGGGTTACTCCATCTCGGGCGCGGCCATCATGACCAATGTGTGCAAGTTTACGCAGACCGGCTCCACGCCGACCTCGTCGGTGGGTCGCCTGGTCATCAACGGCCAGCTGGACGTGACCGACACAGTGCACGTGAGCGGCAGTGACAGCTGCAATGCCATTACCTTCAAGGCGCTGCCGGTGGACGGCACCACGTCCGCTTCGGCCGTGAATGCACTCAAGGTCAGTTCGCCACTCACGGTGACGGTGGCGGGCACGTTCAACTGCAACACGTCCAACCAGGCTCTCATTACGGTGGAGTCCATCTCCCGCACGGGCACGTGGCGCGCCGGTTTCCCCATCTCGGTGGACTTTACCGACACCACAGTCGTGCTCAAGAGCACTCGCTTCGGTTCAGTGGCTAGTGTGAATAGTTTGACACTGCTGCTCAACACGCACGGCACCCTGGCCCCTAGTGTGCAGCGCACCCACTTGGACGGCGATCCCAACAATGGTTCCATGGTCATTTTTGACGACAAGACGCTGTACATTGACAGTGATCTGGCTCGCATCGATGAGACCACCATGCGCGAGTACATTTACACCATCGAAAACACCACGGACGGAACCCTGCTGACCACCATTACCATTACTCGGTCCGACACGGATCTGTCGGCCGTGCTGCTGTCGGACGTGGTGGTGACACCCACGTGGCTGACCAGTCTGTACATTCAGGCCGACACAGTGCGCGTGGGTCCGCTGATGGCTCCTCAGATGACTCTGTATCCTCGCGGACAGGACTTTACGCTGGTGGGCTCGGATCAGAAGCAAAACACCTTCAAGGGCTTGACGGCCACCACGTCCACGGGTGCTATTGACCTGTCTAGCGCCTACGCCACCTTTAGCGATCGCGTGTTTGTCAATGCCGCCTGCCGCTCCAGTCACAACGTGTACGGCAAGGGTGTGGAATACCTGCAGGCCGCGCGGGTGACGGCCGATTCGTACTTTGACACGGACACGTTTGGCAGCAACGACTGCTCCGTGTTCCGCCAGAATGTGAAGTTTGCCGGCGTGATTAACCTGTCGTGTATGGAGTACTATGCCGACGTGCTGGACACGGTGTCGGCGGCCTTTGTGTTGGATGCCGACACCAACGTGCACGCCACTGGTGCTGGCTCGGGTACCTCCAAGCCCTTCATCTGGGCGCAGGCGTCGGCTAGCAGCTTTGACCACGCAGTCAGCAGTGTGGTGTACGTGCCCGAGGGTGTGACGGGCTACACGAGTCTGTTCAAGTACGGCCGTGCTCTGAGTGGCGAGTTCGAGGGCCAAGCCACCAACGGCACCCTGGCCACCTGGAACATTGCCGACATTTGGCTGACCCGCGGTCCCACCACCTTTGTGGCGCTCATGGGTGTCAACAGCGTGGGCATGAACACGCTGGGCGTGACGCTGGACGTGTCCAACATGTTGTCGACCACGCAACTCAACCAACACCCGTTGACTCAAATCAAGACGCTGTTTGGCGATCGCTACAACAAGAACACGCCGCAGCAGCTGGCGCAGGGTGTGTTGGTGTACGACTCGACCAGCTCGGTGCACGATGTGGAAGTGACGGCGGCCGACACGCGCTTGAGCACCATCCAGACGCTGCTGACGTCGGACCTGGAAGCCAACACGCGCATTGTGCTGCGCAACACAGACACGGTGACCGTGACCATCTCGGGCGCCAGCCTGGCGCAGTTTGTGCCCAACACGGACAAGAGCGGCTTTGTGTCGTTTGTGCTGTCGGGCAGCAGCAAGGCGCCGGTGGTGCTGGAGAACTGGACGCAACCCGAGATCACGGCCGTGGTGGAGGCGCTGCAGGAGAAGGAAGTGAAGCACGTGCTGCGCAATACGGTGTTTGCCGCCTATGACATCAACTGCAGTGTGGAACTGGATGGCGTGAGCACCGTGCGCTCCAGCGTGGTGGACGGTTACTTGGCCAACTTGTCCATTGCCATGAGTTCCAACCTGTGCACGACAGTGTTTAGCGGCATCAACACCATTGCTGGCATGCTGGACCTCGACATGAGTTACGGCAACATTGTGCGCAACCCCGGTTCCAAGGTGGTTCTGGGTTCGGCCGACGACTCGACCGTGCTGGCTTTGGGCGCCACGTACGAGAGTTCGCTGAACCAGTGCATCTCAGTGTCGTCCAGCAGCCCGCACACCAAGCAGATTACCGTGGATCTGGGTGAGATCGACACGCGGCAGTCGGACTGCGCGCAGCTGGTGGTCATGCAGAGTGGCACCCAGTACATTGGCCTGCGAGTGTCGCTGCTCACCACGGACGTGACACTGGAGATTTTGCGCAACCGCATCACGGACTCCATGTCGTCGTCCACCAGCGGCACGGCCTACCGCTCGGTGGGTCTGGTGTACTTTACGGCCCCGCTGCTGGTCTCGCAGCCACCGCCGGCCGACGCCGACGTGGTGCTGTACGTGACCGAGCAAATCTACCACTTGTCCATGGCCGACAGCACGTCTCGGCTGCAGGGCGCCGTCTCCACCACCCTGCCAGCTGACCAGGTGGCCGTGACCATTGTGACATTTAACCAGGAACAGTACGGTTGCAAGCGCAGTGGTGTGTACGCGGCCAACAACATTCGGCAGCGGGCGGATGTGACCGAGGGTGACCGGTGTCTGCCGGCTCTGACGGGTGCCAGCACGGTGTGGGGCTCGGCCTTCTCCGACATGGTGGGCAACTACACCACCACCACATCCACAGTGGCGTTTGCGCAGGACGGCGACAACGTGACGCTGTCGATTGACTTTTCGCTGTTTGACACCACTCTGGTGCAACCGTGGCGTGACGTCACGTACGGTGTGCCCGCGGCGTCACTGTGCCCGCCGCCGTCGACAGGCACGCAATTCGACAGTTGCCAGGCCAAGCTCAGCAGCCCTGGCACGTACTTTGACAGTTCCACCTCCTCGGCGCCACCGGCTCTGGGCACCGCCTCGCCGGCGTCGCTGTACACGAGCGCCGTGCCATCCACCCAGTACTTCCAGTCGGATGAATACTTTAACACGCAAGTCAGTCAGGTGGCGGCGGAGGCGCCGGGCTGGACCAAGTCCGAGTACGTGGGCCAGTTGAGCTCTCGGCGGGCTAGCTTTGCCTACAGCGGTTCCAGCACTAGCCTGCTGATCGACATGGTGGACGGCAACGGCAACAAGGTGTTTACGCGCACCACCGACACGACGCTCGACACCATCACGTACACTACGGCCGTGGTGACGGGTGTGCTGATGCCGCAGCAGACGGATCTCGTGGCCGACTACACGCCGACCGCGTCCAACAGCTACTTCCAGTCGCAGTACCAGACGCTGACCATTGTCATGTCTGGTAACAACCAGGTCATTGGTTCGTTCACCACCGACGCCGATCCCACCACCAAGGTCTCGGACCTCAAGGTGGATCCGGTGACGGGCGTGTGGAACCAGGCCACGGTGCAGTTTACCTTGACAGTCACCGTTCCCAACAACGAGGTGCAGAAGCGCCGCGCCGTGGTGGAAGTGGCCACCTACCAGGCCACGGCCGGTGCCACCGTGTACGAGGCCGGCACTGCAGCCACTGTCACCAACACGTCGGATCAGCGCTGCGACTCGACGGCCAGCGCCAGCGGTTTCTGCTCCACGGTCCACACCGTGTCGGCCACCATCACCAACGAAGGCTCGACGGCGGACTCGTGGTCGCTGGACGGCAAATTCAGCTATCAGCTGGCTCTGTACACGTGCGACGACAACACGGCCGCCTCGTGCACCACGCAGATGCACCTGTACTCCACGGTGCTCACCACCAAGTTCTCCAAGGTCATCAACGTGGACGCCGGCACCGTCACGGGTTTCATTCAGCTGACCACCTCCGGTCCGTACGTCAAGACTGACCAGTACGGCCGCGCGGATCAGTTGCTGGACGTGTTCAACAGTGGTGTGCTGCCGGTCAACGCCACAGTCATCAATGGCCAGACCATGGCCTTTTGCTCAGACTTTGTCAACACGGCTTGGGGTTCCGAGTACACGGTGGATCCCAAGTGGGCCATTGTGGTCGACAACGCCGACGGCGGTCTGGCAGACACCACGGGCCAGCAGTACAACAGCGCTCTCGCGGCCAGCATTCTCAACAGCAAGGACTCGACTCAGATCTTTACTGTGCACGTCAAGACAGAGGACGGTGACGTGTCGTCCGACATTGTGGCCACCGACGATGCGGCCGTGGTGGCGGTGTTGCGCAGCGGCCTCTCCAGCATCAACAGCCGGGTGGTCAGTGTGCCCGAGTCGACGGCCGTTTGCACGGGTTTCGAGTTCTCGTACCCGCTCAACTCGGGTACCAAGGCCTTTGCCGTGCTGATGCGTGTGACGGCCAAACCCACAGTGGCCCTGACCGACTCGGCAGTCGATGCGCTGGTGGTGTTCTCGGCCGGCAGTGCGCAGAGCGACAACTTGGGTGTGCACTCGTTTGTGCTGGCTCCGCGCAGCGACGTGAACACAAACGACATCAACTCGAACAAGGGCGGCACGGTCGACACGAGTGTGACGCTCATGATTCTTCTCATTCCGGTCGGTGTGATTGTGCTGGCGATGGTGGTGGTCAGTTTTGTGGTGGCCGCCCGACGTCGTCGCCGCAACAACTAACTTTTTTTCATTGCGTTTCTTTTTCGAGATCGTGTTACATCAACGCAATGAAACAAGACGATTTATGCACTCTTTTCCTTCTTGTTGCCGCGGTACTTGTTCCACAAGAGCGCCAGCGCAGTCGAAAGACAACAACAATAACCACCACAGCACACCGTGTCGACGTCTTCCATGTGGTCAATGACAATGTCGCCACCGTCGTCGACCTCTTCTTCTTCCTTGATCAAAAACATCACGGACGCTGGTTCTCCCGTGTTCGCGTCACGCTGCGGCACTTGACAGTAGAGCACGCAGTTGGGGTCGGCCAGCGATGTCACGCTAACCAGGTCACCGTACACGTGCAGCAAGAGGCCTGGCCGCGGGCATTGGATCGTGAACCCGTCGTCCTCCTCGTAGGAAAACGTCACCGGCGACTTGCAGGTAAAGGAGGCTGGAAACTTCATGCGCACTGTGTCGGGCACAGTGCACTCGCACTCCACATGGCTTCCTGTGATGTGCGTCTCCTTGCGCAGACTCTCGTACTCGTCGAGCGAAAGAGTGCGCATCCTTCCTTTTAAAGATTTTGTCCGGGAAACGGAGTTGTTTTTTTATTTTGAGCATGGAGCCGCGCTGGTCGGGTGAGCCGCGATATCAAGGGCAAAAGATTTTGCACCGCTGTGAACCATCCATAGTTCGACGATACTCGGTGATCGACGAGGAAAAGCAGGAAAAGCAGCGCCGACAGGAACGAGTCGTGGCCGACATGGTTCGCCTGTTGACGGCCGAGTACGCCTTGTGGTCTCGTTTCATCAACCATGTATAGTGTGTTTTCTTTCTCTCTGTGTGTGCGCGCACAACGTCAATATAACAGCGTCATCACATCATCGTCATGGAGGTTGACGACGAACAGGGCGGCGTGGCTGGAACAGTGGTTCTGCCCAACTTTACGCGTTTGACAATGGCGCTGGACAAGTGCCTGAAAACCAACAACCTTTCTCCGGCCGACCAGAAGCTCGTGTTTGCCGACGTGGCCGATGCGTTGACGTGCAACTCGTTTGACGAAAATGAGCTGCGCAGCCAAGTGGTTGCCAAGCTGGTTGCTGCTCCCATCCAGCGTGTCGTGCCCGTGGTCGAGGCCTTTTTGCTGCAGCCATACCAGCGCCGCTGGATTTCGAACCAGGACTTTTTGACGCTGCTGTCCAAGGCGGCAGAGGCCAAATGCCTCGCCCTCATGGCGCCGCTGTACAGCGCCATCCGTGGTCGGTTCCGCTTCAAGGAGGTCCGTGAAACGCGCCGCTTTGCCATGCTCGCGTTTGTCGCGAACGCACCCGAAGAACTGTTGTGCGCGGAATCGGTCGTGTTGCGCGAGATTCTCTACCTGTGGTGGCCAGCAGACGAACTTCCGTCAGAATTCGACAGCCACCCGCGTCTCAAGCAAATGTTGCAAGTGGGCAAGGAAAAGACGCTGCAAGTGATGAGAGCAGTGCTCGTCAAGTAAACAAACGTCCGACCAATGCGTCCGGTCCGTTGACCCTCTTTACGAAATTCGATACACCACACACAGGGGACGCGTTGCCGACGACAGGTGCGCTCCAACATCGCCGAGCTGTGTACTCGGCAGCAACTGCGTGCGCCGTTGACTGCACGGATCGGTCCACACCACAGCGCGAGCGTGCGGAGTGTTGTACGCTCGGAAATAATTGTTGACGTACTGCAGCAGCTCGCCCACCGTGTCTTGCGGCCGACAGTTGGGCACCTCCACCAGGCGGCCGTCGTGAAAGAGTTTGAGAGTGACGCAGAAGGAGAAAGTGCAAGCCACCATCATTTCCACGTCCTCGGTGCGTGCGCGCTTGGTGCACGGTGGTGCTGCCTCTTCTTCCTCATACTCGTACTCTTCTTCTTCGAGTTCCGAAAAGAAGCGTCGTTGACGTTGCCCGCTCACCGCCAGCATCAAGAGAAAAAAATCGCACCGGATCACCGGAATTACTTTTTGTTTACTGTCACGTTGCACGTCAAAACAAACTGACCCGTTTCCCGGTGCATCATCGTCATGGGCAAGCGACGAGGGTGAATGTTGAGACGCTGGCAAAAGTGCAGCAAGCGCTGCTCGAGTGGCGTGAGTGCCGGGGCCGTGCTCTGTTGTGCTCGTCGGCTGAGGTCGCTGAGTTGCACCAGCCACGCGGCCTCTTGCTCTGGCGTGCCTTGGCCTTGCTGCAAGCGAGCCAGCACTTCTTGAATGCGCGCCAACACGGTCAGAGCCTCTTGGCGCTGCTTTTGTTTGACGGCCATCCGTTCCTCGAAATCGGGGCCGCAGGCAAACGGCAACGGTTGGAGATCGGCGTAGCGCTGACTCTGGTACGCGGCCACTGTCTGAACAAAACTAGAGTTGCTATCGTCGACGTTGTCGTATTTGGTAGTGTACAACATCTCCATGACGGCCACAATGTTGTCTTCTGTCGGCACAGCGTGGGATGGTGTCGACAAGTAGTTGGCCGCCCGAGCCAAACGGGCGCACGGAATGCCCCGATCGGCTGTGAGAATGATCAGTACGTCCAAGACAAAAGAAGCCAGAGGTCGATGGGCAGGAGGAGTGAAGGAAGAAGAGGAGGAGGAAGTCCATTCCATCAGCGACGCCGTCCACGTCCGAGGCGTCGACACATCCGAGTCCAGGACCAACTGCGGCACAGCCGGCGTCTCTGGCGGCAGCGTGGCAAACGTGGCATCCACCAGCGCCGAGTCCTTGTAAAACGCCGGGCTCGCCACTTTTCCCACCGGGCAAAAGAACGTAAACTTGCCCGTGCTCGGGTTGAGCAGCACAGGCAAGTTCTGCGTGTTGACAGGCAAGCGTTGTTCCAACTCGTGCATTCGTTTCTCCACTGGCGTGATGGTCACGGGACGAGTCTTGCTAACCAACGCGACCATCTCGGCTCGCCACGCAGCCTCCTCGGCTGCCGTGCCCTTTCCTTGATGCAGGAGAGAGACAATGTGCTGCAGACGCGTCAGCACCTGCTGCATTTCCTGGCGCTGTTGCAGCTTGGCTGGCAGTTTCTTGGTGAGACCCATTGGAACGCCAAGCTGGCCCTTCAAGCGCTGCTGCTGAAACGTGGCCGCCGACAGCGCCGCGTCCTTGAGCGTCTCGTCCACTTGACCGTCGTACTTGTTGGTGTACAGGCGTTCCAAGGTCGCAGCAATGTTGTCTTCGGTGGGATCGGCACGAGACTTGAGGTACAGGGCAGTGCGCAAGAGCCGATCGCACGGCATCGGTCGGTCGACCGTCAGAATGGTCACCAAGTCCAAGACCAGCGACAGCAAGTCGGGCTTGTGCCGACTCTTGCGCGGCCGATCTTCTTCCTCTTCCTCTTCTTCCTCTTCCTCCTCCTCCTTGTCGTCGCTGTCCACGATAAAACTCTCGTCGTCATCATCCTCGACCTGACCCCCCTCTGGTAGTAACCGAGCCTCCGCGGGCGTGGGATACGGATCTTCGGCAATCCTGACGCGTTTCTTGGCTTGGGCCAGATACTCACGGATATTGTCCGCGTCGTAGGCGTCGTAAAAGTACCGACTCTGTCGATAGTGGTGGAGAAACGAGCGCATCACACGAGTCACCTGCTGCTGGCCGAGGGTGGTGTGGAGAAAGAACTCGGCCGCGTCTTGGATCACGCGTTCCAACTCCGACATGCGCAAACGGCACTTGTATCGTCGGCCTTGCTTGTTTGTCCACAATGCCGGATACTCGTGTTGCATCAATTCCGGCGGTCGCAAGGCCGTGTGACGCGCGAAATGCGCCACGGCCTCCTGACCGTCGGAGACGGCGGTGAAGCGGGCACAGAGGTACTGGAGGATAGCGGAGGTTTCCATTGCGCCACACTTGCAATAATAAAAATAAAAAAAATAAACCGCCAGCTGGACGGGCTTTTATACGTTAAAACTGCACAAACTCGTCGTCTGTGGCAGTCGCAGGGAATCACAAGTCCAGTTTCTGGAGATTCGGAAGCTCGTCCATCAGTGTCGACATCCCGTTGGCAGTCAGCGATGCCCCCGTTAACACCAATTCCTCGAGGTTGGGAAAGAGACGAACGATAACGGCCGCGTCTGTGTCGTCGATCCAACAGTCTCGCAGGTGCAGCGTGGTGAGAGTGGTGACTGGTTTGATGCCAGCTAGTGTAAACCGTGTGTTGAGATGCAGCCGCGGGGTTCCGCACAGCGACAAGGTCTGCAAATGTGGCATGTGCTGCGCCGCGTCGACAGCGGTGGCCATGGACACTGTGGCAGCCGTGATGTCGAGTTGTTTCAGCCGAGGCAACTCGCGCGGTACTGCCTTGATCACGTCAAAGCCCACGCGCGGGTTCTCAATGACCAACGCGTCAAGGTGCGGACAGTCTCGGGCCACCACACGAATGTCGACCACGGTGATGGCCACACGACTGCCGACATGGATACGCGTCAAGTCGGGCATTAGCTTCCACACGTCACGCATGTGACGGAGCGACATGCACGTTCCTCGCTGCGGCTCAGCAGCGGTGGTGATGACGACCGAGGTGATGCTGGCGTGACAGTACGGATGGACGTCAGAGGAAGCACGGACGCGGTCATAAAAGATCGTCGTACACGAATCATCGGGAGTGATTGTGGCGACAAGAGACATCTCACTTGTATGTTTTTACATCAACAGCTCAAAATCTGGCTGACTCGTCACAACCACAGCCTCGGTGGGAAACATGACGAGACCGTCGATGCGGTCGACGCCCAAGGCCTCCAGGCACGTCTGCTGGGACAAGGCGTCCACAAACTCCTGGGTTGACTCCTTTTGGATGCGGTGGCGCACGTCCAGCTTCTTGAGGTTGGTGGGCAGCAGAGCCACGCCGTCGGCCGTCAGGTCGTTGTTGAGCAAGTTGAGATGTTGCACGTTGGGGAAAAGGCGCGTGAGCACGGGCACGTCCGTGTCGCTAATGCAACACCCGTTGAGGTCCAGATGGGTCAGCGTGCTGACGGGGCAAATGTCGCAGGTCTGGCAGCGCAGCCGTCTCCCTGTCGGTGGCTGCTGTCGCTCTCATTGCGGTCTTGGTGGCTGTGGTCGTCGTTCGACGCCGTCGCCGGCTTCATCAGCAGCAGCAGCAGCAGCTGGCCGAACCGCTGGTCGAGAACAACAACGAGAGTCTGTGAGGAAGAAAGCCAGCCATGTGTGTTTGTTCCAAACAAAGTAAACTCCCCCTGATTGGCGGAAATTCCACTGTGTAAACATTTTACAACCGGACAAATAGTTTTAGGTGTGTCACACCAGAAAAAAGTTTTCCCCACTTTTCCCCAACCCCCTCTCCACGAAAAACTTTTTTTGGTGTGACACACCAGGAAAAATTTTTCCTGCCATTTTCAGAAATTTCACTATATCTATGAACACGTGTTTCAAATGCAGCAGAGTGAAGCCAGCCAGCTGCACAAACTCGTGCTGGCCAAGGAGATTGTCAAGGCCAACGAACTCGTACAAGGCAGCGAGTTTTTCCAATCCATCATCGAGACGGGCACTGTGCCAAGAGAGATGGGTCGCGGTTTCTCTTGCGTGACCGTGTTGGCCGACTTAGCCACCGTGTTGCGGCTGGCCACGGGGGACAAGAAACACGTGAAACTGGCGGCGGAAGCCTACCAGCGTGTCTTGCCGTACCTACAGTCACGCTTCTATCTCACACGGCCGTGGAACTCTCCACGGGAACCGACGGCCGACGTAGTCATCAATGCCGTCAATTCACACCTCTTTTCCCTCATTGTGGCCGGCCACCCCGCCGACGCCCTGCGAGCGGGTCATGCCTTTCATACAGTCATGTGTTCCAAGCTCAAGGCATCCGGCGACTTGGTTCGAGTCAAGGAAACGTACCTCAAGTCGGCCTTCAAGGCCCGTGTGACCATGGAAGAGAATGGGATTGTGTTGGAACGGCGACTTTCCACCTGGACCAAGCTGCAAACCGAGGCAGCTGCTTATGTGGAATTGGTGGACACGCTGACGGAGGACGTGTGGAGGCGATTGGAGGCGCGCCTACTGCACGGCCTGGCGTCTCTCAAGTGCGGCAATAGCAGAGAAAAAGAGCAAGTGCGACAGCTACTGGACAAGGCTAAAGAGGGAACGTACGCAGACAAGCTTCGGGTGTACATTGAGGCGTACGAAAATCTCTTCATGTTGTTTACGCGATAAAAATAGAGGAGGTGATGCTGAGCGAAGCCAAGAACCTGCAACGCGCCTTGTACCTCATGGAGGTGGACACAGCCTTGGAACTGGTGCGAGACAGTGAATTTTTCCAGGGTATTATCGAGACAGGCGTCGTGCCACGAGAGATTGACCGCGCATACTACACGGTGACCAAGGTTCCCGACATCTTGGCCGACGTGGCTTGTGTGCTGCGTCACACTGGTGACGAGCGGCACATGGATTTGGCCGCAGAAGCATACCGGCGGGTCAAACCCTTTGTACGCTCTCGCACCTATCTGACGCGGCGACCGTGGAACCGCGAACTCCAGCCGTCGGCCCACACCGTCAACAACGCTGCCGACTCGTACTTGTTTTCTCTCACCGCGACCGGCAACCCCGTGGAAGCTCTCTGCGAGGGCTACAGCTACTTTGCACACATGAGCGGCAAGGTCGAGGGTTGGGATCTAGTGGCCGTGTACCAGACGTACCTCAAGACGGCGTTCAAGGCCCGTCGGACCATCGAAAGAAGCAAAATTCGTTTCCACGGCTGCGTGTCTACGTGGAATGTATTGCGAGAGGAGAGTGCCGAGTACTTGAGACTGGTGGGTGAGCTCACCGACCGCGACCAAGACCATTGGTGGTACATTGAGGCGCAAGTGCTCAACTGTATGGCGTGCCTCAAGTGGCAAAAGACCGAGGCCAAGATGGCGGCCGTGCAGCGGTGGTTGGAACGAGCGCAAGAGGTGCACGGCGAAAAGATGGGCCGGTGTATTGAGGGATGGAAGAGTTTTTTGGCGTCAGTGTAGTTTGGCATATCGGAAACGAACGAGCGTGTCCATGGCCAGCACCCCGTTGATCATGAGGCGCAGCAACGACGGCATCTCGTCTTCTTCTTCTTCTACCACCCACTCGGACACCTTGCTCAGCAGCCGCAGTTCCTTATCCAACCGCAGATGCGGATGCTTGAAACGGTATTGTTGCACTGCTTGCTTGCTATTGCACTCGTTGTCGCACCCCAGCGCCCGCCACTCGAGATCTACGTTTCGAATGTCCTCCACATTTTCAAGTTCGGAGCAACCTTCCACCAGCGTCACAAGGTCTTGGTCCTGGAACGATTGAAAGAATATGTCCCGGATTGTCTCTCCGACACTTTGTACGAGTGCCTCGGCCAGCTCCTCCACCGGGTTGTGGTAGAAACACTCGAGGTACTGTAGCGAACGACACTGGTGCAGAGGCCGAAGGAATTGCGATAGGAGCGGCGGTGGGACGTTGAGGAACGCCAAGATGAGGCGGCGCAAGCGTGGAAAGTTCCAAGCCATGTGCTGACACGCTGCCACAGAGAGCTTGGTTTTGGTCAAACGCAGGTTTTCCAATGCTGGAAAGGGCTGGTCGGCGGGCATAATGTCGATATCGTTGTAGCTCAGCGCTAGTGTGTGTAGTGTGTTATGCAAGTCACTGTTGAAAATAGCCGCTACGCCCGCGTTTGTCAGCTGACACTCGGATAAAACGAGGCTGTGCAGCATGGGTAGATTGCGAGCAATGATGATGGCGCCTTCGTCGCCGATTGGCGTGTGACACAATTCCAGTTCCACCAAATGTCGCGGCAGTGCTGGCAAGATCGATGTCCACGCACGTCCATGATAACCTGTGGTCGTGGGTGTGAGTGAAAGACAAAAAAGAAAACGAAATCACACGTCCACGCACAACGAAAGGACACCTGCTCTAGCGTCCGCGAGCTTATCATCTGCAACAGCGTCGGCGGAACCTTGTTGCCGTAATGCGCAAGAACCGTCAGCCGCCGTACGTCGTCCACACGCTGTGTTTGTAACGCTTTCTCTAGTTCTTTGTCCTCAAGGCCACATTCGTCAAAAACCACACGAATTCCACCGACACGCTCCGTGTAAACGTGTACGTGATGCATGTTATCAGTTCGCCGTTGCTGTCTTTTCAAAGAAAATTCCTGTCCTTTTTACTCTCACACAAACCGGACATCGGCATGATAGTGAGCCCGGCGTGGGTACTCGCGTACGCGGATCGTTTGCTTCTTGACCACCCGATAGCGATATCCCAAGCGAGCGCGTTCCACCATTTGCGCGGCTGTGGTAAACAACGCATTCTCATCCACGTCCACTCTGGACGGCACCAGGAATTTGACCAGAAACGAGTGTGTGCAATGTCGCGCCCGAGCCTTGACCCCCACCCCCACCACGCGGCCGTAATCGGCGTACTTGGGGCACAGTGTTTCCATGCGCAGCATCTCGCCGTACGTGGGGCAAGGGACGAGAGAGAGTGGACGGTGATTGGATCGCAGGACCGCGCGTCCGGCTGTACACACGTCGGCCTCCAGCGGCGGCGCTCGGCGTCTGTGACGTCCGCGGCTCACATCAAAGGGTATCAGTACAAGGCCTTGTGTGTCTGACGAAAGTTCCACGGCCAAGTAAGTGTCGTCGTCGGCACGAAAGAGGCAGCCGAGAAAGCGAGTAGGGTCCGTGGTAGTGATTTGTGGCTGGTCCACATTTTCCCACAGGTCCCTAGCTAGCCGTGGAGCGTACTCGTGGTTGGGGCGCACCGTCTCTTCGCGCTCGTGAAGCAAGGCGTCGTCGTCGGTCTCTTCGAGACTAATAGTGGACGAGGTGTCGTCGTCGTCGTCACAATCCATGCAAAAGAAAATGTTGTTTTTATTTTTTACGCCAGATCCTCCTGTGCTTCGTCCGTGGCCAAAAACACGTCCTTTTCGTACTTGTCGCTCGTGTCCATGGGCTGTGCCAGCACCGCCTGCACCAGCGGCGGCAAGTTGGGGTGGTCGACTGGCAAGGCCGGATACAAGGCCGCAGTCACCTCTGCGAGTTTGTTGCCTTCCAGTGCACCCAAGGCTTGCAGCATCACGTCCTCGGGCAGCGCTTGGGCGTACTTGGCCAGCACCCGCAGAGAACGCAGTGGGGTGCTACACGGAATGGGGCATCTGTCGTTGACCACTTGATCCACCAACACGGGCAGCACCCGGCGGACCAACGTCTCCAGCCCGGGGTGGTCACGCACCCGCAGACTCAGGGCGTTCTCTGCAAACTGGGTCATGTTGTTGCTCAGCGCCTGCTCCAGCAAGTCGTCGTTGAAGAGCACAGGGCGGAGGTCCAGGCGGTTAGCCTGTGGGGAGTGATGAGGAGGAGGAGGACGTTGGGTTCCTTTTTTTCTCGTCCTCTCACCAGCTGGCACAGCTCGTCCACGCCCAGCACCACGCGGGCAGCGCTGGCATAATCCTCTGGGTCTTGGCCGTCACAGGCGTCGGCCACCACCTCCAAGTCGTTGGTCACGGCCGAGTAGACTTGAAAGTCCTCATAGTCGTCGTCGGTGCCCTGCATGTCGTAGCGCTGCCAAATGTAGGCCGCAAACTCACGAGCCAGCTCGTTGTCGGTGGCGTCCAGAGCTTGGGTGCGCATCATGTCGGCCAGGTAACCCACAGGGGACTCGAGGCGGTACGACTCCCAGGCCGCGTTGAACATGCGCAGGCGCAAAAAGCGCCAAAAGTGGAAGCAGTCTAGCTCGGCCCGGCGTACGAGCTCGGCGTCGCCACAAATGCCGCTGTCGCGCACGCGCTCCACCACCTCTTGCGAGACGCCTGCCAAGAGCACAGGGAAAAACTCGGGTTGCGCCCCGACCAAGTGCTCAAAGGTCACGAGGTCTCGCGTCCCGCACAGATAGCGGAACACGCGGCCGTCGGGGCCGTGCACCATGGCGTCTCGCACAAGCTCCTGCAAGCGCTCTCGGGGAATCTTGCCCCAGTCCACCAGCAGCTTGAGCAGCGCATCAGCGTCACGCTCCACAGCCTCGTCTTGCACTCGCACGCAGTTGAGCGCCTTGGCCAGACCGACGACGTGAACATCGGTATGTTCCACACAAAGCGCACGCAAGGCGGCAATGTCGTTGACGTCGAGGTTCACCGCGTCCGTGCGGAGCTTCTCTAGCAGAGCGGGGTCGCCGAGCATGGCGTGCAGCGCCTCGGTCAACTCACCTTCCAGCAGCTCGGTGAGGGTAAGAATGCCGTCGCTGTACGCTGCACAAATGTCGGCAATGTCGTTGTCCACGTCCATGGAGGTGACCAGTGCGCCGCTGAGGGAAAAAAGAATGGTGTGAGACGTGTCACGTGTCCGTCATGGTATTTATGGGTTTACAGCTGTCCGTTTCTCTAATTCGATCCGCAATCGACTCAAGTCGCGATCGACTTCGGCCATGCGCTCGACTGGCATCGTGGGCACACTGATGGTGATGCTATCATCCGCCTGGTGGTGCACGAGCGCGTCGTACTTGGTCGTAAAGTATTCGAGTTCGTGCACGAGTGAGGGCAGCATAGGTAGCTTTATTTCTTCTTTTCCAAAACCAACTCGCGGTGCTTAGCTGTGACGACCTCAAAGAACGCGCGTTGCTGTTCTGGCGTCGTCACTCCCGGCGGGAACAAAAACATGACTGTGTCCTTGTCTCCATACACTCTCTTGCCGCACTCGCCATACTTGTCCTTGATGTACTCTTCCAGGCGTTCCATGGCGGTGTCAACAGCAATCAAAAACAAAACAATTTCTTACACTGGACAATTTTTTCTGCCAACTCTCCCCTGCCAATCACCCGCGCATAATCCACCACAGCATCCACGTCCACCACGCGGCAATCTGCCAGCAACAAGTCTATGGCATTCTCTAGGCCGTGATGCACGGCGCTCCACAGAGCGGCGTTGGAGTTGGCCGTGGGGTCGGCTCGCCCATCGTGCAGCACCACGCGCAGCACGTCCTCGTCGGCATTGTACAGCAAGTCTTCCACGCAAATGGAGGCGGCGTCGACTCGGTTGTGGCTAAGGAGGACTTGCATCATGGCTGCAGAAATGCGGTTGACGTGTGGTCGATAAGCGGCTGCAGTAGTCGCTTTGCGGTCGAGGAGATGGAGTACAATGTTGGGCGACTCAAGTGCCACGGCCACATCTAGCGCCTTGTCAATCTCCTGCTCTGACAGAGGTACTGGATCGAGCAAGTCGACGCGATCGAGTGCTATGGTGGACAGCAACACCTTGTACATTCTCCACAAACATGAAAAGAAAAAACAGAGGCACTGTCCAGTGTCCGACGACGACACACGTCCTCTTCTTACGATGGTTCTTGGATGCCACTGACTGTGGCCTCCAGCGAAACGTGGTCGACCTTCGGGTGCTTGCGCAACATCTCCAGCATCTTGGGGCTGATGTTGATGACGTTTGGACAGCGCTTCTCGAGAAGAGCGGGGTCGCTGTAGTTAAGGAGCGCCTCGACACAGGCAAACTTGTCACCCGACACGGCCGAGTCCAAGAGGTGTTGTTCTTCCTCGGTTCCGAGCTGACTGCCAAAGACAAAGAGAAAATGTTTCAACAGGTAGGCTCGGTCCGCGGGCAACACGCGGTCGTGGATGAGCTTGAGCAGGTCGCTTGGGAGTTTCTTGACGTTTTCCACGCACCACGACGTGGTCCGTCCAGAGCCGTCGTTTGGCGACGAAACAAGGCGAATCTCGACAGGGTTGCACATGAGGGCGTCGAACTCGAACTTGAGGGTGTTGCTACAGACGGACATGAAGTTACCAGTTCTCCACCGAGAGCAATGAAAAAAAGAAATGATTTTTATGTCTAATACACATCTTCTATCATCGGGTATCCACGAGCGCGTTGGGAGCTGGCGGTTGGCGGTTCGACGACCGGGGCGTGAACAATCTGCGGCTGTGAAATCGGCGCCAGGTCTTGGTTGGGCCGCACGATACCCATCTGTCGGCCAGGCATCTCTCTTCCTCTCTCCCGCGAGGTGGGCTATGCCGAGAATGTAGCACGAGAGGAATGCGACGCACGAGGTGTTTTTACTGAACGGGAAAATGTAAGAAAGAGCATCCCCGCGGACACCAGGTTACATTTCTTCGATTTGCACACGCCGAGGAACGCGTTGACCTGTCAACTTTTCGCCGTTGACCGTCACGCTCCCGTCGTGTCCGACGATGTACGTAACCTCGCCGTCGAGCAAAGGGTACATGACGTTCTCGACGCGGAGCCCCGCGTTGCTCACCACAATGAGCTGACCGTCACCTTGAGTGGCATCGACGGTGACTGACTGATCTTGATATCTCAAGGGGCTAAACGACTGGTAGCCGCGTATGCGACGAGGTGCCGGCGCTGACATTCCGTGTGGTGTGAGTTCATCACGGCGCAATACACAAGTCGAGCGACAATGCAACTCGCACACACCTGTGACCATTGTACGGTGTGACTCTGATGCACGAACTTTAGGATCTGGCGGCGGGTTTTCCGAGTCATTTCCACGGGGCACAAGAACACTCGTGAGGAGATCCATCTGCCGCCGCATGTGGCTGACGTTAGCGTGCAAACTGTCCGAGTTACGCATGTTGATTCTATAAAATAGCAAGAACAGTAAAAAATTATAAACCCATTTTCTTTGATAAAGCAACGCGCGTGCACGCTCAACTGCAAGATCCTTTGTCTCAAAGGTAGAAACTCTTTATTCGTCTTCGTTATTATCTATGCTACGCTCCGGTGAACGACACTTCTCCGTTGCCGGCTACCAGTTGCTCGGCTCGACGCTTGATCGACATTCACCCTGGTCATTGAGCCGAAACAACCCACACCTCAAAACCATCTCGACCCCACGCCGCCTGGTCCTTCTGCCAATCTCATCCCGGCAAAAAATCCCAGAACTCCATTGATCGACTTTACGTGCCCCTCTGACTTCTCATGTTGCCGTGCCCCTTAGCCTGTCCTGAGGCACTAACTCTTGTCCCTCGACCGCCAGTAAAGCGATCCCCATTGCAGGACAATCACGCCCCTGCCAGGCTGCTTAGCTTGCTAACGGAGCCCCAACACTCCTCCCTCTTACCCCTCATTCAAACGACCCATCGCCAACCGCCACTTCCGGTCTGCCTGCTCTCCAAGCGCCGCCGAGACCCGGCCCCCTTCCTACCAACTCAGACCGGCCACCACGTGCGCCACTCCCTTGGCGCCCCGCCCCTCCCATTCTAAATCCGCTGTAACCTACAGCTGTCCGATTGTCCTGCAGGAGACGCACGAGAGAGACTTGCTCCTCCCGGAACATAACATATCCCCAAGTCGAACACATCCCGCGGGAAGACGAGGACCAGGAGTGTGGGAGCAACGCAATCACACAGCAAAGAGCATTGATGGGCGGGTGGGCGGGACCAATGCACTACCTGACGTCTCTATGCTGAGTAGGACCAACAGCCTACCACGCTCCGTAACGTACGTACCTTACAGAGCGTACAGCAAGAGACGAAAACAGGAAACAAGCAGAAGTGCGCGTGACGAACCGGACGACACCGTAACAACATCATAAAATCATAATCCTTCCTCTAGGATATCAGAAAAGACCTGCACTCCGCATAACCATAACTCGACTCATAAGAGTTTCTTCACCTTATCGACAAATAATTCCCCTTATCCTTACAGGACGGGGAAAAACACGGCATCGCGGCCGCCTTGACGCGCTTCAAAACGTCTGCTGCGGCAAAGGTAGTTTCTGGCTTTTCAACTTCTCGGTCCACATTTTCCATCCAGTCTGCCAACTCCGCGTTGCTCGCGACACCCTACACTTGCAACGTGAATGTGTGCAACGAAACAACAGGAAAGAGACCGTAGCGCTGCCCGATAGGAACAGTTTGCCGAGACTCTGGAAAAGACCTTCCACCGCACCACGCTCGTCGATGCGCACACCAGCAACAGCGTCGCCGAACGGCTGACCAAGCAAATTTTGTGATAAATTGTTCACCATGATTGCCGTCGCATTATCGCCGACGATTTGTTGAGAGGGCCGAAAAGTCGACGTTGGGGCGGTGCTCGAGCTGGTAGTCGTGCCTTCGCTGGACGCCGCAGCACCCGCTCCAGAAGACGACGCGGCATCCTCAGTGGGTTCGCTCTTCTCCTTGTTCAATACGAACACAGCAGCAGCACCATGCCCGATGAGCGCGTCGAGGTTCTCCTCAGTGGCCTTGACAACCAAAAATAGAGTGCGCGGTTTGTGTGGCTGAAAGTTTTGGCGGCTCTCGTGTTTTGCGCGAATGGCAGACTCAATCTTCTCAATTGTCCACGGTTCCGCGGATGGGATGGTAATTGTGTTGCTCTCCGTCTGCCTCGCCGAAAACAACGTCTCGCTGAGAGAGCAACTACAGATGAGTGTTTTCTTCGGCGATGTCTTCTTCTTCTTCTTCGGCGGCATCGAACGGAAGAAAAGTGTGATTAATTGTCCCGGAGGGCGGGGTATCTCAATTTGATGTTATTTTTAGAGTTCAATTTCGATGCGTCGCGACGCATGCGTTGCAGGACACCGCTGGCTGACTGCCGCAGTGCAACTTTTCTTGATGAGCGACGAGAGCCACCACTACGACATCGATGCTGATGTTGAGCAAGGCAACTTTGGAGACCGCGGCGTTGCAACGTGAGAACACCTCTGCCGTTTGAACGCGCCTCTCAATGTCGTGTTGACGTCTTCGTGCCCACAGCCAACACAACTATCTAGATACCCCTCCCCCTGCGGGGCAACCCCCACCGTTGACGCACACGCCTTCTCCCTCCGCGGCTGTTGGTACTCGTGATGGTCGCAGCCACCACTACACTGTTCGTGGTCGTGTTGTGCAGGGCAACTTTGGAAACGACGGGACTATGACGTAAGAACTCGCTGTTTGAATGTGTGTCAGGTGTGCTCTGTCGTGACTCACATGCTCACAGCCAGCACAATTATGCCTGCGCCCCTCCGCCTTATTCCACCGCTGCTGCTGCGGCGTCGGAACACCCAACTCAGCTGCCCTCGCCGATGGCGAGTGCACCTGCTCCCTCCGCTGCTGCTGCTGCTGCTGCTGCTGCTGCCGAGCCAGCCTCCTTCGATAGCACTCCTCGCTTCGCCCTCCTCATCGGCAATGGCCCGCCGGATACCTGCGCTGCCGATGTCGGTGCTGATATTTTTACTCTGGAGTTAATTCATGTTGTCATTCGTCTTCCTCACGTTCTTCGCTCCAGAGAAAATCTCCGTAGCACTCGGCAACGTGCCGCTGCCTCACGAGAAGGTGTGGCATGTAGAGAAGCACAAGGACCTGCAAGTCGATGATTTCCGTCAGGCGGTTGACGGGTTTGTCGAAAGAGTCCGTGAATTGATTGCGGACGCACCGACTGCGATCGTCCTTTTGTTCGTCTCGTGCCACGGTGTGGAACACGAGGGCGACGCGTGGCTCATTTCGTCGTCATCGCAGTCCAGCGATGGTAGACGTGTGCCGGTGAGGCGTTCCTTCCTGATTTTCTGCTTTTATGCTTACGCTGGCTGAATCAAAGAATGCAGATCTCGCAGAGAGCCGTGCCGCTGTCGCACGTGAGAGCTGCATTCAAATCACTTCGCACCGACAAGACGGACCCAGTCATCATACTGGTGCTCAACTGCTGCCGTGTAAAGCGGTACGTGCATTCAGACCGTCGCAACGCGCTTGTCGTGCTCATTGTCATCTCACCAGCGACGTGTATCTGGACGACACTTCAATGGATGTCGACGACAGCGAGGATGCCGGCTTCAGTGAGGATCTCCTCTGCAAGATGGCTGGTGGCATCATGATCGTGTATTCTACTTCACCGGGAACCATTGCGAACGCCGACGGTTCACCGGGTATGGGTGAGTGCGCCGACGATTGATGCCCGAAACCTGCATTGTACATGTCTGACTGGTCATGCGTGTGGTACAGGGTTAACGCTCTACGGTGAAGCCTTCGCGAGTGAGGTAATGCACGCCGCAGACAAGAGCGAGCAAACGACGGTCGTCGACTTCTTCTCGGCTGTCGCTGGTCGAGTCCGCAAAGCGAGTGGCAAAAAGCAGCGCCCTTCGCACTTCATTGAGCTTGAGGAGGGCGTGATGTTCCCTTGAGCAAACCGCACGCGACCCGACCTCTTGGGATGCCTCGTTTCTGCTGCCGGTATTGTCCTACTGTTGATGTGTTTTTGCGCTGCGACAAGTACACAGCCGTTGCCTCAGACTGCGCTCGTTTGATCACCAATGTCTCAGGGGTGCCTGGATGTATGACATCGCTGTCGTGACTCACAACTTGATCGTTTCTGTTCACAGGTCTGTTCAGTTCTCCGCCAATGACAGTAGAAAAGAAAGACGCGTACCGCAACTTTGATCCACTTTCTTGCTCGGTGTGGGAATAATATGGATAATGACGGCGAAACAGCTTAAATTCGTCAAGCCGGCGGCATTGGTTTTTGCCGTTCATGGGTTTATAAACAAAAAAATCGTCTTGTCGTCATCACCAGAAGAACGTAAACGTGGGTGACTTGTCAACCGGTCTGTCCAGTTCCGCCAGCACAGCCTCGGGGAGTCCGCGGCGGTCATAGTCGACAAAGGCCGGGTGCAGCGCTCTGGCCAGCGGCCGCATCTCGCGGTTCGTCATGGGTTCGCCCGCACAAAACACAGCATGCGGGTCCAACGACCCCACACCAACAGCCACCGCACGCAGGCAAGCTTTGGTGCCACGGACGCGGCGGAGTTGGTGGATGACGTCGACAGCTTGACTCTTGACTTGTTCCACACCAGCTCCAATCGCCACCTTCATACGTTTGTCAAAGATGAATTCCAGCCACATGGGCACGCAGAACTCGATGGCCTTGCGCAGATACGCGTCTGACGTGATAATGTGGATGATCTCGCGCTCATAAAGGGAGGCCGTGGGATGCTGAGAGAATGCGCCACAGTACGCTGTTTTGCAGACGCGCAGGTGAAGCAAAAAGTCGGAACGAGACGACAGTGCTGAGACGTCTTCCTTCCGGCAATAAACCGCGGCAAAGACTGTGTCACGGCAAAGGGTTTCGTGCTTTGTTACCAAGGCCAGTGTATCCACCAGTTCCGCCAGGTTACGCCCGTGTTTGCAATAGTACTTGTAGGCACCCTCATGATCCCCAAGTCGAATGCGCGAATACAGCTCACAACCACTGGTCAGCAGTCCAGTCTCCCAGTCGTAGTACTCCTTCAATGTGGTCCATGACATGGGTGGTGCGGGCCACCACATGTTTCTTGCTGAAGGTCCTTCGTAACAGAGGCAGTCAAACACGACACGTCTGTTCTTGAAGTCCTCCACCAGCTGCCAGTGCACACGGCGGGGTACCGCGTGGCAGCGGTACATGAGTTGCAGTGTCCGTGTTTGCTCCTTTTCAGCAGCCTCACGAATGCTCTCCTCCGGAAACAGCAAGCGGCTGCGGCGCTTTTTTACAGCTTTGTCCGTGTGTTCGCACAAGTACGCCACTGCCGACACCACATCCGTGCTGCTGCTGGTGTCGATCTCGTGCAAAATGTCGCGTTGGATGTTGATCAAGAGTTCCATGTCGCCGGCGTCCACCATCTCCTCCTCCTTCACCTTTTCCTTGCAACCTTGTTCCACCTCCTCCTTGAGTTGCTCCAACGTCATGTGAAAAATTGCACGACGCCCGGGCACGTCGATGGCCAGCATGTCAAACAAGAGGTCAGCGAAATGTGGGGCGTCGCGGATGGCGTCGACGAGTTGCACCAGTGAGATGTCGTCTTGCTTGTACGCAGAGACGAGGGTCTGGAAGGTGTCGGCGCTCATGGTGTGAATGCAGAAAAGTGACACTTGAGACTGTGAATTTGTAGTAAAAAAGTTTGATTGGCATCGGAAATATTTTAGGTGTGACACACCAGAAAAAAGTTTTCCAACTTTTCCCGACCCCCTTCTCCCCAAAAAACTTTTTTCTGGTGTGACACACCTAAAATATTTCCGGTCGATTTACATAGTAGAATAAAAACCGACACCAAATTTATTTTCCTCCTTGTTCAACGCAATGGCGATCGCCGACGATCTCGCAGCCGCTGTCACCACCCACGACGACGAGCGTGTGCAACACCTCCTGACCACGGCCACCGCCGAGGACGTGCAAGTGGCGGTGCGCAAACTCACCATACCCACCTTGTGCCAAGCCGCTGTCGCCGGCCACGTGCCTGCCGTGCGCTTGTTTCTGCGGAATCCTCGATCCGAGTGGGAACGCGAGATTGCTCTACGAACAGCGGCTGCCCACGGTCACCTGACTACTGTGCAACTGCTGCTGCAAGTCATGGGAGCACTGGCCAACAAAAACGTCGCCTTGCATCGAGCAGCGATGCACGGCCACGTGGAGGTGGTGCAGTATTTCTTGTCGTCGTTTGAGGACTTGGATGTCAACGAAGCACTGTACTGGGCCACGTTCCTCGGATACCCAGAGACAGTGTGCTTGTTGATGAACGATGCCCGAGCCAACCCGCGACGTGCTGCTGGCATCTTCCGGTTGGCACTGACGACCGAGGAGATTGACGAGCGCATCCGCGAACACCACACTGTTCATTCCCGCGAGTACCTCTTCCAACGCAACAAGGGCATTCTCAAGTGCCTGCGGCTGCTGGTGCTGGAGAAGGGCATTTGTGATTTCGACTTGCCCAAGGAAACCAAACGCCGCCAGTGTCTGTGGGAGTTGGTGGAACAAGATCGGGAAATGAAGGAGGAAGACAAGGAGACGATCAAGAAGATCCTGTTGCCGCATGGAACTTGTTGACGACAATGCACTCCGCGTCGTCACCCTTGTCACCTGCGTCCTCTGTTCGCTGTGGACGTGGATTATTCACGGCTGGCGGCCTCACGTCCTCCTTGTGTGTGCGGGTTTAACGGCACCCACGTACTGTTTTCTCGTTGTTGCTTACGACTTGGTGCAGTGGTTTTATACGTTCGCTTTGCTTGTGATGGTTGGTTTGTGCGTGTACTTTGTGTGTGATTGTGTGGCAAGTATAGGCGAATGGTAAAAAACTACTACTTTGTTGCAATTCTTTCTCCATTCAGCGGTGAACACCAATGCAAACGACAACAGCCATCGTCGATTCGAGTGTTTGAGGAAGAAAACGGAAAACATAAAAACCCACTCACTCTGCTGGACAAGAGTTGTTGAAATTCTTTTCAGATCGGCGGTGAACAAGTAACCTCTCATGTCCATCAAAACGTCACCCAACGTTGTCTCGTCCCGGTTCCTGGCCATCACTCCCGATGGCAAAGAGGTCGTGAGCGCTAGTGTTCACAAGTGTACCATTCACGTGTGGTCACTGGCCGACGACCAAGTGTGCGTCATCCCCACGCACAGCCCAGTGTCGAGTCTGACTCTCACGCCCGACGGCACGTACGTGGTCTGCGGACACTTTGACCGTTCTGTTGGCCTCTTTTCACTCGACAACCGTGAGCAAGTGCGCAGCTTCACGGGTCATTGTTCGTGGGTGTCGACTGTGACTGTCACGCCCGATGGCAAGCGCATCATTGGCGCCGGCGGTGTGAGTGGCGACATTTGTGTGTGGTCGCTTGAAAGTGGCGAGCAAGAGCAGTGCATACACGTTTCAGGATGGCATGTGAATCGCGTGGTCGCCACACCCGATGGTCGGCACGTGGTGTGCGGCACTGCCGATGGCAGCATTCAAGTGATGTCGCTAGAGAACGGTGAGCAAGTGCAGCGCATCGAACGGGTTGGAACGGCGAGTGTTGACATCACTCCCGACGGCCGCTACATTGTTTGTGGTGGATGCGGTGGTCATGTTGTCGCGTGTTCACTGGAAAGTGACGAGCGCTTGTTCGACATCCATGGTCACTCGGAGCGGGTGTCTGACGTGGCCATCACCCCCGACGGACGGTACGCCGTCAGCTGCGGCAGGGACAGCATGATTCACGTGTGGTCGCTGGAGAACAAGGGTCAGCACGTTCAAGCTATCGTTAGCGAGTTTCCAGAGATCGACTGTCTTGCTATTACGCCCGACGGTCGCCACGTTGTCGCCGGCGCGAGTTGCAGCGACGTTCTTCGTGTGTGGCCGTTGGACTCGGAAGAGATGGACTCTCTGGTGGCCCAGGTGGAGGCTCTGGGTGTTTGAGCAAGTGTCAGAAAGAGGGAGAGGGAGCAAAAAAAAACATTGTTGTGCCAGCATAAAAAAAGTTACTGCATTCCTTTTTTTCTTACCATGCCGCCGCGCACACGCAAACCTATTCCTATCCTCGACGCTCTGTACCGCGGCGACATGGAGACTTTTGCTCGCCTCCTCGCGACTACTCCCTCTGTCATGCACAAGCAAGTCTTTACCAAGGCCGTGCAATACAACTGCACAGAGGCCGTGCAGCTACTTTTCGATCACGGCCTCTCTCCCATGACCAACTATAACCAAGTCGCCACGATGCTGATGCATCAGCGCGACACCAGAGTATTGCGTCTGTTGTTGCAGCGCGACGATTTTGTGGTGCGACCTAGCATGATGCAAGCTGCCCTGCAGACGGGTACCAACGAGGCATTCTTGGAACTAGCACAACAACCCATCCCTTTGCGCACAAACGGCAAAGCCGTGTTTACTGCCAACATTCACGGGGCGTGTTACAAACACGCTGTAGCCGCCTGCTTGAACCGGTGGGTGGGCTTTCAGTTTGTCGATCCCGTGCAAGAAGTGGACCGCTGCGTCCGCGAAATGTCGCAAGCCATCTGTCACTTGCTGGCTGACGAGACGTTGGCCGCCAAGATCGACACGGCACGCACCAAGGAGGTCATTGAGTTTGTGCTGCAGCTCCAGCGCTTCCAGGTCGCCGAGGCGCGGCAGCTGGTGGCGACGCCCTTTGCGCAGGAGCACGTGAGCGAGGATCTGCGTCGTCCGTATCAGTGACGTCGTCTTCGACTTCTTGTACGATTGTATCGATTTCGTTAACGCACTTGGTAAACACGCGCTTACACCAGCACTTGAGTTTGCGCCACATTGCACGGACGCGGTCCGAGAATTTGCGTTGGCGGCGCAGGAGAACGGTGGTAATTGAGGACGAAGTCGAGGACATAGCAGTAGGATACTAACGAGACCATGATTTTCAGAGGTGACCCCAAACGCACTTTTTTAACGCTTGTTTAGTTTTGTGGGGCAGGGAAGACCGATGGTGTGTACTGGTATTCAGCGAACGAGACCCAAATGTATGTCGTCATGCACAGTTCATTACACACAGATCGATGGTGGAAAATACACAAGTGTTTCACCACTTGCACGTCCGTGTTTTGCTTCTTGGCAGCACTGGGTCCGTGCGTGGTCTCGCGCACGTCACGATCGACCAGCGCTTGCCGGGCGTTTGTGTGTGGTTGAGCACTTGGTCGATGTTGAACAATTACCGGCATCGGAACACATGCCGTGAACTCGACCGCTTGGCGAGTGACGACGTGTCGCTTCCCACTACCACCCTCGAACGGACAGATGTTTTTACTTTTTACTTGCAGCATATGCTAGCACGTGCTCATTTTTGTCCTATAAAAGGCCTAACGAGTTGCTTCGGGATTCTTTTCAGTTTTCTTTTTGCGTTTCTGTCGCACCCACCACCTCATGTCTTCCACCGCCGAAAACATCGCCGCGGCCTTGCGCCACTACGCTGCCTCTGCCGAGGTGCCGGGCAGCCTCACCGACACACAGTTTATTCGTGTGGCTGAGGCACTGGTCAAGACCGTGCCAGCGTTGGCTGACGCAAGTTGAGAGAGAGATGCTTTGGAAAGAAACAAAAGAACCGTACTCACACTATCGCAGACACTGAGGATTTGACTCTGGAAAAACTGGCCGAACTCTGCGCGTCAGTGCGCCACACGGCGGTGCTTCCGACTCTGTGCGGACGCCTGCTGCGCCACGACGAGCTCATGCAGATGTCGGAAGGCGACAAGTTCACCATGCTGCACGCGGCCGCTGCGGCGCTGTCCAACGCCTGTCGCCAACAGCCAGACTTTGATGCGCTGACTGCGTTGGTGGACAACATGCTGGCCCTACTGGGCACCGAATGCACCCACGTTCGGCGTTACCCGGCCGTCTGTGTCTCGGCGCACGTGCTGGTTCACGACCTTGGCGTGTATAGTCAACGCGACGTGCAGACCAAGATTCTGCTCCCTCGCGCCGGAACTCAGGAAGATGTGTTTCTGCCCATCTTCCTTTGCCTGCTGCTGGCAGCCTCAGCTCACTCGACGACGCGTGCGCTGTACGAGAAGCGCCTGAAGCTCTCCTTTCCGGACGTGGAGACTCACGGCAGCAGCACGCGCATGTTTGTGCTGTTGGACGTGCTGTCGGAGCAGTCTGCGGGCGACCTGGTCAAGCTGGCCATGGCGCAACAGATTGCAGACGCAATCGAGTACAGTAACGACTCTTTCCGCGATACAGTCGATCCTCTCCTCGAAAATGTGCTGGAGACCGGGCTGCCGACGCTCATGAACGCGCTGGATCATCACCTCGCCGGGGGTTCGGAACTTGGTGATACGATGTGCGACTTGTTTGTGCCCAACAAGGACGTGGTGTGGCGTGAGTGCTACGGCCGCCACTTGACGCGCGTCCGTGCGCGTGAGCCAGAGACCGAGGAGGACGAGCCGGCCAAGAAGCGTGCCCGCGTTTGAAGTGTAGGACTCGTTTTTTGTCCTATAAAAGGCCTGACAAGTTTCCGCAGACATTTTTTATTACTCGTTCTCGGCGCCATGAGCACCTCCTCCTCCTCTGAAGAGTGGGTCGAAATCGGACCCGGACACATGCTTCGCATCAAAGAGTTGCCCGAGTTCACAGAGGCCATTGAGCGCACCTTGCCGTTCCGCCGCCGTGTCGTGGCCGTCAAGCTAGCCAACGAGCACGAACGCAAAATGTACTTTGCTATCGACAACGTTGGGTTTGCCGTTGTGGCGCCTTTTCTCACTACGTACCGCGATATGGTGGGTGCGAGCATGGACTGGATCATCAAGGCTGGCCAAGGTCACGTGTCGGACACACTTCCCACGTACGGAGTCACGCGCTTTGTGCGACTCGCCACTGACGACGAAATTCGTCAACTGGACGAAGCCGTGACGAGCGGCCAGGCCGAGGTTTCGTTCGACTGGAAGCACAAGAGTGTGTCTGACACTGTGTGCCATCTTGCAAAAGTTCGTGAGCATCAGTCGGGATGGCCCATCCAGTGGAAGCAACCGGTGTAGTCCAATGGTTAGGACACGTGGTTTTCACCCACGAGATCCGGGTTCAATCCCCGGCATCGGTACACTTTTTGTTTACTCGTCATAAATCCTCTGGACGGTTTGTCGGAAAATACGTTGGCGCAAACGTGTCTCCTCGCTCAACACACTCTGCAACATTAGGCGGACGAGGGAAGGTTCTTCCTCCTCCTCCTCCACAGCCACAGCCTCCACCGCTTGTTGAATGGTGTGGAACTCGGCTTCCAAACTTGGGTCCGTGTAGTCAATGTGATGCGGCGTGGGAGGTGTCAAACGTTGCAGTGGCAAACGTCGCGCAATGGCTTGGCGAACAAGAGGCACAAACAGGGTTTGGAACGTGTCCTGGTTAGCGCTAACCAACAATCGCAACAGTTGCCAGATGCCCGTCTTGGGGTGCGAAAGCAGTGGCAGTACGATGGAGCCGTCTGTAAACGACATTCGTGAAACCAGCCGCCGCAACTCCAAGTTTCGCGGATCCACACGTGTGTTGGCATACTTGAGTATCGCCTGCAACAACTCAAGATTGTTGTGATCAAAAGCCTCGCAAAAAAGTTCTTGAACGTCTATTCGCTCGTGTTGCAGTACAAGAGGGACCACATCGTCCCGATTCCAGCGGCGGTCGAGCGCATCTTGCAGCCACACGTGACCCAGAGTTGAGCGCGACAGAGACGTCCATTCGTCGAGCCACACTTGCAAATTGCCAGTGTCGACGTGATCACGTACAGCTGACAACGCCACCGATTCCGATAGTTGCACTTGAGATCTTAATACACAGCGGACGACGTCGAGGTTGGTTGTGCGCAACAGATAGTGTGTAGTTTGTCTGGCATCTGGCTTCACTCGCGAGTCATTCAGCAAGAGGCGAACCATGTTGACTGTGCCATGCTGAATGGCCGTGTAAAAGACTCGGTTGTATAAGGTAGGATCGTTCCACCGGTGCAATCTAATCACGTTGACTGTGCCGTGCTGGAAGGCCGTGTAGAAGCCTCGGTTGTATAAGGCAGGATCGTTCCACCGCTGCAGCAATAGTTGGAGAGCTTGCTCAGAATGGGAGTATACTGCACTCTCGAGGAGATCAAGCTCGGTTTGCGGTGGTGGTGACGTCGTTGTGTTTAGCAAGTACTCGAGTGGCTTGGTTCGATCCAAAGCGATGACTACGCTCAGTACTTGGTCATAGACCTTGTCGACGCCCGATTGCTTGACGAGTTCCAGCATAATGTCTTGGTTAAAGGTCTCGGACAGTGCAGACACGGCAAATTCGCAGTTTTCCTGGCACGCAAACTCGCTGGGTAGTTGCAGTGCTTGCTTGACCCGGACGAGGTCGTGACTGTAAATAGCCTGACGGAGCGCTTCTCGGCGGGACATCATCTCGATTCTTTCTCTTTCTCTTGGTGGAGAATGGGTAAATCCAAACTCTTTTTCTTCTCGGGCTCGGCAAACGCTCCGCCTGGCAAGGGAACCAACGAGCGACTCGACGAACGCGACTCGTTTGTGGAACTCGGTAAAGTGCGAGACTCCTCTCCAACTTTCACGTCACGCGTAAACCGTTTACGGTGCGCCTCGACCAACCCCCGCTGATCATCACGGTCAAGACGGCCGAGCACGCTTTCCAGGCCGCCAAGATTGCGCTGGCCGACCGCGAGAAAGCTGCTCAGTTTGGGGTGAGGGCGTCGGCTTTGGGCGACGGTGACGCCGAGCTCGCAAACTCGTGCGCTTGAATGCCGAGCAACTGCGTCTGTGGAACAGCATCAAGCATGACGTTCTCCAGGAGATTTTGCGTGCCAAGTTTGACAGCGACGACGAGGCTGCTCAGGTGCTGCGTCTGACGGGTGACGCCGAGCTGTGGCACGGGGCGCGGGGAATTCCGGCGGCCCGACAGCTGGATTTGGAGGCGATTCGTGATGTAAAAAAACTCTAAGTAGCGAAAAAAACAAATACAGTTCCATGTCGGAGCACAAGTATCTTGCAGCAGTGGAAAATCCTTCAGTGCGAGCCATGGCCAAGATCTGGCTCCAACTCCTGCCCGCCGTCACCGAGGAGCAAGCAGCTCGCTTTGCGCAGTACATTGCCCACCACCCGCACGGCCACTATACTTTTCTCGATGTTCCCCGCTTTGCTCTGAGAGGAGCCCTCGAGTACGCTGACATTGCGTGGCGCCGGAAAGACTTCCCCCCAGACACGACCAGCAGTTCCATCGCCCGAGAAACAGGTCGAGTTTTTATCAATGGCAAACTCGTCTTTGATCCCCTGCCCGAGGAGGAGGGTGTGATGGCGGATTACAAAGAAGCTCTCGACCTCTACAACTTTGACGCCGACCCCACGAAATGGTGGTCGCTTGTCAAGTACTGCCGTCTCCTGGAAGCCGCGACCGCGGCAGGAATCAAACAGGAAGATCTGCCAGATGCGCCGTTTCCCGTGGAACTGGCCGACACCATCCAAGAAGTTGTACATTGCAACGACTGCTACTATGCCACTCTGCGTTCCTGTGAAGGGTGCGGAACAAGTGCCAATAGCGTGATTCAACAGTCTTACGACAACATGGTGGCGGCGCACCGTGCCTTGCCCGACAGCATTGCTCAAATGGTCAAGTTGCCGAGGCTGGAGTTAATTTGCGTCGACATCAAACGTGACGCGGCCGCTCGAATGCGGGACTTTGTTGGGATGGTGGACCGAAAACTCAAACGCTGTGACGTTTGCATGCCATTGTGCGAGGGCTGCAAATTACGCCTGGACGACACAATCAAACAGTGCTTGGAGCTGAGCGGCGACGAGTTACTTCTCGCGTACTTGGTAAACGAGATGGTGTAAAAAACGTCTCATAAAAACCCACAGACGTTTTTACACTTGAACACATTCGTTTTCGAGTCAGCATGTCGGTGAACCAAGCAGTGGACGAGGCTGTGGAAAATCCTTCTGTGCGAGCCATGGCCAAGTACTGGCTCGAATTCCTGGACACGGCCACCCAGGAGCAAGCTGCCCGCTTTGCGCAGTACATTAACAAGCACCCACATGAGGACTATGAAGTCGATTACCACCCCAGCTATTTCTTGCAGCAAGCTGCGAAAACCGCCAACATCACGTGGCGCGGCATGTGTCCCTTCCCCTACAAGACCAGAGGACGTATCGACATGCAGACGGGTCAGGTCTTTATCGGAGACAAGCTCATCTTTGATCCCCTCACCAAAGAGGAGGCTGCGGTGTTGGTGTTCCAACAAGCTCTCCGCAGTTACATGTTGGATGCCGAACCCACCAACTGGAACACGCTTCTCGCGTACTGCCACTTGCTGGAAGCGGCGGCTAAGGCTGGAGTCAAACAGGAGGATTTGCCAGCGGCTCCGTTCCCCGTCGAGTTGGCCGACGCCATCCGCGAAGTCGAGTGCTGTGAAGATCGCTACTGGGCCACCTTGCGGTCATGTGAAGGGTGCGGTTCGCGCGCCCACCACATGATTCAACGGTCGTACGACGACATGGTGGCGGCCCGCGACGCTTTGCCTCCCGCGATTGCCGAAAAGATCGAGTTGCCTCTTATTCGGCTGTAGTAAAACATACGTTTGTTTATTTCGGCCGCACTATCCTCAGTCGTGGAATGCCTCGTTTGTCCATGGCGCGCAGCACATACTCGAGTCGATACCCATACACCCACAAGGCGTCTTCAGGGTAAAGATAATAGTTGAGAGCCGTCCGTGGATCCACCCGCGGATCGTCGAGGAGCATCACCATGAATTCGTCGAGGAATGGATCACAAATGGCGTGTTTGAGTACTTGGTTGTCGTTGACCGTGGGATCGCAGTGCGGGTGCGCCAGCAAGAGTTGGAAACCCGCCCTAAACACGTGATCAATACACCAGCAGAGTTCTTCTGCGCCAGGCTTCACACCGTCGACGGCCAGTACTCGTTTGATAAAGTACTCCTCCCTACTCTTGAGGGCCGGCAAGAGTGCGTCGCGAGCCACGTTGACGCGCGGATCTTGCCAGAATTCGTCAAACAATGCTCGGTCTTTTGTACAACACACGGCCTTCCAGGCCACACGTGTAAGTGGATGGTGTTGCGTGCCTGGATGAAAGAGAAACTTGCGCAAGAATTTGGGCCACTTGTAGCACCGCGCATTCTTGACGAAAATGTCGAAATCCGGACTGTTGAGCACCTCGTCATGTTCAAGCAACATGTCTAGCAAATGTTCGTTGATGTTGTGGAGGGCAAACAACACAACCTCGGTGTCCAGTGAGACACGGCCACTGTCGACCACCCACCGCAGCACATTGTCATTCTCCTCACGCGCAGCCGTGAACAAGGCGTGTCGCCACAGCTTGGGTGTGCACCGGTGATCGTTCAACAGGGCCTTGGCGGTCTGACAACGGCGCTTGTCCTTGATCGCCTTTTCAATGTTGGTGTACGTGGGCTTCACTCGTGCGTCCGTGAGAATAGCTTCTGCCAAGTCGCCCCACGCCCACGTCAACATGTGCTGCAGTGTTGCCGTTTTCATCAGAGGCAGCATGCGCTGGACCAGATCGGTGGCGTTCTCTCTCACAGCCACAAGTAGCGCATTCACGGGCACAACCAAGTCACAACCGCGTCGGTCGTTGATCAACATACGGATGACGTCAATCTGAGCGCCGCGGCCGCGCCAAACATGTGTGACTGCCGCGTTCCACAACGGACAAATGTCGTCTCGTGGGTGTTGCGCCAAAAGGGTCTCGAGTTTGTCCAACCGTTCGGCCTGCATAGCGTCCATGGCTGTGGCAATAAATTGCTCATGCTCGTCGTTTTCGACAGCGTACAGTTGCAGCAAGGCCTCAAAGTCGTCCTCCATGTTGGATAGTGGTCTTTTATTCTCACTTGGAGGTGCAAAAGGGGGAGAAAAATCACTACAGCGTCTCGTCATAGTCAAGGCTCCATCACAGCCACTGTCGGCAAAGCTTCGAGTAGACCACCCGCGGGTCCTTGGCCAACATCATGACCGCAGTGTCGTTCTTGATCACCTGAGCGTGGATCAAGGCCGCGTTTTCGTAAGCACCGGGCACCGTGCGGCTGTCGGCCAACAGCACGCGCAAGACAGGGATGCTGTTTACGACACTTCGCCACATGTCCACTGTAAGGGCAACCGGCTCTGCTCGCGGGTGTTGCAAGACGAGTTCCACCAGCTGCGCCGCCACCTCTGCCTTTCGGCACCACATGGCAGCCCTCAGCATCTTCAACCATGCGTCATCCACGTACGGCAGCAGCAGCTTGAACATGTCTACGTTGAGGTTGACAGTGGCCGACGTCAAGTGCTGTGCAGTCGGCACCATGCCATACTGCTTCAGCAAGAGTTCCACCACCTCCTTGCGACCAATCCACACGTTCCGGTCGAGTGTGTCGGCGTCGGGTTGCACTCGGCCGGTGCGTAGCAGGAGCAGTGTAGCATCCGCAGTGGCCCCATTCAGCACGGCCGTGGTCGGTTGGAACCGGACGTCCGCTAGCAACGCCTCCAGTGCCTTGGTGTCCTTGGCCCGGGCAGCGTCCTCCAAAGCCATCTCCGCGCACTTGGCTGGGTCCATGCGGGCGTCTTGGAGGAGCAGGTTCACAGCGTTGACAGAACTCATGGAAGCCGCGTAAACCAAGAGCTGTGAGCGGTCCACTTCCGTCTCGCACAGCATGGCGCCAAGCAACGGGAGGTCGTCGCGGCGAATCAACTCGCAGCAGACAAGTTGTGGCAGAGGCCGTGGTAGGTGGGGGTACAGGGCGCGCACCACCTCGGCATTCTTGGCACCATGCAACGCCCACTTGTGCTCCATGTCGGGGCAGCTTGCACACAAGGCCGATACGGCCACCGTCAGGCCGTTGCGAGCAGCATACGCCAGGGCAGTGGAGAGCTCCTGGCGGGTAAAGCACGAGCTCAAAGTCGCCACCATGTCTGCGTTGTTCTGTCGAATGGCGTTGTACAGAAAACTGGGAATCACAGTCACCGACGGTCCGACCAGCGCACGAGTCACCGCGACGCGCTGGTATTCGGCGGCCATCTTGAAGTAGCGCTGCACGTCCGGCCAGGGCTGGCTGGCGAGCAGGCGGAGGACAGTGTTTGCGTCGTCTTCACGCACGGCCGCGGCTACTGTGTCGTGAAAAGACACGTCGTGGTCTTGGCAGTACGTGGCCAGAAGGTCCATCTCTTCGCAGAAAGGAACGAGGCTGTGGAGAACGCGGGGTGAGAAAAATGGAGGGAGGGGAAAAGCGGAGAGAGGTGACTCACTCGTCAAAGGGTGTCGTCGTCGTCATCATGGTCAGAAAGTGGGGAAGGAGGGGGAGGAGGTGACTTGTTCACCGCAAACGCAAATAAGAAAAATGCGAGTTTTCCGTGTCCTTTTATAGCTTTTCCGACAACGGCCACTTCCACTCGACTGGCCACTCTGACGGCCGCGACACTCTGTTCTTGACCTCTGGACGAACGCTAACCATGGCTTCTATACAAGCCACTATATCGGGCTTCTGATATTCCATCGCCCACTCCACACACGCCTGCAGCATCGGCACAGGGTCGACTCGTCGATCGGCAACCAACAACTTGACGGCCTCTATGCAATCCGTGGCGCACGCAAAGTACAAGGCGTGATTGTCGTATGCCGAAGGGTCCGCGCGACCGTCGTTGAGGATGGCTCGGAGAATGTTGACATTGCAGACCACGTGCGGCCACAAGTCTCGGGGTAGCACGAGGGGAGACGGAGGGTGGTGTTTTAGCAGCAGTTGCACCAGGGCTTCTTCCTTTTCTTTGTCTTCATCTCCCAAGGTCACTGCAGTCGCCAGCAGCTTTGGCCAGTTGATAGCGGCGTCTGCATCACCGACCTTGCTCAGCAACAACTTGAGCAAATCCACGCGACCGTACCCCACGGCCGTGTCCAGATCCAGCGTGCCCGGTTTCATGTTTTTGCTGCACAACAAGTGTTCCACGGCCTTGTCGTGTTCGTTGAGCACGGCCAAGTAGAGCGAGTCAGCATCTGGCTGTGCTCGGCCGTCGTGCAGCAGCAGCATGGCCGCGTCGTCGTTGACCCCTGTGCGCAGGGCAGTGTTCAAGTCGGCCGTGGTGGGTTCCAGACGACCGTCGGCCAAAAGGGTGCGGAGACACTCGGTGCCCGACTCGTCCGTAATGGCCAAGTCCATGATCAGCGACGGCGGCGAACACTTGGTGGGATCTGCCCTCTTATCTTGTAAAAGTACGCGCAACACCTCGTCGAAACCAAACCCCACGGCCGCTGTCAACATGGCCTCGTAACACAGGTCGTTGGGACTCAGACGCAGCATCTCTTTGACCAGCGGCCCGTCTCCAAAGGTCAAGAGACCGTGACAGAATGCTTGGGTGAGCGGTGCTGGAAAGTGGGGCAACAGTTCACGAGCTCTTTGTGCGTCGACCATCGTTTCTTCATTTTACATTCATTACGCGAAACGCTCGCTCAATCTTCTCTTCCAGCTCCTCAAACGTGTCGCCCTCCTCAAACACCAAGTGGTTCTTGGGGTACGCGGTGTACTCGGGCAGCTTCTCCATCTCGTGTTCCAGCAGCAACGTGTTGGTGCGGTTCCACTGCTCGCCGAGCTCCTTCCACACCCGTGTCACGCGCTTCTGAAACACAAACACGTGGGGTGGTGTGGTCTCGTCGCGTTCCGTCATCTTCTGATCCCACACAAATGCCATCTCTGCCGCGTCGGTCAACCGCTCCACCAGCGGCCGCAGACGCTTCCACGTGGTGGACGAGTACAGCGCCACTTGGTACTTGTTGTGCAAGCGAGAGAGAAACGAGTACACACCAGGCACCAACTCCCACCAACCGTCGCGTTGCTTGTGAGCCAAGAGGCCGTTGACGTCCAAGATGACCAGCTGCTGCTGCTGCGACATTCTGCAAACGTGAAAGTAGTCGTGTAAATTAGAGAAAAAAGAAAAATGGCGGAAAAAAGTTTTAGGTGTGTCACACCAGAAAAAAGTTTTCCAACTTTTCCCCGACCCCCCTCCCCAGAAAAAAGTTTTTCTGGTGTGACACACCTAAAATATTTCCGACCAGACAACGTGCAAGTTGTCAGTGTGCTTTCCCAGCCGGCATGCCGACACTTGATGTCGCGCCCTCTTCTTTTGTCAAGCTCTTTTTTCGTCGCGTCGTCACCTTTACCCTCCTGTCGACGGCCTTTCGGCAGGTTGTCAAGCAGGTATGTGCGTGTATGTGTATGTAGTGTGTGTGCGTGTGTGTGTGTCAACCTCTTTTTCCATCAGGATCCTCCGGCTAGCCTACGTGACCTGCTCTGTCGCGAGGGCATGCGCGGGGTACAGGGGATGCTGCGCGCGTTGGTCCTGCCTCCGTTTGACGAACCCGACCTCTTGTCAGCCTTGTCGGTGCGCTTCTGATTCCTTTTGGTGCTCGCGTGCCCTCCCTTACTCACTCCGAAATGCATGCAGCGGTCGGGGTTACGGCTCTACCTCTCATTGTCGACCGCACAAGAGATTGTATTGCGTCACGTGCCTCGCGATACACCCGTCGAGCTGTTGCGTGGACCGGGCCTCGTGATTTTTTTTCGTGACTCACGGAAAAAACACACGCAGAATGGCAGCCGTCTCCGACAATCTGGCATCCAGTTTTCGGCAACTCCAACAGCGGCTGCAAACAGACGCCAGCATTCCTGTGTACGACGCCTTGGAGGCGTCCACGTACGGGCGCAAGACTCACGATGCCATTGTGGACGTCACAGCTGACGTGCGTCTCGTGCCGGAGCATGGACCACCACTCACGCACGGCGAACTCGCGGTTCGCTTTGGCCGTGCGCCGACTCTGCTTGACCACATTCTCGACTCTGCTGATCAACAACAGCCTCGAGAATACGTACTCTCACCCTCACCACCACCACCGCCACAACCACTGTTACCCCGACGCTCGCGTTCGCCATGTGTCTTGACCCCGCCACCGTTGCCAGTCTTGCGCCATGCAGCACCAGGCGACCCTATGATCATCGACGCGGCACAGGCTCTGGTCGGTTTGTCGTCTAGTTTTTCCAAGAGCTGCATGCTCAACTTGGGTAATGGCAAGGCTCTGTCTGTGAAAGAACGGCACCCCCTCGTCATCTGGCTGCGGCGGGTAATGGGAGAGCACGAGTTCCATGCGGCGTTGGCTTCGCCGGACTGGCAACCTCTACCGACCACGCACGCCGACGACGCCGAGTTGTTTCGCCGTATGTTCCAAATGTTTCGCCAAGCAGCCGGCAAGCCTGGCCAAGTGGAGGATGACGAGGATATGGATGAAGAGGAAGAAGGTAAACCGGATCGAAAGAGACGACGATTGACGCAAGAGGTTGTCGTCTCGTCGTCGTCGTCGTCGTCGTCGTCGTCGATAATAGCAACGCCAGCAGATGAGGAGACACGGTTACCCGAGGTTCGTGCGGTCTCTCTCTCTCTCTCTCTCTCATTGACGACTCTCTCACTCACTCACTCACTCGCGCGCAGACTGTGTTAAAGACACTACGTCGCATGTTGGTTCCGCCGTACACGTACTTTCCACCCACACCTGGACGCTGGACCATTCATTTCTTTCGTCCCCAAACTTCGCCCTTGTCTGCCATGGAGTTCCGCGACGAACTCGGCACAGAACGCGGCCAAAGGCTGGTGGTTATCTTGTCGGCGTTCGTTATCCTCAAGGATAACAACTTGTTGCAGGACCCGACAGCTATCGAACGTCTGCGCTGGAATGAAGCACAAGTGCGGTCGGCACTGGCCAAAATCAGCCAGACGGCTGCCAACGCTGACCCTCGCTCGCCGACGTTTTGCGCCGACATGCAAGAGTTGTCGATACAGGGCGTACCAATTGTCCTTCTTCCGCCGCCATAAAAGGACGAGTTTTCTTTTTTGCTCATTGCGGCGCACTGGTAACTCCCACTCATGGCTCGGACCAAGCAGACGGTTCGCAAACAACTGCTGGCCAACAAGGTGCCACGCAAGCAGCTGCTGGCCAGCAAGGCGGCTCGCAAGCAGTTCGTCAAGAAGCCGCACCGCTTCCGCCCTGGAACCGTGGCCCTGCGTGAGATTCGCAAGTTCCAAAAGGTATTTCGCGTTGGTGCGTGACAAACCACGTCCTCACTCAGCTTACCCATCACAGAGCGTCAATCTGCTGACCCGGCGCCAGCCGTTCCAGCGCCTGGTGCGGGAGATTGCGCAGGACTTTAAGAGTGACCTGCGCTTCCAGAGCATGGCCATTACGGCGCTGCAGGAGGCCACCGAAGCCTACATTATCGGTCTCTTTGAGGACACCAACCTGTGCTGCATTCACGCCAAGCGGGTGACCATCATGCCCAAGGATATGCAGCTGGCCCGCCGCATCCGGGGCGAGCGTCCGTAGTGTTTACTTGTTGTTGTTACGAGCTCAACACGGCCACAGACATGAAACTCCCACCGACACTGAGACCAGTGTACATGAGAAACGATGACCCGTCCACCAGTTCTTCGGCACACAGACCCTGTTTGAGTGAGCACGACTGCACGAGACTAACAAAGGTGCTGTTGAGGGCCTGCAGTGGAAGCTGCACGGGCGGACTGCCGCTGGCCGAGTACTGAATGTTGTTGGTGGGCGTCAGGTACTGGCTGGTTAGTGGAATGGTGCGGGGGTCCGCCGTGTTGGTGTACATGACCATGTCGGCCAGAGGGCGAGCGATGCGGGCGTTGAGAATCCAATACGTTTGCAGGGCCGCCCGGTACAGCGACGACGGGGGCGAGAGCGAGTTGGGGGCCGACTCCACCAAACCGTTTAGCAGCACTTCGGGCGTGGTCAGACGGACCATGTTGTCTAGCGCCGTGTTGCGGCCGCTGCGCATGACCGAGGCCACGATAAAGAGCACCAGGATGACGGTCAGAGTGGCGGAACAGAACCACTCAAAAATGACTTTGTAACTGTCAAACATGTCGTTTGTACACTCTATTACTACTGCGTGTAGATGGCACAGGGATTAGACGAGGGAATCGTCACGAGACACACACGTCCAGGTTGAGCGCACGAAGCCGCAATCGTCTGGGCCGTGCAGTTGTCCAGGCTGACGGGCTGATTGGCTTGATTCTTGAGCACCGGCGCGCCCGGACTGATGCCGTCCTTGAGCCACACGAGCATGAGGTTGTTGCTGGTGATGATGATGGGAAACTTGGAAGCGTTACCCAACAGCGAGTTCTTGGCCTGCAGAATCATGGAAGCCAGGGCACTGGGAATGGCTTGCTGAGAGCCGTAGGTGGCACCCAGGATAATGTTGGTCTCGGCCAGCATGGCGGGCAGCAGCAGCATTTGCTCAGTGGCCTGAATGTCACTGTTGCTGTTGTTGGCCGTGTAGACACAGACGCAGGCCAGCACCAGCACACCAATGAGAATGACAAACGAAAGCACCACCCGGGCCGACTGCAGCACCGTGTCTTCCTCTTCTTCTTCTTCTTCGCCCTCGCGTCGTGGGAGTTTCATGATGCTGTCGATGTTATATATTTTCTCTTTACACATCACTGGTGCTGCCAGCACTGGTATCGTTGTGAGTCAAAAAGCCAGCCTCGCAAAAGCCCCATTTGGACTGGCCACTGTCGTCCACTTCGAGCGGATGCGGCACTCGATCCTCGCACTGCCACATCCAAAACCAATAGTGCAGAGTCCACGCGGCCCGTCGAGCACTGAGGTGGATCTCGTCCAGGCGCACCTGCCGAGCCGGCTTATTCTTGGGCTTCTTCTCCTGCCACAGGGCATTGACAATCTCCAACAGCACGTGCACATCGGCTTCACGGCCGTTGACGGGTGAAGCCAGGGTGGCCGTCTCAATGTACATCTGAGCGCGCTCCAACACAAACTCTTCGCTCATGCCGTACAGACCATTTTGCACCTTGGTCACCGCGTCCTTGGAGCCGGGCTTGTCGTTAAAGTCGCAGCCCAAAAAGACCAGCAGAAAGACTAGGTTGTACACACTGTGAAAGGCATCGTCGGCCCACTGCCGCCAGTACAGCATGTTGGTCGACACTTCAACTGTCTCCTTGGCCGCCAGATCCAGGTGTTGCAGTGTGAGACTGAGCGCGGCACCACCACGGTCGGGATCAAACAATCCCGTCTTTTCACGCTCGGCCAACAACAACGTAATGGCAAACAGGTCTGTGTCCATGGTCAGGATGCGAACGTGTTTGGCTTCGTCGTGCTTGGCCACCCAGTGAGCCCAGTAGACACAGGCCACGTCGGCCTCGGAGATGCGGGGCGCTTCACCCTCGTGCCGCACGCGCTGCTGCTGCTGCTGGCCGATAATCATCGATTCGTACGCATCTGCCCCCAAATGCCCATCCACCACCACCCGCTTGTCGGGAAAGATGGTCGAGGCCTGAGCGGCCTCGTCGAAAATCACCGCGGCCATGTAGTCGATAAAGGCGGCCCACCACTGCTGGTTCCGACGCCACTCGTTGAACTCGTCACCTGTGGGCATGATTTCGGACTCGGCTGGGTGACCAATGTACGAGGGGACGCGGTTGACATCCACCGGTGCCACGACAACCTTGGCCGAGCGTTTTTCGGCCTGCTCTCGGCGGTATTTGCGTGTCTGGCGCTTGGCAATGTCACCCTTGTCGCCTTCGATTTTGCGATCCAGCACAATGTACACGGCCCGGGCCTCGTTGAGTGAACGCAGAAAACTGCGAGCCTTGTTGCGGGCGTAGATGCGGTACGTGAGACTAGTCGCTTCTTTTGACCGACCCTGCAGCAAAGTGGGCGCATCAATGATATCGTGAGACACGGGCACAGGCACAGGGGCCACGTCCGCCACCCAAGATTTGATAGTCTTTTTCGCTTCCAATCCCATGATGTTGTCTTTGCGCCACAATCCTGAAAATAAAATAAAAAATAACCACAGCATGGAACTTCCGAGAGGACAACTCGGCGTCCGACGGGATGTGCTGACAGTGTCACCTCAGGCCCCACCGGCCCTGGTGGCCCGATCCAAAGCCATGGCAGCCTCCAACGAGGCCGAGTTCAAGGCGCTGGTACTCCGGTTTCGCGAGAAAGAAGAGGGAGAGTTCAAGGACGACACCCTGTACAAGTGCGCCCTGGGCTCTGAGGAAGACACGGGTGGCAACTGGAAGGAGAAGCTGCGGCAGCCGGGAGCCTACGATACAATGATCAACTGCAACTTTAGTTCGCATGATTTTGCTCGGGCCGAGATCGACGAACAGACGTCGATCAATATGGGTAACAATCTGTACTCGCGTGACGCACTCTTTGTCCGATTCGTGCCCCCCGAGAAATGAAAAAATGTCACAAAAATTCCCCTAGAGATAACACACACACACACACACACAACATCATGTCCACGACGATGGAAAACGACACGGCGGTGGTGGTAAAGGGCAAGGACGCGCACTTTAAGCAGGCCGCACTGCAACGAGTGTGCCAGCTGACGGGCAACCTCATGACCAAGGACACGGCTCACTGGGCCCTGGCCGCCTTTGGTGAGCGTGTGCTGGAGGCGCTGGTCAAACAGGCCTGCGTCAACGCCACCATGGACAAGCGCTGCACACTGGCCACTCGCGATTTCGTGCCTGGCCTGCGCCAGATCTTTGGCGATTCGGCCGAGGCCATGCTGGACGAGCAGCAGATTGGCGCGCTGGTCAAGTCGCAAAAGAAGAAGCGGAAGCAGCAGCAGCAGGATGGAGAGGGTGAGGAGAAGAAGAAGAAGAAGAAGAAGCAGCCGGCCAAGGCTCCCAAGGAGAAGAAGCCCAAGCAGAAGAAGGCGGCAGCAGCCAAGAAGGTGGAGGAGGAGGAGGCCGAGGACGTTGTGAAGGAGGAGGAGGAGGAGGAAAAGGTGAAGGAGGAGGTCGTGGAGTCTGACGACGAGTAGAGTAAATGACCAAATTTTACTTGTCATTTTTGCTTCGTCTCTTTTTTGTCTTGACCGGCGACGGTGGAGGAGGAGGTGGCGAGGGCGCCTTTTCCTCCTCTTCTGGCGCTTGCACGATGACGGTGGAAAAGCTCGTGGGTACCAGAGGTTCAACGTCCTCCTCGTCCTCGTCCATCATCTCATCACTGGAAAAGACACCAGCTGCGCCGGCCCGAGTGTGGTCATGATTCTCGCTCACGGCCTCGGTGGGAGGAGGAGGAGAAGGAGGAGTTGATTCTGGCACAGGCATAGAGCTGTAGGGCTGTGGTGGTGGTGGTGGTGGTGGTGGTGGTGGCGGAGCCAGAGGTTCCTCCTTTTTCTCCTCCTCCTCCTCCTCCTCCTCATCGTCCACCACAGTAAATCCTGGCAAGGACACCACGGCACGCTGACCAGTGACAAATGCTTCACCACGAGCGGCCGTGGCAAATTGGTTCAAACTCTGTCCTGGCTGTCGTCGTCCTTGTCGTTGTGCCATCTTGATCGCTTGCATCATGGTCGGCCACACTAGCGCCAGACGGGACAGGGCGTTGAATTCTGGTGACATGGGCGGCGTGTGCCGAAACACATATTCGATGGCCAGGTAGGCCAAGAAGAAGGCGGACGATACAAAGGGGACGGAATTGCGGGTGACTTGTGGTCGAAAGTGGTCAAGTTTGCGCGTCAGGAGGTCGTTGAGGGTGAATCCACAGGGCAGGAGTGTGTTTTCCACCATTTTCGTCACTTTTGCAGCCAGTTGCGTATCCACTGGATAGCACTCGGCAGCTCGAGTCAGTTGCATGAGTTCCTCAACGTGTCCGTGGACTTGTTGAAAGAATCGACTACTACGACCTGTGGTACCAGGAAAAGACCAAACTTCGTCCTCCGAAATATCACCCAAACAGGCTTTCCGAATCGACTGCAGCCATTCAAACACCAGCGAATCCTCGTCCACGTCCACTCGCACCGGTCTGCCGTTGGTCAGTAGAACCGAAAAGGGGCCGCTGCGGTACGCCGTGGGCGAAAAGGGTGCCATTACCGGCGGCAAGTACCACTCGGTCATGAGGTCCACTGCAAACTCCACACCCGGCCGTGTCACGCGCTCGGCGCATCGAGCCACAATGGGCGTGGTGTCGTGACGAGTCCACGGACGCAGAAATGGCAGATACACGTCATCTTCGCTGTACGTGCCCGGAAATTCGTACGTCAACCACTGCCCCGGATACAACGTGTCGTCTTCGTATCGGTTCACGGTCTTGGCCTTGCCCTTGATGACAATAGTCACGTCACCGTTGCGCACCGAGGCCTCGCGAGTGGTCACAATGCCACGAAATTCGTAGGTGCGTCGCAACAAGTCCTTGTCGTCACACCGTGCCCCATTCAACACGGCCACGGTGGGCAACAAGTCGTCCTCGCGAAAGCCCAAGAGCAGCTGGCCAACGTGAGCGTACGTCTCAAAGGCCGATGTGCCGTACACCTGATGTTGAGATGCCCGAGTCATGCATTGATTGAGGTCATACTGCTCAAGGGACAGCTCACACGTGGCAAGAGTGGGCATTGGTAGTTATCTCTGTAATTTTATATTATTATTCTTCCTCTTCCTCATCCTCCCGAGTCATGAGAGGAGCGTACTGTTGATGCGAGGGGCACAGCAAGAGAGGAAACTGGTCACCGGGATCAGCGTCGGCGTACGCCATGCCCACAATGCACTTGCTGTTTCGTCGGGCCGGCCGTAGCATGGGCATAATGGCCAGTTCGTGAAAGGGCAACTGGGTGTACACCCGCTTCCGAGGCACCACACACTCGATCAGTGTGGCCTGGCGAATGTACTCGTCCGAGTTGTTGTACACCACGCACTCGCCGGTAAACTGCACGCCCAACAGCATGTTGCCGGCGTTGCCACTAAACGGGGACAGAATGCCCATAAAGTACAAGGGTTTCTTGCCCAGGGCCGGCTCTGTCAGGCCGCGGGTGACAAACTCTACGTGCTTCAGGTTCATGCCATTGAGGTTGAGCAGGGCCGGTGTCTTGTATCCGTCGGGCAGCTCGTCGTGTGTAAACACAATCTGGTGTGCGGCCGGGTTCCACAGGTCCGAGTCTCGCTCCCGCTGGTTCCACACTGGATCCTCGTCGTTTTTTCCAGGGACTCGGACGTCCAATGCTGGCCACCGCTGACGATCTGTGTACTTGCGGTTGAGTTCGTAGGCGTCGAGTACGCGCTCAAACGGCACTGCGTTGCCCTCGCTCGACAGGGCGTTTTGATTGGGAACACTGCGCATGATGTCAACCAACCTCTTTATTTCTTTCTCTCAAAACGCCAACAACTGCACATAGAAGCGGTCGGGCTTGACGTCGCGCAACAACTCGCCAATGACCTTGCGCTCCTCGTCTGCAAACTCATCGTAACGCGTGGACAACTGCACAGAGGGGGCTTGATCTGTGTGCCCCACCAGCCGACAGGTCAACACTTCATAGACGCCTTCGTGGAGCTGGTAAATGTCGTCGCCGTAGCGTCCGACTCTGTACTGACCCAGCACTGATTCGTTTGGCGGCAGCAAGACCGACGACAGACCACTGATTAGCACCAGACACGGCCGACCCATCGACCAGTCTGCTTCGAGGTTAGACGTGAACCGCTTGATGATGCCAACAAATTCGGCCTGGTTGTTCTGTTCTCTGGCCCACTCTTTCCGCTTGTCGGTGTCCAAGTTTTCGCTGGCCTCTTGCCAGGAATACGGTATGGTACGGACGCCGTTCGGGACTTGGGCGTGGCGAAACACCAACATGCCAATCCTGCCCGGGCCGTACAGACGCATGTTTACCTCGGTTCCGTCGTCATTGACCAAATTCGGACCACCGTACGTGTTGGGATCCATGATGTTGTGTATTTATTTTGTTTTTTTTGTTTTTTTCACGCACGGTTCTTGCGCACATGCAGGAGAAACTTTTCACCGTGGTGGGCAGCACTGTCGGCTGTGCCCACGTACACATGACTGTTGTACCGATACAGCAACAACAGGTAGGCCATGGGCAGGGCTGGTTGGCGAGGGGAGAGCTCCATGAGCAGACGGCGCAACGTGTCGTCTTGTGCGTTCAACACTGAACACACGGCCGAGTTGAGAAGCTTGGCCATCTCTATGTCGTACTTCTCAGGAGAGGTCGTGGAAAACACCTCAAATGTAGTGTCGGGTTTGTTTGGATACTGGAGTTTGGCCGGCTCGTCGTACGACTCGGCCATAAAGGTAAGGTTGTTGCACGGGTTCCGATTGGCCGTCAGCACCTTGTAGAACTCCTCAGACAAGAAGAATTCCTTGTCCTTGCACAGCTCGATGGCGTCTCCTCGTCTCACATCGTCCCACTTTGCATAGTCTTGCCATTCACCCGTCACGTCCTGATCCACAACGGCGATGTTTTCGAAAAACTGCTCCATGTTGATTTGGATGGTTGGACGAGGAGGTTTCTCCACCACCACCACGTCGTCGTACTTGAGCGTCAAGTGTTTGCACAACGAGTACAGCGAACGCGAGTCGTACTTGGTGCCCTTGTGGAGAATTACTCGAGGATCGCTTTCGTTTTCCACATCGTACGGCAACGTTGCATAAATGTCGTCACCCGTACTGAGGTACGGCAGATCGCCCTCTTGTTCCACTTTGTCCACGTCCCGGCAATGGTTCAAGTACTCGAGCGGCCGCATGCGTTGGGTGTTGACCAGATCCGAGTGATTGCTGCGGCGCAAAACACCGCAGAAACGCAGAGGCAGCAACTGACCCGGGTTGGCGCCCGACACGGCGTGGATCGGAATCCGTTGAGATCCGCTGGTCAGAATGACGTGGCCCTCTAGCAAGCCAAAGTTGTCGGTGCGACGGTAATTCTTGCGAGGGTCTCGCACCGAGTGCTGACTCATGACGGCCTCCATCTCTCTGGCCACCGGCATGCGCACAACGTAGTGCGAAAAGTTGAAGTCATTCTGCCGCGCCGGGTTCGACATGTTTTCCTCCCTTCTATGTGTTTATTTTATTTTTTTGTCAACGTCCACCACTACTCTCCCGATATCGACCACCCGGCTCGCAAATCAATAGTGACCATGTCTCCTGGCGCATAGTTGCCCTTGGAGATGCCCACATAGTGGTTGTCGCGGTATCGCAGAGCACGAGCCACTTGGGCTACCACAGCTGCCACATCTTTTTGGTAGCCGCGCGAGTACTGCTGCACCTCTTCCTCCCGGCGGACCAGTGGATCGTTGGCCACTTCGTACAAGGTGAAATTCTCACACATCTTGGACATCAATGGCAACAGGGTTCGTGGCAAATCTTTGACAACGTGCTGATGCTCGGGTACTCGGGTGCGGAGGCGCGGTTGCACGCCCAAATCAAAATACTCGTGGGTGCTGATGCTGTCGTTGGGGGGCATGACCACTTCGAGTTCGTCGTTTTCTCGAATACCCACGCCCGAGTTGTTGGGTATACACACGTTGCCACGGTTTTGGACTTGGAGTACACAGTCCAGAGAGCGGTCGGTGGAAGCGCCGTCAGCCTGGCGCACAAACGAATGGCGAAACAGCATACCCCAAACTTTAGTGTCCTGCCAAAAATCGTCCACATTCTCTCTCGGAATGCCCTCAATGGACGTGAAAATGCGCACACGGCCGCGACACGTTTGCTCGGCCTCCTCGGGGTTCACCTGACCCGTGTTGGAGTAGTTGGGCACATAGGTGAACACCAAGTGATTCCTGGAGGCGTGCACTTGTCGTCGTTCGTCTACGGCAATTGTCGGCCGCGTGTAATAGTAAAAGTCACGAGAGGTCTCCACGCGTGTGACAGTGTAGGCAGCCAACGGACACAGTACGAGTTCGGCGGTGACGGTGTCGGACGATGTGGCCACGGACGTGGCGTTAATGGAGGAGGAAGAAGAAGAGGAAGAAGACGGCGGCAGCTCTGACCGCCACCAGGCATGCGTGTTTCCCAACATGTGTGTTTATGTTTGTGTTTGTTTCTTACTTCAGTCACCAATGGAAATGCGAATCTTGCCCACAGACGACGAGTCCAGTTCGCTCGAGTACAAGTCGTTGCCAAACACGCACTGGCGTTCGCGCACTTCGTCGCCCAGTTCGCCCGTGTAATTGCGAGGACCGTTGGTGTTGTACGCCTCGCGGTCGTACGGATCAGCCAAACTGGCCACGCGACCGGCCGCCATGACCTTGTACGGCAGCTGCAGAATGATCTTGTTCGACATGAGTTCCACGTCCTTTGTGTAATCCTCGCCAAACACTGCGCCAGCCAGCCGTGTGACGTACTCCGGGGGCACGTTGTTCTTTTTGACGTTCAAAATCCACGTCTTAGCCTGCGGGTACAGCACTGCAAAGGTGACGCGTTTTTTCGTCTCCTCGTCGACGGTGGGGTGGTTTGCGGTAAAGGCTTCTTCGAGCATCTCAGTGCATTGCAGTCCGTTGACCAAGTCGATGGTGGGCGCGGTATCGGCCCACATGTCGCAGATCAACTGGGGCACAATTTGAGCGCTGCCAATGCGACCCTGAGGGAAGATACTAGCGAAATAAGCGTTCAACGACGCGAGGCTAGCGGCGTCTGCGGTTGATTGGAGACAGTGGTTGTCGAGTGCGTCTTGCAGTGGTTGGCGGATGGCTTCGAGGGCTGCATCAACAGCGGCCGCGTTTGCTGGGTTTCGGCCATGGTTTCCCTTCAACGTGGCAAGGGCACCTTCCAACTGCTTGGTGTTTTGATCGGCGCCGACCTTCAATTGCTGCACGGCATTCTCGAACGCAGGCATCGTCACGCACGCGAAGTTCGTCAGACTATCCACGATGGCCTCGACACGAGCCACATAATTATCCCAGTTGTTTGCAGCACCCGATGCTAGGTCCGATTTCGACTGCCCAATGTTGTCCGCAATAGTGCTCAAATTGACCAACGCCGCGCCCACGTCACCACCAGCGGGTCGTTGACGGCGAATGGTCTCCAGCGCCCGAATCACCTCATCATTCTGTCCCAACAGACGCTGGCGCTGGTTGAGAATGTACTCGCAAAACTTGTAGTAGGCACGGGCCCTCAAGCCTTTCTTGGTTTCGTCATTGTCCGACTTGCACTCGGCGTACGTGGCCAGCCAGCGCCGGCGCAGTGGATCAATGTCGGACCAGGCGTCCAAAGGCAACCGGCGGCCGCGCAGATCAATGTCGCAACCGTAGAATGGGCTCTGTGTGCGGTGCACAAAGGGCAAAATGCGGTACGAGGGGTACTTGTTGATCTCCCACACAAACTTGATAATGAACCACAGTGAGCGGGAGACGGCCAGCGCACCGGCGTCCCACAGATTGACACAGTGTTCGAAGCCTTCCTTGGTGGCCACGTTCACCAGCACGTACGAACTGAAGCCGTCGTACTTTTCGATGCGCTTGGCCACACCATAGGTCATGAGCAGAGCGGCACTCTGTTCAAAGAGTCTGGTGCGAATCTGCTCTGTAGCATCATCCCCTTTTTGCACTAGCCAATCGGTAAAGTACTCGTAGGCCAGCTTGGGGTCGCTCAGACATTGAATGCGAGCCGCATTCGATGGGTCCGTCAACGTGACAGTTTGCTCTCGCCAAAAGTTAGCCGCCGCGTCGTACAGCGCCCGGTTGGCCACGCGCCACGACACCAGGCGCACTTCGTTTTGGTAGGGATCGCGACTGGTGTCGGCCTCCCGCATGGAAAATAGATACTGGTCTCCGTCGTTCTTGGGATCGAAACCGCGTTCCGCGTCCACCGGCACCGAGTGCTTGGCCATGGCCGGCACATTGTTGACGGGCTGTGTCTTGTTGACTGGGCCGCCAAAGTGATTGACGGGCAGCGCATTGGGTGTGAACCGCGAGCCCGACGGGATCGGTAGGCCAGCCGGGGCACGGCCAAACAGACCCACATTGAACTGGTCCACCGGGTGGACGTTGTTGGGATTGGCCATCGCTCGCTCTCTCTCTCTCTCTCTCTCTCTTCCTTTATCAGCAGCAAAAAAATTCGATTTTTTCCATTTCATTCTCAGTACAGTACTTGACGACGATGCTTGGTGCGCAGTAACAGGTCCATGTTTTCGGCCGAGTGTTGTACGTTGGATGTCCTCACGAGCGCCTGCGCAGTCACTTGTGGATGCTCAAAGAGCTGGAGACGCGGGTCTGTCAAGCGGCGAACCACCCTCGCGTTCAAGCCTTTTTTCCGCAGAGCGTGCTCCAGAATCACAAAGGATACGGTGGGATGTGGATTCCACACATGAGGCAAAACGGCGTCGATCCAGCTGGGATCGTTGGTCGTGATGCCGTGAAACGAGGCACCAATCACCACGGACGTGTTGGCTGGTTTGACGTCGATCAGGTGGCGTAGAAAATCGACCTGATTGTGTTGTTCGGCCGCAACCCAACAGTCACCCAAAATTGCGTCGACGGCCTCCGGTTCCATCAGGCACAGCACATCGAATGCTCGACAGTGTCCAATGGCCGCGGCTTGAACGAAAGCGTTGGCCCCACCACCGCTGACGGTCTCCAGCGTGTGTTTTAGTAAATCCCAATCTTCCATGTCCAGCACGGCGTCCACCAAGCAAAGCTGATCTTCTGTCGTCGTCATTCTTTATTGCAAAAAATCAAACGTTTGATACTGCAAACCAATGGGCGGACAACGAAAGGTGTCAAAAAGATAATGATCGACCAGCAACGTGTCGACGCGTTCCACGTCGCACCGCCCGTCGCACAAACAGCTGGAAATGGTGGACCGAAAGTGATGCAAGTCGGCCCGTTCGTCGTCCGTCATGGGGCAGGTGCGCAGCAAGCACTTGTCTCGGTTCTCGTCCAACATTTGCTCCACAATGTACCGCAGCCACATCAAGTCGCGCCACCCATTGTTGCGGCCCAGCTCTACATCGCCACCAATGAGGTTGACCACCCGTTCGGCTTCGTTGTCGGTCTGGGCGTCGCGAGCGTACAAGGTGACGGGCTTGTCGGTGCCCAGTGTCTGACTCGAGTCTTGCGCTAGCATGGCCAACGAGTAGTCGATGCACACGAGATAGCGGCCGCCGTTGAATTCGTTGGTGTTGAGGTACAGTGTGCGATTACCTCCGACCACGTGTCGAAAGAGGGCATTGCGGGGAGCGTCGGCAAACAGAATGTTGACCGGCCGCACGTCCCGACTTTCCATGCCCAAGTACACACTCTTGGCTCGAATGTCCAACAAGAGTTGCATGAGCACCAGCACCAGGTCCCGATACTGTGTGGGTTGCCAATTCTGCAGCGACTGCGAGTGATAGGGCATGCACATGCCCACCACATGGTTCTCCAGACCCACATTGTGTGGCACGAAACGGCGGGCTTTCTCGGCCGGGAACTTGACCACCGTCTCAAACACGTACGTGGAGTACGGGCTGATGTTTTTGCGCAACAACTGATTGCGAACAGTCCGGGCCGTGGCAATCTCGTGCGAGGCGTCCGTGGCATTCGTTGGTCGATTGTAGACGTAGAGTGGCATGAATTTGATGGCCATGTAAGACGGCGGCACCACAAACGCCGGCAACCAGTCTAGTTCCATCTTGTGGAACAGATCGCAGGTCACGCGATAGACACCGCCGTATGCACCGGCGCCCACCGGCACCATTTGCCGCACGAGTTCGGCCATGTGCCCGGGGTCTGTGTCGGGTTGCTGAATGAGTTCCTGCAGAGTCCTGGATGACTGCAGATGAACCTCGTCCCGGCAAGAGTGGTAATGCTGGTGATGTGTCATCACTCTTTTTTTGTATATAACACATTCAGGATGAATTCGACGGATCTGCTGGGAGAGCTGACAGAGTGCGAACACGAGTTTGTGCCTGCGGTGGTCCGTGCAACTGAGGCGTTTTTCAACAAGACAACGCTGCTGCGCAGTGATGATGATGATGACGACGTCAGTCTCTCGTCTGACAGTGACAGCGACATCGACTCTGTGAGCAGCAACGGAGAGGACGACGAAGACGACATCCGCAACTTGCCATGGATCCTGCTGCCCATGTTGTTGGGTATGCTCAAGTACGCCACGGACAAGGATGGGTATCATGCAGCTGTGCGGACGTGTGTGGCTATTCGTCGGCAGTGCGGGTGCCATACCATGACCATTCAAAAGGCGCGAGAGCAAGGCCGGCGGACGCTGGACATGCTGTACAACATGGTTCTGCGGACGTTTGATTTCTTTGATCGCGTGCGAGGTCGAGGAGAAGAAGATGGCGTGGACGACGAGATTGAGAGTTTGGCACAGATGATGTTTGACGAGGGCTACGATGGCAAAACTCCGCTGTGGAAGGGGTCCACTGATTACCTCGACGGTGTGCAGGGCTACATGTATGGCAAAGGCCTGGGTAGAAAATCTGGGTATCGCGCCAAGTTCCTGCGATGCGCGCAGTTGAAACACTTTTTCCAACCTATCGCTCCAGAGTTCTATCGTCCATCAAACGCGCCCGGAAAGGACCGCGAGACGGTGAAGAAGGAGTTTAGACAAGAAGGCAAACGCGTACACGACCGCGATGTGGCACAAGTGGAAGAGACGACGTCTCATTTGGACGCAAGGTCGCGCCCTCAGACTCACTTTTACCTTTCCCCGCCGCTGCACCATTACCAACCACGGCCGCCATCGCCACAGCCTCTGTCGTCGTCGTCACTGCCCGATTGGTTGGATCAGCCACTAACGTCTCTCCGCATGACGGATCTGCCAAATCGAAATGCGGTGGACGAGAATTTTGCCACGATCACATTGAATGCGTTCCTTGAAAACGCCAAGAAGAGTCGCAAGTCAGACGATTACGTGGAACGCGTCATGCTGCGATCTGGATACAGTACCAACGCCATTGCTCAAGCACTGCAAGAGAAGAACAGTAGTAACCAAGAAGTTTAGTAAAATAAACATGGGCACATCGTTTTCCCTGTTGCGTCATGCCCCTCTGGAACGAGACAAGTTGGCCGACATCAAGGCCAAGACTGGCGGACACCTGTCGGGCCGCACCATTCAACGCTTGTACCAGCAGTGGCGCACCAAAGTCGGACATGCCGAGTACGTGTCGTCCTCCAGTTTGCGGCAACTGGCCGAGGAAGAGTTTGGCAACGTCTATTTGGCCGACCTGTTTCTCAAGGTGACGGGCGCCCGCAAGGCCGCTGGTGTGACTTTTGAAGAGTACGTGTCGGCTTGGGCTGTGTTTGTGCAACCCAAGACAGACGCCGACTGGTTCACGGGCTTGGCCCTCATGATCTCCAACGACGACGGACAAACGATCAGCGAGACGGACATGAAAGAGTTTGTGGGCATGGCCTGGAAACACGATGCATCGTTGGACGAAGCTATGCGACAAGTGCAAGCCGACGACGCTGTACTGAAACTCATCAACGACATGCAGAGTTTTGGACCCATTACAACACCACTGACAGTCCGAGAGTGGGTCAGGCGAGCAGTGGCACTGTCAAAGGGAGAAGCTCTTGAGTATCCCACGAAAACGGATCCATCAACACGTAGACGCTTGGTGTCTCAAGCTCAAAGTGATGGGCCGACTCTGTTGCCCGCACATCAAACCAACCCGGGGGCGGGGTCCAACCCAACCAGCCGCCGGTGAGCGGAATAAGCACAGCCGTTTGCCAAAACTTGGCTGGCTCCGACACAGGGACGTTGGGTAACAGGATTCTCAGTCGGTCTAGGCAAACGGACATGCTTTCGCTCCGTTGCTCGGCACCAATCACTGGATGTGTGCTCGCGACCGAGTAAATCACTTGTTTCTCTTGGTTGGTGTTGTCAATAAGCCAGAAGCGCAGTTGTCGATGCATGGCCGAAGCGGGGACGTGCGGCGGAAGCGTACTTTCCACTCGGACATCCTTGTCGTACCGCAGGTACACGATACCACCGTCACCCAGCGGCACCGTGTCCATACTGGGGCGTTGGGCTAGTGCTTGAATGGCTGGATCCAGGTTGGCATAGGCCTGGTAGTAGGCCAACTGGGCGCTGGCCGGCGCCGCAAACGTATTCTTCAAGACTGTCAGCACAGCCGGGGGCGTGGGATTCGGTCCAGGGCACAGTTTTCCATAGTACTCGGCCAACTTTCGGTCCGGCTTGTACACCCACAAATCAATGTAAACTGTCTGATCTTCACTGAATGACGTCGTGAGCGGTGTGAGATCAATCATGTCATCCATGGGTGTGGGTGGCGCAAACGGTGTGTTTGTCACGAGTGCATCGTTGACCAGGGACGTGGAGTTTGGCGTGAGTTGGGCTGGCGTGGTCATGAGGGACATGGGCGTCGATGACGACGACGACGAGCTTGCGGCCGGGGCTGGAGTGAGCAGCAGTGGAGAGGCAAGGGTCGAGTTCGTCGGGGCTGGAGATGGCAGCAGTGGAGAGGCAACGGACGAACTCGTAGACGTCGACGACGACGAGGCCGGTGCCGCCGGTGGAGGAGGCTTTTGAGCCATAATGTACTTCCACAAGATCTGGCAGGCATCGCGAACCACAAAAGCAGAACGCTCATTGCGAGCCTCCAAGCTAAAAACGGTGTCATCGCCGTGGAAGAACCGGTTGTACTGTTCCACCACCGTGATCAAGACTGTGTCAATGTCTTCATCTGAGAGAACCTCGTCGGAAAACTGCGCCCACGAATAGCGTTCGTCGCTGGTGGGGTCGGCAGACTTTTTGAGTCCATTGTTCTTGGGGATAATGTCAAAGATATCCTGCAGCGACACAAAGTCTTGCAGTTCCTTGGCGTAGAATCGCGCTTGCGTGCCTCGAGGAAGGGTGCCGGCACGAGCCACCACGCAACAGATGCGGGTACGAGTGGTTGCACCCTCTTGGACTGCCAGGTGAATTTCACCCAGGACGGTGAAGCCGGCTTGCGTGGTGTTCGTCACCACCGGAATGTCGTCGGGGCGCGCCGTAAACTGCAGCAACGTGACAGTATGATCGACCTCGAGATCTGTGATGCTCTGAAAGTACGCAGTCCATGTGTCGGTGCCTTCCTCCTTCACGTACAACACGCCGCCGATCGCACTGCGTTCTAACTCGCCAATGGCCAGCTGTTGCTGTTGGCTCGGAGTTTTGGTGTAGTCTTGGATCACTTTGAGTGCGTCGTCAACTTCTTTTCGTCGCATCGATGACACTACACTCTGTGTAGCAGACTTGGCGACACCCACCACAGTTTTCGCCGCGCTTGTCGATGCGATATACTGACCGGCGGACACAGTGTACGACGCTGTGGTTTTCGCCGCCGTGATAGCGGCCGCTTTCGCACCTTGTGCAATGTTGCGAAGAAAATCCATGGAGACCACTGTTATATTAAATGCTGTTTTCCTCATCCCCCACTTCCTCCCACTCTTACATACGACGGACGCCGGATGACAGCGGATGCGGATGTTGTTGTTGTTGTTGTTGTTGTTGTTGTTGACGACTCCTCACATTTCGCTTCTCCTCCTCCTCCTCCTCTCCCGTCCTCCGCCTCGTCCGGGATAAACCAACGATATCCAGCTCGGAATATCTTGTGCACAATGTCGATCAGCGAGTACATGAACAGAAACGCCACGCCAATGACCAAGATGCTCTGCAGCTGCACGTCGTATCGCACGACTTGTACATCGCCGCGTTCTGGCAAGGTCAAGGCAATGTCCATGATCAAGTGAAAGAGTCCACTTTCACCGCCACAACTCGTATCGTCCACAAACACTGGTGGCTGTGTGGGAGGTGACAGAATGTGATGCGACTCGTCGTCTCGCAGCGACCACGACACGGTGGCCTTGTGGTTGAACGACAAAAAGCTAATGGTCGTATCGGTGACTGTGTCGTACACCAGTTTGCGCATGGTCGGAATCGTCACGGCCATGTGCAGGCACGAAATGTTGGTGGGAGCAAAGGCGGCATAAGACGGCGGCCGAGGTGGTACAAAGGGTAGCGACAGGCTATAGTTGCCGCTGGGCGCCACACTGGTGAGTTCCAGCACAGCGAATTGTGGCAAGAGGGGCGAAGGCACCGTCAAGTTGACAGAGGCCGTGGACGGGAACGACAAACCGCCCACGTTCACCGAGTCACCGTTGGGAAACACCACCCAGTCCGAGTACACCATTTCGCTCATGACCAGGCGAGCCGAGAGCGTGGCGTTGGGGGGCGCCACGTCCATGATGCCGCCAAACTGAGGCACAGAAGTCTCGGACAACGTACGCTTGTTCTGATCCGTCAGGACATACGTCAGAGTCACAGAGGCAATCACGATGCACAAGAAGATGAGATAGCCCGAGATGACGACACCAGTGTTGGTGCGGCGCTTGCGTTTGCCAAAACAATCGATGCGTCGCAGAGCGTGCTTGATGTTTTCGGGGGCGTACAAATGGAGGAGCACGGCCACCACCAGTGAGGCCGCCAGACCCACTACGGCAAAGGGCCACAGGCTAAAGATGAGAGTCAAGTTGAAATCCTCTTCCACTTGTGAGTTGAGAACGGGGTACTCGGTGATGGTCACATTGGTCACCGCCACGGGTGGTTGTGGGTGCTGTGAGCCAGGCGGACACCACGTGGATGCGGCAAAGCACGGCGCACACTGCAGCGAAGCTTCGGCAATGGTAAACGTGCCAGCTGGACAAGGCCGACAAAACGGAAGCCAGGTGGCCGTGTCTTGATAGGTGCCCGGTTGGCAGTTGACGCACGCGCCTCCCACGGCCGCGGCAGTGCCTGGTGGACACGGTGCTGTGGAATTCAGCGCCAACGGCCAAGTGCGTCCGAGGTGCAAAAAGAAGGTTTGCGGTGGAAAGGGCACCACGTCACCCGAGGCCACGTGCACCACGCTTGGCGATGATGTAGTCGTCGAATACGGCGAAGTCACCGCCAAGTATCCGTCCCAAGGCAACAACCACGCTGTGGTCTGTGGTAGAGTGGTCACAACGGTGGCATTCACATTGTACACCACGGCCGGCGCCCGTGTGACAAAGTTGCCATCCACCTGCGAGGCGTCGGTCACGCAACCGGGCACCGTCACTCCACTCTGTACGAGCTGTGAGACGTACTGCCCCGTGTTGGTGTCAAAGCGACAAACAATCATTTCACGGCCATTCCACACCGCGTCCACGGCCGTCGCGTCGTCGCAATAGGCGTGTTGCGCCGAGGCCGCAATGCACGTGGTGTTCCAAGCATAGTAGGTGAGGCCGCCATCGTCGGATATCTCTTGGGTGCTTTCTCGATACACGTACCCACGAACACCCACAATGCGTTCGTCGGCCGCGAGAAACTGCCGTGTGCTTAGCGAGTACCGGGCACCCGGCACCACCCACAAGTTGCTGCCGAGTACGACAGCTGGACAAAGGACAAGGATAAAAAATACCAGTCCCGCTGTCATTTTATATTAGAGTTGTGGCGCCATGGCAAGCACCTCCTTCTTTCTCGAGGACTCTTATCCGATCATGAACGACGCCCGACAGCGTCTGCGGGTCATGGAACGACACTGGCCCACTGCACGAGTCTTTGCTTTGGAGGACCCGCAGAGTTTTGTGTGTGTGGAAAACTGGCAGCGAGCTTGGTCGCAGGTGGAGAACGGCACATGGCCCCACATTTACACCATGCTGGTGAAGTCGCCGTTCATGAGTTACGATCCGTACTTTGACGTGGAAGAAGAGTACAAGGACGACGACGTGGCAGCCCACACGCAACGCCGCGACCAGCTGATTGAAATCATCTTGGAACTGTGCCGACAGCTGTGGCCGGGAGACCGCGATGGCTTGCGGGCCCTGGTTCTGGACTCGTCCACCCCCACCCGCCTCTCGTTGCACATTCACCTTCGCCACCCCTGCGAGTCAATGGACACGGTGGACGACATGACCGTCTTTTGTCGCCGCGTCACACTGCATGGCCAACAACGCAGCCACGACGGCCGCACAGTCATTGATGGCTGTGTGTACAGCAAGGAGCGCCGCTTTCGCACGGCGGGCAGCCGCAAGAACAAACCAGGAGCCCTGCCTTTGGTGCCCCTGCCGCCCACAGACGACACGCCCGTGTACCGCTCCATGTTTCTGGATCCTGTCGATATGCGAGCGGCCTTTGAAGCCACGCTGATCCTTCGCCAGCGCAACGAGGTGCAGCGGCAACTCAAGATGGAAGACGAGGACGTGGACTTGGTCATGATTCAAAAGGACGGCAAGGAAAAACTCTTTCGCGGCCACCGACGGCGCCAAGGAGGCGAGCAACAACAAAAGAGACCAAGAGAGGCTGTCGAGTTTATTTCTCTGGCATCCGTCTTTGGTAATGGCGTAGTAATGCCCGAATGAAAGGCTTGTTCTTTCGGTCGACCATTTGCAACATAGTTTGATCATAGTCTGTTTTCTGTTGCAGTTCCGCCAAAGCGCCGCGAGGTGAATGGTCGAGAACATATTGTAGGAATGGACGGCGATTGTACAGCGCAGCAAAGATGGCCGGCGTGAGGCCGTCGTATGTGGTAGCACAGAGGTTTTGTTTTCCAACAGCCGACGCGGCCACGATAATGTGTAACGCATCCAAGTTGCCACGAATGGCCGCATCATGAATGGGCAAACGGTCGCCGTCGCCCTTGACATCCAGCGATGCCGGGCAGACACGAGCAATACACTCGAGAGCGGCTGTGTTTTCGTGAACGACAGCTTCACCAGCGGGCGTGTTCATGTGTTCGATGTAGTAGCCGTCTTCATAGTCAAAGAGAACCACAAGCTTCTCCAGGGCCACGAGACAATTGTGCCTGACGGCCTTACGAGCGAGGTCGTTGATGACTTGTTGACAGGCGCCCTCGGCCTCTTGAAGCAAGAGGTCGTCGTCGACGATCATGGTGTATATATGTATATGTAAAAAATAAATTCTGACGCTGTAATCTACCGGACAAAGTTTTAGGTGTGACACACCAGAAAAAAATTTTTCAGGAATTTTTTTGGAGGGGGGTCGGGAAAAGTTTGAAAAAAAATTTTCTGGTGTGTCACACCAGAAAAATTTGTCCAGACAAACTTCGGAAATAGGAAAAATGTGCGATGTATGTCACCATCCATCAACAATGTAAGTTTTTTTACCCCCACACTGGTAATTTTCCCATTCTTTTGAACATCAAGATGACGAGCGCGCGTCAACGTCGAAAACGTGCGGCGGCCGAAGACGTCGATCATGAGGCTGAACGAGACATTAAGCGAGCAACCGTGGACCACGAACTCATTCGTCGCACGGCCGCCTTGGGTGTGCTGCGCACCAACGGCTTTGACAAGGAGCGAGCCCAACGTCTGCTGGACCGCATTGTCGAGGCGTGTGACGGCGACGAGACCAAGATCAACCGATGGGTGCAACTAGCTGGCGATTTGCTGCTGGAGAATGACGACAACATTGAGGACGCCATGGCGCACCACGAACAGCGTATCGAGGACGCGGTGCGTGCCCAGGCCGTGGAGGCGGCCACGGTGCAAATCGACAGTGCCGGCTGGACAGACACCAAGATGGTCCGCTGTCCGCGCTGTCACCAGTACGAGTCACAGTACATGTGGAAACAAACCAAGAGTGTGGACGAACCCGCGTGCATGTTTTGGCGCTGCCTGCACCCGGCCTGCAAGATGCATCTGCGCTTGATTCAGAATCCCAGTTTTGTGAACCACGCATATCTCAAGAAGCAGTAAACTGTTTTTAATGGCTACGGATTTCAAAAACGGCATTCTCGAAACCCTGCGGACCGTCGTACGTGGTCACCATGTACTCGACGATCCGCGAGTTTGGTCCAATGTCTTGCTCATGGATCCGACCACCTGCCGCCGCCAGCAGTTGTTGCTTGTCCACCCACCCGCGCGCGCGTTCGTGTGACTCGATAATCTCATTCATGCTGTCGAGCACAATGGTGCGGGAGTTTGCCGGGTTGCTGTAGTCGGTGACAAGGACGGTTTGGTAAAAGATACCCATCAGAGAGGGTGGTTACATATGAGTTTTTATTGCACAATTTCCCGCATGGCTTCCGCCACCTCTTCCACCGTCATTTTCTTGTTGCCAGCGTCGGCGTCAATCACGTGCACTGGAATCTCACCCTCGGCCACAAACTTCTTGATCATGTTTTCGTGCATGTCGTACAGCTCTTGCATGTACGACAGCGGCAGACCTTCCTCCTCACTCGAGTTGCGCTTCTTGCACTGCGCCATGGCTGTCTCGGGGCTGACGCGCAGATAGATGATACCGTTGGGTCGCATCCACTTGTGCGGCCGCACGCTGTGGTCCCACACCTGTTTGTAGCAGTCGTAGTCCTCTTGGCTCATGCGTCCCTTTTCCAGGGCCAGTTTGGGAAAGATCTCGGGGTCAGTGTAAGCATCGCGGTCCATGATGATCTTGCGGCCGCTGCGTCGTTGTTCCTCCAAACACGCGTACTGCTCTGACAGGCGCGCCGTGAGGAAACTCACTTGCACCGACAAGGTCAGTTGAGAGCGACGGGCGGCCAACTGTCGTCGCTTGTCCTCCTGTTCCGGCTCCTTCTCGTTGTTGGCCGCGTAAAACTTGCCCAACAGCTTGTTCACGGCGTACGTCGGCTCGGGCGACATGACATAGTCGTTGGGATAACGACTCATGAGTGCTTTGATGGCCGTGGACTTGCCGGCCGCAATGAGTCCCACCACAGCATACGCCCCGCCACTCGGCTCAGACAACAGAACTGAATCTTCGTCTGAGAAACACGAAGAAGAAGAGGCGCGATCCAGTTCACTCATTCGTTGTCGTGTCTCTTTAAAAAAACTGTAAAAACAAGTGTAAAAAGATAAAATAGACATGTACCGTATCTTGGGCCACGAGGAAGACGAGGACGAGGTGGTGGAACTGCTGTGGCGCGAGTACGGACGCTTGCCGGTGGTGCGGTACCGCGGCGAGCTGGACCTGACCAGTCACACCCTGGTCAGTCAGAGTCGCGAAGGCGGACACGTGCGGGTGCAAGAGTGCCTGGACCCGGAACGAGGCCTGTACATCCTCGAGTGCCAAGTGGTGTTGTTCGACTTTGAGACCACGCACCTGGATTTGGACGTGGCCAAGATTGTGCAAATGGCCTTTTTCAACCTCAACACGGGCCGTCTGGCCTGCAAAAAGGTCAACCCGGGCATTCCCATTTCTGACGGCAGCGCTCAAGTGCACGGCATCACCAACGACATGGTGGCCAAGAAGCCGACGGCCGCGGAAGCGTTTGCTCAAATCTTTAGTCCCGAGCAGGGCATTGTGCCGGCCGACTATTGGGTGCCGGTGCTGTTTCTGGCCCACAACAATTACAAGTTTGATATGCACCTGTTTGCCCGCGAACTCGGATACGGCTGGCCAGTGGCCTGGTACTTTGGCGACACCCAACGGCTCATGTACCGGGCCCTGTTGCACAATGAGGAACGCTTCCAGAATGTGGGCAACTTTAAGCTGACCAACCTCTACACGTTTTTCACGGACCAAACGCCTGACGACGCCCACAAGGCCGATGCCGATGTCAGGTTAATTGCCGGCATGCTGTGTGCCTACTTTCACTGTGACATCGACGTACTCGAGTTTCGCATTCGCCGACTGCTGACGCCGGCGCATCCACCATCGTCTCTGATGCGACACCGTTGTTCCTATTTTGGTGTGGGCAACCACATGTTTTATGCCATCACCTCAGCGGTCTTTGACGGCTTCAGCTTGCGTCTCATTGTGAAGCGACATCGATGGACAGTGGCAGACGACCGAGAGATGGCCCGCCGGTATCCGTTTGAGGACGCGGGTGGTATCTTTTGTATGCTCATCAAGACGGGCGAGATCGAGGACGAGTTTATTGCGCAGTTTGTGCTGCCCCGAGAAAACGAGGATGTGGTGACGGCGGCGACACAGCTGTCACAATTGGCTGCACGAGGTAACCTCGACGCTCTGGCGACGGTGGCGTCTTCAAGTCTGTAAAGTCTTGGTCGTCCTTGACAATAAACAATCGACGAGCCAGTTCCATGGGGTTGGTGATATCCATGTTGCCTTTGAACTCACGGTTGATCACCACCTCCTGACGGCCGCACAAGAGGCCGCGCAAAAAGAATTGACCCACCGTATCAAACGCATAGACGGCCAAGGAAGCCAGAGCCTGCGGCGTCACGTGGCGGGGCATGGGCTCAAACACGTAGTCTGTCACAGCCAGGACGCTGCTGTCGGGTTTGACGGTGCCGGGTGGAACCTGACCGAGGAAGGCTGCCAGGTGCAGTGCGTCACACTGCGGTCGGTAACCCATGTATCGGGCCAAGGTGCTGGTGTAGACGGCGATGGGCGCAGTGGTGGTGGTGGTGGTGATTTCCTCGTCGTCGTCATCGTTCTCCAAAATCGCAACAGCCTCGCGCATCATGTCTTGTGGGCCATTCACGACGCCATAGCGTGGGTGGAAAAAGAGGACGTGATCGTCGACATCGTGTTGCTGTCCACGATTGCCGGCCACCAGCGCCAAGTGATGAGGTGAAAAGATCTTGCGTGCTCCTTCTCCTTCTTGCTCTTCTTCTTGCAACTTGCTGGCCACAAACTGCTGCTGATGCTGCTGGTGGGCGTCCCATACGTCCTGAAGTTTGCTGGCAATGTAATCGTGCTCGGTGGGGACGTAGGGGATTTTTTCCTTCTTTTTCTCCCCTTCACTCGGGGCCGTGATGACTGGTTTTTCCTCCTTTTCCTCCTCCTCGCCATCGTCATCCATTTCAATGGTCGTGCTTGACGGCGCTGCCACTGCTGCGGCTTCCTTCTCCTCCTCCTTCTTCTCTTCCTGTTGGAACCACTTGTTGACGTCCTCCGGGGCTTGGGAAAACATCGAGTCGCCGTCGTCGAATTCCTCTCCGTCTTCCTCGTCCTCTTGCTGCTGCTGTTGATCTTCCTCCTTGAGTTCCTTGAGCATCTTGCTGTACTTTTTGTAGGCTTCGTCCACGTTGACGGGCAGCGGTTCCCCAAACCACAGGGCGGCGTGCACGGCAAACATGGCTCGGCGCAAGAAGCGTTTGTGGTCGTCGCGGGTGGCGTACGCCCGAACCAACGCATCGGCCAACTCGCGATTCTGGTGCACGTGCGAGAGGAAAATGTGCAACGCCGACATGCGCAGTGGCAGCGGACGCGATGGGAAGAGCTGGTGATAGTCGGCCAGCTCGCGAGACAACACGTCCGTGGGGTGGCGTTTCTGGCGCGGTGTGCACCCAAAACACAAGGCCTGGCCCTCCTTGGGCGGCAAGCAGCAGTACATTTCCACCATGGGCCACTTGCTGCACTTGCTGCCTTCGTCGTCAGAAGACAGGCGCATGACACTGTTTTCGCGCAAGAGATACGCCCGCAAGTAGGTGTTGCCCTGGCTCAGTTGCGTCGACAAGTTGCGCAGATCCTTGACGACTCGAATGCAGTCACCCACTTGATGCAGATCAGATCGCGGCACCTCACACGTCTCGACCTCTCCATTGTCCTTGTGCACCACCACTCTCCACTGTCCGTCCATTGCTCTCTTTCTCTATTTTATTCAGCGAATGTGCAGACCCACTGATCCACGAAAAGCGACACCACCACTGCCATTCCCAAACCCTCCACCGCCGATGGTGGTGGTGGCGGTGGTCGTCGCAGTGGAAAACTGTGATGACTCGTTTTCCGGCACAATGGTGGGTTTGTTGAGAATGTCTGACATGGGCGAAATCTCGTCCGTAATGTGCGACGACTGATGGGCGCCCACCACCGTGTGCGGCGGATGCACCTCCTTGATCATGGTGGCCAAGGTACCCACAAACACGTTGAAAATGATGGAAAAGATGATGCTCCAGTAGTTCATGGTGGTCCACGCGCAGGGCACAATGAGGGCCAGAAAGACGTAGACCAGGGCGTCGGTCCACAGAATAAAGTGCGGCGGCAGCGTCGAGTCGTTGCACCGCATGTACGAGGCGTGGGCGTCAAACACACTCATGGCTCGGCTGGCAAACTCGCCGGCAAAGGCGTCGGGCATCTTTTCCGACACCTTCCAGGCTGCGCGCATAAAGTGCCGGGCGGCCGTATCAAAGGCTTGCACTGGATCCGGCGACGGGTTGCTCACGCGTTCGTATCGGCCCCACTCGGGGAAGAATTTAAACAGCGCCTCCACAGACTCTTTGGTGAGTTGCGGCAGCACAGTGGCCACGGTGATCACTGCCTGAGCATTGGTCTTGTCCTCTGCCGACACATTGGGTAGATCCAACACGGCTCGCGACATGCAAGCCACCACGTCCATGTTGCTGCGAGCGTCGGTGGCCGACGTCTTGGCCGTGGTGTAAATGCCAGCCGAGGTCACCGCCAAAAAGGGCAACATAAAGACCACCACCTGGATGACATAGTCGGTAATGGTGGTGTCTTGGGGCAACAGGTTGCGCACGGGCTCGCAGGTAATGATAATCACGTACTCGGTGACGGTGATGAAGAGAAGGATGGTTTGGCGCAAGAGTGATTCCCGGCTGAGAGCCCACAAGAGGCTCTTGAGGCTCACAGTCTTGACGGCTTTTTGGGAGGCCACGGCCCGTAAATGAGGCTGCAGTCGATCAAAGGCACTCATGTCCTGCTAAGATATAAAAAATTTTTTTAACCTGTATTCTTCTTTTCCCTCCTTACTGTGGAGAACATGCAAGACGCTGACGAGTACAACACGGAAAATCCGTTGCTGCGCCTATGGATGCGGTACACGGCCATGTCGTGGTCGGCCACCGAGTGCAGCCGTATGGTGCTGTGGTGCATGTGCAACGATGAACGTATTCTGGGTGACGTGCGGCCGTTTGAGCTGCCCGGCACCAGGACTCGCATTTTCATGCACTCGCTGCGCCTGCAGGAACTGCAAGAGTCCGAGTCAGTGGCCGCGGCCCTGACCCCCTTCAAGTGCATGGAACGCAACTTGTCGTACTCGGTGGGACTCACGGCCACCGCCACGGCCCTGTTGGAGGACGGCACTCGCATCGATCAGCCGGTGGTGATTGGAGCGGTGCCGATTCTGTGCGGCCTCTTCTTCAACCCGGACAGCAAGCGCTTGGAACACGCCGTGCCCTACCACAAGCTGCAACAGGATCCCAACGATTTGCGCAGCCGCGAGTTTGCCAACCTCAACCTGGACTTTGCCTATGTGGTCAACGGGGCCGTGTACTCGGTGCCCATTGGCATGCAGCCGTCGCCCAACGTCATCACCGTGCGCGAGCGGGCCGACATTATCATTGCGGCCGCCAAGAATTGCTTTATGCCGCACGTGGCTCACGATGGCAGCTTTGAGCTCTTTGCCGCTCACGGCGGTCCGTCGGGTCGCTCGCTGGGCGAGATTCACTTTTCCATCCCTCGCTTCACCCCCAAGGCCAAGAAACCGGCGGCCGACAAGAAGGTGGCCGACGGAAGCGAGCGCTACAACATTCTGCTGGTGCTCAACGCACTGGGCGTGACGGACGCGGCCATGGCTCTGCGCGTTATTGCCTGCAACGCCGTCAGCGAGGTGTTTCCGGCCTTGCTCCAGCCCACCTTTTCCGCCTACACCTTTTGCACGGTGCCCGAGGCCCACGCTCGGCTGCAGAGGCTGCTGACCAACCGTAGCGACTTGCCCGACAGCGCCGACCGCACCCTGGAGCAAGAGACCATGTCCTTGTGCGGCCGTGGTCCCATGTTTCAAGACAAGCGGGTGTTTACCATTGGTTACATGATCAACAAGTTGCTGTGGGGCTTTCTGGTGGCCGGCAGTCAGTCGGCTCGAGCCGGCGCCCCCAAGTTTTCCCGCATGTACGGCGTGGGCATTCGCGATTTTCAGCAAAAGCACACGCTGTGCACTGATCACCTGATTGCTTGGGCCGCCAACGTGCACCTGGAAGTCAACACCACTGGCAACAAGACGCTGGAGCAGGCCCTGAGCGAGTGTTGGAACACGGCCAAGTTCACACAGGACGCGCACCAGACGGCCACCAAGGGCAAGTACAAGCGCATCAACGGCGTGCCGGTGGATCCGCTGACCATGACGGGTTTTGTGCTGCCCATGATTATCAAGAAGCGGCACCAGCAGCGTCAGCAGAACCACTTGGAGCAAAAGACGCACCAGAATCGCACCACCAGTCACAAGATTGAGACGGGCACGCTGCAACTGCTGGGCTCTACGGTGGCGCAGTTTGTGTCGCTGGGTGGCAAGATCAAGAAGCACGCTCCGCCCCACGGCACGCTGCAGTCGCGGGCGCAGTGTGCTGGCTCGGACGGCGTGACCTGTCACATTGCCACGTGTTCCAACAAGAACGTGGGCCACCACTATGAACAGGCTCTGACCGTGCGGTTCACGCCCATTATGGACAACGACACTCGCAGCCGCTGCGTGGAGACCCTTTTGCAGTTGTTGCCCCGGGACTGCATTCAACCGGTGCAGCGCGTGGGCCCGGAAGACGGACGCTTCTTTCCCATTTTCGTCGACTACGTACCCATGGCCTTGTTTGTGCCACCCACCACTGGCCGCCGGGCAGAGTGGCCGCTGATGCAGTGGATGCGGGCCGTGCACTCGACGCTGGTGCACAGCCGCCGCCAGGGCCGGTTCCCCACGCGTTCCATTGAGTTTTGCATGGATTTCCCCGCGCCCATTTACACTGAGGAGTTGCTGCGCTTTGGCTGTGGCGCCGTGCCCACGTTGCACGTTTTGACCGAGGCCGGACGGGCCGAGCGGCCGCTGTTGGTTGTGAATCCGGACACTGGTCGCCCGCCGCTGTTTGACGTGTTGGCCTACGACCCCGCCGCCGAACGCCTGGTGATGCGCGAGACCGGGCAGCCCATTGAGAACTTTGAGCAGCTCTTGGAGCTGCAACTGGTGGACTTGGTGGCGGCCGCGGAGCAAGAGCAAGAGCACGTGGCCATGAATGTGGAAGACATTGTGCCCGGGTCGACCTGCTACATGGAGATCTCGCCCCAGTCGTGGTTCGGCGTCATGGCCCTGATGACACCCTACATCAACTATGCGCCCTCCACCCGCGCCATTTACCACTCGCACCAAAACACGCAAGGTGGCAACGCCTTTGGTGTGACCAAGCTGCCTCGAGCCCACGATGTGCGCACGGGCACATGCACCATGTACGCTCAGCAGCGACTGGTGAGCACGTTGGTGTCGGATGAGCAAGGTTGGGACGAGGTGCCGTCCACGCACGTGGCCATGGTCTCCTTCTTTACCATGTCGGGCTTCACCGAGGAGGACGCCATGGCTTTCAATGCCTCCACGGTGGATCGCGGCTTGCTGCGTCTGCTGGCCAAGATGCGTTACATGGACACCATTGATCCGGAACTGATGCCCAACGGCCGCTCCTTTGGCTTGACCGAGGTACGACTGCGCGTGCACCGCCATGCCATGCCGGCCGGCAACGTCAAGATGGTCAAGTGGACGCCGCAGATGCACGAGGGTGTGGCTGTGGAAGATCGTGACAAGCGTTCGCTGCTCAAGGTGGGCTGCTTTGTGCGGGTGGGGGAGTACGACGAAGCCACTCAGCACTGGCAAGTCAGCTTTACCACTTCAAGCATCAAGCGCCGGCAGATGGCCTCGTACGCCCACCTGCACCCGGTGACGGGTCTGCCCAAGGTGGGCTCGGTGCTGCGCAACGTGGATCCCATTATCGGCATGATTGGCAAGGACCAACAGGACGCCTCGCTGTTTGCCACCAAGATTGTGTACGAGTCGGCGCGGGTGGACAAGGTCACTATTCTGCCACTGCCTGGCACCAATCGGCTGTGTGTTATTATCGACTTGGTGCAACAGCTGGACAACCATGGCTACTGGTACGACGGCAGCAAAAAGGGCAAGCACATGATGAGCGGCACCGACACGGCCGGTATGCCGGTGCAGCGAGGCGACAAGGCCACGGGCTTCCACGGCAACAAGGGTGTGGCCGCTATCATTGTCAGTGCCTCTATGCTGCCCTACTATGGCTTTGTGAAACCCGACGTGGTGTTCAATCCCACGTGCATTGTGGGTCGTGCCCTGGTAGGTGCCATGCAAATCATGATGGCTGGCAACGTGGGCGCGGCCTATGGCAAGCGCATGGATGGCACGCCGTTTGCCCGCACCAAGCCCCACACTCGTATCGCCGAGATGGACATTGGCTTCCACAATGTGCCTCTGCTGCAGCGCCGGGTGACGCGACTGGTGTGTGGCCTGCAAGTGGATGGTCCCACGTTTTGGCGTGTGCTGGGCCTGGTCCGCCGTTGCATGATGGACGTGGAGGACAGTTGTCACGAGCAGGCGGCCACGGCCGAGGAGTACAAAGAAGCCACGGCCGTCGAGCATGGCTTGGCTGAAACGGCCGAGACGCGCATTCGCAACATTATGGCCAACGAAGAGCCGCTGGACGACCACCGGTTCCACATGCCCTGGCACACGTACAATGTTCGCCTACTGTCCACAGACGGCATGTGGACGAGCGGCGAGACGGGCGAGATGATTGGACCCATTACCCACGGCCTGATGGACGTGAGTTCGCTGAAGCGTCTGGCGGCCGAAGTGATTCGGGCCTGTGGCGAAGACACGGCTCGTGACAAGGAGACCAACGCGCCCAAGGGCAAGGGTGCGCAGCGAGCTGGACGCCAAGAGATTGCGGCCTATCGCATGTCGGGTGCCTCGGACGCCTGCCAACAGATTATCCACTACTCGGGCGACGCCACCTCGGACTATCTGTGCCCCACTTGTCACCAGTTCAACACGTGCCGCGACGGCGCCCGCGTGTGCTGCTGGAAGTGCAAGCGGGAGCTGACGGAGAAGGACTTGCGCCACGAGTCCAAGTCGCTGCTCAATTTTTACAACACGTTCATGTTCCCGGCTTTTGCCACGGCCGACTTGAAGTGAAAAGAATAAAGAAATGGCCAAGCGTTGTTTGTACGAGAAGCCCTTGGCTGAAATCAAGACAGTCTTGTATTGCGACGAGGGACGCAAGTGGCCACAGCCTCGGCTAATCATCACCGATCCACCCAACTCGGGCTACTTGAGCGTGGTGTTTTGCCACGAGTACGGCAGCGAGTGCGATGACTATCACGGCGACTATTGGAGCAACCGGTTTTGCGACGAGGGCAAGAAGGCGCTGCGTGATCTGCGGCTGGAAAGTGAGTGGGAACTCGACGACCACGACTCCAATACGTTTGTGAGTCAGCGGAAAAAGCGACAACGAGTGGACTTTTGCTTGCTCGCGGACCGCGCGGCCATGGGAAAAGCGCTGCGATGGGCGCACGTGGTGGAAGAGGTGGCCCTTTTGCGCATTCCCGTCAGTCGCATTCATGAGAGTGAGAGTGAGGAGGACGAGGAAGAGGAAGAAGATTAGAAAAATGAGTATTTCCGCGGCCAACAAGACAGAGTAAACGGACAAGACATTTTTTTCTTTTCCAAGAATTGTCGCGCCAGTGAGATGTCCGCGCCCCCTTTCCCGGCTCATGCGGCTGTGGCGGCAGCTCTTGCGGACGTCAATGGCGACTCACGATCGCCTGAGCAAAAGCAACTGGACGACGCTTTCGTCTTCCTCGAGCACGGCAACGCTCAACGGATCGACCTGCCCACGCTCTTGCGTAGTCATACGCCCGACAACGAAAAGGTACACGAGAACCGCCTGCTGGTGTGCATGGCCATGCACCACAAGCACCCCGAGATTGGCCGAGGTCGAGGCGTGCTGAACGAACAGAGCCTGGAGCACCTGTTGCGCTTGTATGACTTGCAATTTTTCGGCGGCCACGTTTTGCGTGAGTAGGAATGGTTTTTTTTTGTTTTCTTCCAGGACTCACGTCCTCTCTCTCTCCCTTCCTTCCAGGTGCCGTGGAGAACGATGGTCGTACACTGCACTTTTGTGTGGAACCAGGACCATGGACCAAGTTGACGAACCGAACTGACCACTTTACGTTCACCGTGTCGCCGGAGCACAACAAGACTCTGATGCAGCTGATGCAGTCGGCCGAGAACTTGCTAACGACGTTGCTAGGTAAGCATAGACCGTGATGGCGATGCCAGTATCTTCAAATACGCTAGCAATGAGAGGCTGCACTTCGGTCCACTCTTGTCGGTCAAGGCCGCAGGCAATCTGTGGCATAGCCAAGCGTGTGACATGCAAACGTTGGCAGAGTTCTTTGAGAGTTACGAGACACTCTCGAATTGTTTCCAACGTGGGCTTGTGCCAGTACTTTGGCTTGGTCACCAGGTAAAAGAGGTAGCGATCTTGTTCTTCGTCCAAGATGTAGGCCACCTCTCCCACGTGTCTGCGTTGACGTTTGAGTTCGTGCACCCGGCCAAAGCGTTCGCGAAACGTCTTGGCAATACCACGTCCCATGACCAGGTCCTCGCTCACACAGTGGGCCAACGAGTCAGACGAAGTGAACAAGTCTCCATGGACCAACGTAATCATTTTTTTGCAAAACACACAGTTATCCTTCTTTTTGACGAGAGTCAGCTGGAAGAAAAATACAACGCCGTGGCCTTTGCCTGCTTCCGCACCCCGCCGATGTCCGCCGACTGTTTGTCCCTCAAAGTCTAATAAAAACTTGTCCCGAAATTTTTTCTTTTCCCTCAGTTGTTGCGCTCACTATCATGGCTGCTCAGCAACTCAAAGACACCACGGCCGCGGACGACCAGCGCGAAGCAGTGCTGGCCGTGCTCGACACTTCCAACCGCCGCCTCTTCAATCTGCGCGACATTGTCGCGTGCAACGCGGCCACCAAGGAGATGGTGGAGGAAAAGCGGGGTAAGATCCTCTTTGCTTTGCAACAGGTGTATCCGCAGTATGCACACGATGAGACGTTTACGTCGCTGCCGGCCGAGATGGTCCGCGCCACGTTTGATCTGTATGACGATGTGTTTTTCGGTGGCGCCATCATGGGTGAGTGGGTGCGTGCGTGCGTGCGCGTCTTTTTTTACGTCCCCTCTCTCTGCAGCCGTCATGGAGTACCACCGGCGTCCGCAGCGCTTTTGCGTGACCACTGACAAGACAGCTGCGTCACCATTCTGCTTTTTTGCCACGAGCGCAACTACTACTATGTTGTTTCCGAGGCCAAGATTCTGAGCGAGCCACGCGATCGTCTCGAGTGCCTCATGCACCGCATAGAACATCTTCTGGTGTCGCTCATGACGTACACAAACTGGAGACACGACCGTGTCAACGACGAGATTTACTCGGCACTGTTTCAAGCCCTCTTTTACCGTGATGAACGGCCGTGTTCCCCGTCGCGCGTCGGCACGGTGGTCCGTCGGTGCGTGGCCCGTCGGTACGTGGCCCGTCACCGCCACCCGGCCATGGACGACGTCAAGGAGAAGGAAGGATGAACGCTGGGTCCACGCTTGTACACGATTAAAGTGTGGAAGACAGTCGCGTCACGGGGCCACTTTGCCACTTGTCCTTGGTCAGCGTCCATTACCGACACAGCCACATCTCCAGACTTGGCAGAATAGGCTTGGGCAATGCGTTCCAAGTCGTTCGTCAGGGGTGATAGGCTGGTGACGATAAAGTGTTGGCCCTGTTTCTCAAAACTCTCAGTCACATCTTCCTGGGGCAGTAGTCGACGCAATATTTCCAAGTCTTTTCGGGTCGGGACAAAGAGGTATTCCTTGTTGGGGTTTGGCAACATGGACCAGCGCAGACTCGCTTTGTCCACAAACACCGCACCCACGTCTGTGTCCGCTTGACCGGGAAAAAGCACGAGACCGGACCAGCGGGCAAACCGTGTCGGTGGCTCGTCGCAAATCATGACACGCTCAGGGAGGGCATGTACTGCTGCAATTGGGCTCGCCACCGTGTAGGGCAGGAGGGGGTCCAAACACAAGCGTGGTAAGTAGCGGGCGTACTCGTTGTTCCGCAGACGGACCAACTGTTGAGCCACCGATTCCACCGATGGTTGAACGAACCACACGCCAGCGTCCTCGTCCACCGGAAACGCTTGTCGATTGAAAGAGAGCGAGCCGTTGTCAAAGAGGTTGGGTAGGTTGTGGTGGCGGAGGAGTTGTGCCACCTCGGGGCTGTTGATCGGGTCAAAGATGGCCGTGTCGTCATCGTCGTCCACCACCAAGCGAGAGGGGTGCACACCACCGTACAATTGCCCAATCAAACTCTTGAGAGATTCCGCATAGGGTTTCGACGGCGACGGACCCTTGAACACCATGTACCCGGGTCGACGTGCGTCGGCCGGTTCCCAGTGACACAGGGCCTCGGCCATGTCGGCGTTGGTGAGTAGTTTGGCACCCGCCAACACGTCTCCACCCGCAGTCTCTACCACGTCGTCACCACGGACAAGCACAGCCTGCGGATCGCTAACCCACATGTACGGATCGTGGCCGACGATGCGACGGCAGCGGAAATCACTCTGTTGGCTGACGAAAAACATTGGAGCAGTGGATTGTTGTTGAACCTCACACCACACATGATGGGCCAGGATGCTGGGAAAGCACAAGAGCTGCGGCTCACCAGTTTCACGGCCGCAGAGATGGAGTTTGTCTTGCAACACACGCGACAACTCATCCGTGTCCGTGTGCTTGTCCACCACCAGGAGGGAGTACGACAGGGGTTGGGTGTCGGCGCGGCGTACGCAGCGTATGATTGAGGACGACGTTGTGACCACATAAATGTCAGCAATGGTTCGCTGACGAACCGCGGCCTCGGCCACTTCCAGTGTGGTCAACTCGTCGGGCACCTGGAGCCACACCACGCGGCCGAGAGCAAGACTCGTGGTCGTGTGCCGTGGGAGTTTATCCAGGTATTTGGATAGGTTCCGCTTGTCGGGCAGTAGGCAACAGATGTCGGGGCTAACAAAGGTGTGCACAAACTGCTCAAAGAGAGCCGGTGGAATGGACTGGTCGGGAGAGACGGCAAACATGGTTGCTTTATTCGGGGATGAAAATCACTGGCCGCGACAAACGCAAACCCGTAAACAACTCCACAAGGTCCGCGGCCTCCTGATTCGTTGATGTCTCGGCTGCTACGATTTCTGTGGGAGAAAACAGGGCGGGATACGGCAAGCGGAACTGCCGAATGAGCGCCATGGACGACACCCGATACACGTCGAAGCGCGGGTCCTGGTTACTCGTGTCCAGTTGTACATGCAGTGGCGACGGAGGCCCTGCGGCCTTGTCTGCTGGCACCGTCACCTCAGGCTGCAGTAAACAGCGCACTACGCGGCAGGCCAAGGAGGCAGTGGGAGAGGCCGAGAGAGGAAAGTTGGCGTGTCCGTCAATGGGCGTCCACACTTGGTCGGGACGGAGAATGAGGCGGCAAGCTTGGCGCATGGTGTCGAGATGGTCCAGCTGCAGCAAATCACGGAGCTGCTCCTCATCAGCGTCCGTGACGTCGGGCAACACAATGTCCACGTTCACCGACACGGGACTGTTGCACAACTGCGCCCACGCTGCGTCCCTCTGACTGTCTCGTTGCACGCTGTTGTCGCGCAAGTCCACCACGTACTTGGCGTGGCAGTGAGGCACGTTGTCGTTGCTGACGCACACGGTTCCACCGAAAAACGCCTTGACTTGCAAGCGCATGGCACGTGCAGTGTCCAATCGCAAAAAGTCAGCCAAGTAGGCCACAGCCCAGTGGTGTTGGGCTGCAAAGAATTCCATGGCCTCCCACATTTGCTGGCCGCGTTCTGCGTTGGGAGCCAAGACCAAGTGTTGCGCAACATGTTGAATGTAAAAGACTTGAGTGTTGTCGGGTAGGTGAATCGCGTCGTTTGCGTGAAAGATGGGAAGAACCTTGCTCAACACAAACTCTACGACCTCGTCCACCATGTCCTCGGGATGGCGAAAGATGACAATGTGGAACGTTTCGCGAGGTTGGGCTAGCCCATACCAAGCATCGACATATCTGTCCTCCAACACGGCACGACGCTCTGGCGGATGTCGCACGTACTCGATCACGTGGGGTACACCAGTGGCATAAAAGTTGTGTTCTGCCACCACCACGGGGTCGTCGAGATCCATGCGATTGCTCGCCAAATACCGTTCCACCCAACCTTGGGCCGGTGGAACCCGGCAAGACACGACAGGGAATGGCAGTGAATTCGACGAGTCCATAATTGTTGTCACTGGACCAACAAACAACGAGCCTTGCGAAGTGACAAGACATTTCACGTCGTCGGGCTCCAACACCACCAAATGATGGCGATCACTTGTGCCATACACCGTGCTCGTTCCGTCGGCATGACACACGGTGACACGCATGTAACGCTCAAGCTGGTCATACGACGCAGGCCGTGTGGTCGTGTACCACAGGCCTGGACGGCCGGGAAAGGGATGTGCGTCCACAAACAGCGCCTGCACTTCGTCGGGCAGTTGTAACATGGCTGCACGCCGTTCCACATTGTCGGGCAAGGGGTCGTCGGTGTCGTCGTCAAACAGGAGCACAGTCCTGTCCGAGTTGTGGAAGCGACACAATGATAGGCGGGGGTCGTGGGGAGTGAAAAATACACGGGGATCTCGTCCAATGGCCACGCGTGTCTTGGTGGACGGAATAGGGAATCCGAAAAACTTGGCAAAGGCGTCACGCGCCTCCGCTCGCGGCATCACACAGTGCAGTGGAGCCGTCAGGTCCGTGGGAAGCTCGCTGCCGTCCACAGCGTAGGCCTCAAACAGATTGGAAAACTCGCGACCTCGCACCACCAATGTCGCCAAGATGGAATTGGCGTCGCCAATGTGCACCACGGGCGAGGTCGGATTCTCGTTAAGAAGCTTGCTCATCGCTGTAGCTTGAGCAAAGACCGTGGCCGGATGCTCGTAAATGTGCAGCAAAAACAAAGAGCCGGCGGCATAGAGGAACGGTGCGGCAGCGGGCCGAGGGATAGCGGCCGAGTAAGCATACTGTCCGCCGTACTGGAGTTCGCCAAACTGGTGCGGAGACCGGCAGGCGTCAATCACCGGGGCCGTAAACACGTCAGGGTTGGAGTCGAGCAAGGTGCCAAGATTTACGTTTTCGCTGGCGCTGGCGTCTTTCAGTTTGGACAGCTCAAAGTTGGGGTCGTGTAGGATGGCCAACGCCGCTACTGGAATGTCGACTAAAACTCCATTGGCGCTGGGCGCGAGACCAAAGGCACTGCGGGGCACGGGAAATCCAATGTATGGAGTCTTGGGATCAAACTTGCCCTTGTAGTATCCGATAAACGCCTTGGCTTCCTCCTTCTCGACATCTGCTTCGTTGCACTCGTATGGGAACGAGTCAGGGCACAGACCGAAATCGGCCATTTGGTCGACAAGGCCTGGAATCGAAGTCATGTGGGTGTATGTTTTTTTATTTCCACTCTTTTCCTGCATAAAAGGCCCGATCGAACGGCGGTGGAGCACTGGCCGCGGCGAGCATCTTGGCCGTCAACAGTAGTCGAGGATGCGCCTCAAATCGTAGGGTGTGCGAGTCCACTGCCTGTACATCCAGCTGAATGTTGTGCGCCTCCACTTGGTAACGTTTCTCTTGAGGTTCCAGAGTCTGTAGAGTGACTTGCCACAACGTGTCGTCGTCGTCGTCGTCACGTTTCTTGATATACACATTGTAGTGGGTGCCTACCATCTCTCCCCGCGATCGCAGGAACGTGTACAACGTAACGTGCATCTCCTCCTTGTCGTCGGCATACGGCCACGGATAATGAGTTTGTGCTGGCGGCATCGACACTGTCGGTGGGGTGTGACGGAGGGTGTGTCGTGGTACCTGCTCGGGCAAGAGATCTGTGGTGGAAAACGCTTCGGCCAAGAGGTCGTGTTGCCAGTGAATGGGGGCACCGCACTGGGGCTGCAACTCACGCGGCATCAGCCGCACCCAGTCATCGGGGTCGGCTTCCACCAGCGGCCGGTGTGCCAAAAGAAGGTCGCGAACGCGTTCCAAGTGGCCAAGTGCAGCGCCGTCGAGCCAACGAAACGGGAAACGTTGAAAGGGCACGTACACAAGAACGCGGCTGTGGTGGTCGTCATCGTTGACCATGATGAACGCCCGACAGGTGGAAGAGTCATCTGGTAACAAGCAAGAGATCACATCTTGTGTGACCTTTTCCTCTCCCTCCTCCTCCCTATAGTCGGCCAGTGTTCCCGTCACGTGTCCCAAGCTAATCGGACGCCCATGCACCATCACGTGCTCTCGAGGGTGATTGTGGTCAAAGGTGTATACCACGTGGGTGCGGGGAGAGACGTAGGATTGTCCATCGACGGTGACTCCGGGAAAGTGCGGGAAAAACGGCAGCGCGTACTGGATGCGCAAGTTCCACAGAAATCGAATAGCATGAGCGTCGCTTTCCACTGGAATGGGCAGCGGGCACTTGGTAAACACGGTTTTCCACTCTTGATCTGCCAACAGCAAGCGTTCCAAGAGGACGAGGTTGGATGGAATGTGGGTGATCGTCAGCACAGCCAGACCTGTGTCGTCCTTGTCGACATTGCAAACGACAATCTTGCACGTACTCGTCACGTACTCCATCTCTTTTTCTTTTTTTATTGGGATGAGGAAGAAGAAGAAGTCATGACGGCCACACCGCCGCCCCTGCGAGTGGAAACTACTGCGGCCTCGGGGTTTGCCGACAGGAGCGAAGCCAGTGTCTGTGCCGACGAGGTGGCAGCCTTTTGATCTTGTCGCTGTTGTTGCTGCCGTTGCTTGGGCGTTTGATGTTGTTGTTTGCGAGCATGATGTTTTCGCAGCATTTCCAACCGACTTTCGCGCTCGTCCTCTTCGTCTTCTTCGTCTCCTCTTTCCATGCTCTTGATGGATGCCATGCTCTTGGCAATGGACGAGGTGAGCTCGACCGCAAATGCGCGGTCTTCTTCGGCCTTGACCGTGGTCTTGTGAATGTGCTCAAACACCAAGCGCTTGTCGTCTTCCGACGTCTTGTTGTTTTTGGGTTCGTTGGCGGCCACGTGCTTGATGAGTTCCAAAAAGTCCTGTTCCCCGTCGCCGGACTGCAGTTTGGTCTCCAAAAACTCCTTTTGCGTCTGGTGCTTTTGCACCGAGGCCTTGAGTACTTGCTTTTCTTTGAGTAACTGAGCGTAACGTTCCTGCTGTTCATCGCTCAGGCGTTCGAGTTGTTCTTCGTTGAGGTTTTCAAACGCTCGCAGTTGAGACTGCACGGCCGTGAGTTCCCGTGTTTCGGTGGCGAGTGCCTCTCGACACTTTTTCAGATACGCCTGCATCTGATCCGTTGTTGACGACAACGGTTGTTGCTGTGGTTGTTTGTGTCTGGCCCCACACAAGCCGCTGAGTGTTGTGCCCATTGGGGGTTTTTCCTCTTATAAAGACTCATTCGGCCATGTACGACATACCCATTATTCCACAACCAGTCCCCGAGGCCAAACGCTCGGCCATCTACTGCGTCCGCTTCCTCCTGTTGTTGACGGCCTTTGCTGTGGTGGTGACAGTGGCCGTTGTGGTGACTCCACATCCCCAGACCTTTGCGTTTACCCTGCAGCGACTAGACGTGCCTGTGCACGAAACGGGACTGCGCGGCCTCAATGACTGGTCGTACGCCCGAGTCGAGTCACTCACACTCCCCGTGTCCAACGCCCACATCAACGGAGTGCATGCCGTCAGCACCGCCCGTCTGGCGGTCTTGGAACAACACAATACCACCCTCTCCTTTTCCACTTTCAATCATTTCCCAGTCTACGCTCTCTCAGCGTCATTTGACAATGCTCAGGCCGTCGTTCGCTGCGGCTACAACACCACGGACGTCAGCATTGTGGCGGCTCCGTTTACCATGGACGATGTACGGCTCATGACTGGGCGGACGCACTTGGCGGTGGACGTGTCACGCATGTTTCTTTGTCACGGCAACACGCTGACCGCGGTCTTGGCTCCGATGGTGACGGGTGTCGACGTTCCTGTGCCGTTCAATCCCAACACTGTCCAGTTGTACTTGGCGAGCACAAGCTCGGCCGAAGTGTGGAAAGACGATCAGGTGGCTTGGACGGTGGCCGATTGGGTGTACATGGTGGACGGCCAACTGTTTTCTTCTCAAGGCGTCGCTTACGACGACGCGGCGTGGAGCGCCACGCGATTCCAAACCACGCGCAACAGGGGCACTGTCACGGTGTTTGTCCGCCGCGTTTGGCCGCGGTGACAACTTGTTTTTTCCGATAAAAGGACAGGACGTGGTGAGGCGGAATTCGTTTTTTTATCATTCCCCATGAAGCGCGCTGCTCACCCTACTGCGGAAGAAAACGAGAAAGAGGAGGAGGTCGTTGACGTGGACGAGGAGGAAGAGGAGGTGGTCTCTGACTCGGACTATGAGGAAGACGAGGAAGACGAGGAAGAAGAAGAAGAGGAGGAAGAGGAGGAAGAGGAAGAGGAGGAGGAGGATGAAGACGAGACCGAGGTCGTGGCAAAGAAAGTCAAGCGCGCTCGCGAGGAAGAAGAGGAAGAGGGGCCGCCGTGCAAGCGCCGAGCCGTGCAGCCACAGCGCAAGGTCGACACAAGCCTCGGCTTCATGCGCGAACGGTC